>JACKQG010003623.1_pt1 | contig 18723 bp, 16 predicted proteins | sample 8237621 | NCBI WGS metagenome assembly JACKQG01 (sample SAMN15677084, study PRJNA649215) | marine metagenome | biome: marine; feature: Black Sea; material: saline water; isolation source: suspended particulate matter (SPM) from the Black Sea western gyre | collected 2013-06-09/2013-06-10 | depth... | reverse complement strand
CGAAATCCGAAATCCGAAATCCGAAATCGGTCTTGATGTCCGCCTCCACCCGCTCGCCGTTGTCCTGTTGCGGGTAGGCCAGGTGGATGATCAGGCGTAGGGGCAGGCCGCGGTCGTCAAGCCAGATCTCGCCGTGGCCGGTCGTCTCGCGGTACACGCGGGAGGAGTCGAGCGTCAGGTTCAGCGGCAACTCGCCCCGCTGGCGCAGGTAGGTCTCCAGTTGATCGCGCAGGTAGAGGGCGAAAGCGGGGCCGTCGAGGTCGAAGGTGTAGCGCGTGCTGCGTCTTGCGTGTTGCGTGTCAGGCTCCGAACCGCCGGTCTGTCGAACATTCTTCAGCCCGGCAAGATAGGCCAGCATGTCATTGTTGGGTGCGAAACCACCTCCGACGTCATTCACCTCTTGCCACGTCCCGCCGGGCTGGCGGATGAAGCCGTGGTCCCCTTCCAGGCGCAATTCCATTGCTGTGTTGGGGTCGGCCAGGCTGCCTCCCGCTCCCCACAAGCGCATGGTCATCGCCCGCGCCGGCAGGTTCACATCGCCTTCCAGGTAGAACGTCTCCTGGCGGCTGCTGCGGCCGAAGTTGGCGAGCGATGGCGCAGGGAAGGTGGTTTGTGCGACCTCGCTGGTGAAGTGGTAGTCGCCCAGACGCTGGGCGGCCTGCCAGGCGCGCTGGACGGCCCGTTTGGGCGAGGGCGATGGTGGGTCGGCTAAGGCCAGAGGGGGCGCCAGCGTGGCGGCCAGCATGGCGAACAGAAGCGGTACGACACCGACCGCCAGAACCCAACACCTGTGCCTTTGGTGGTGCTTCATGGTTTCCTCCACATTGTGAGGAGTGGCTGTAGTTACCCCCTGTGTTGGTCAGCCGATGGAGTCGAGAAGCGGTGCTGCTGGGGGCGGGGATAGGAGGGCAACTTAGCCGAAAACACAAGAGCGGCAACAGAAGGGCATAGCATACCCTGATCCATTGCCGCTCGGTCCACTGCAGGATCTGGTTCGACGTTCAGACATTCGGGGGGTGAGAGTGAGTTGTCCAACACGTGATCTTCACGGTGCCTGAACAAGAAAGCCGCTGTACTATCCGTACCATGTACTATGATACTATAGCTTCAGCGGGATGTCAAATCACGGCGGGCAGTGGATGCATTTCAGTTTTGGTAGTGACTTGTGGGCTTGCCGCCGGCGTTCATTCTGTCGGCGCTCCCGCAGGGTCGCTGCATCCCAGATCGCCCCAAAGTCTTGGGGCAACTCTGCCGCCCTCTCCAGGTCAGGCATGGCTGGCGGGATGAAAGCTACCAGTTGTGCCCGCAATGTTCCTCGGATACCCCTGTCGAGTATCCCCGCCGACGAGGGTAATTCCACTTGCCCATCATTCGTCTCTGGCCTCCCCAATTGCTCTCAGACCTGCTCCACACCCTCCTCGAACCAGGTTGCTCCCCTCCCCCACCTCCCCGTACCGAACCGCTGCGCACCTGCTTCCATTCGCTGCGCACTGCGCGGCTCCAAACTTGCCCTCCGCGCCTCTCAACCTCCGAATCCCCCGCCAACACCCCTGTCCCAGCCCTCATATCGCTCAGAACCGCTGCGCACGCCCGTCCTTCATCGAGGTTTGCCGAAGGACAGGCCCGGTGCTATACTGTGCCCGCCATGGACGATCATCGCCATCTGCGGGTGCGCTTCGCTTTGGGCGCTGCCTTCCTGCTCATGGGCTTCAGCTTCTCCGTTACCCAGACGCTGCTGGTGCGGGAGATGCTGGTCTCCTTCGCCGGCAACGAGCTGAGCATCGGCGTGGTGCTGGGAAGCTGGCTGCTGCTGGAAGCGGTGGGCAGCGGGCTGCTGGGCCGTCTGGCCGGCCGGGCAGGTCGCGGCGCGGTACCTTACGCCCGGCTGCAAGTGCTCTTCGCCCTGCTCCTGCTGCCCGTGCTGGCGCTGGCCCTGGGCGTGCGGCATCTGATGGGCGGCGTGCCCGGCCAGGGCTTGGGGCTGCCGCCCATCTTCCTCGCTTCCTTCCTGCTGCTCATCCCCCTGGGCCTGGTGGACGGGGTGATGTTCACCACTGGCTGCCGGGTGGATGACGAGCTCCGCCGCCGCGGCGTGTCCGCTGTGGGCCGCGTCTACGTCTACGAAGCGATGGGCGGCATCGTCGGCGGCCTGGTCTTCACCTACCTCTTCGTTCCCCACCTGCACGCGGTGCAGATGGCCCTCATCCTGGCCACGCTCAACCTGGCCTCAGCTTGTTCCCTCGTCCTGCTGCCGCGTTCGGCCGCTCCAGGGCAAGGACAACGCCGCGCGGCGCGCCGCGCGGCGGCGCTGGCTCTCTTCCTCTTGCTGATCCTCTGCCTGGGCCTGCTGCTCACGCCGGGGGCCGACGCCATCCAGCGACGGTTGGTGGCCTGGCAGTGGCGCGGCTACGACCTGGCCTTCTACGACAATTCGGTCTACGGCAACGTGGCCGCCATCCGCCAGGGCGAGCAGGTCACCTTCTTCGCCAACGGTGTGCCCATCCTCACCGCACCCGTGCCGGACATCACGCTGGTGGAGGAGATGGTGCATCTGCCCCTGCTCTTCGTGCCCCAGCCACGGCGGGCGCTGGTGCTCAGCGGCGGGCTGGGCGGCGTGATCGGCGAACTGCTCAAGTATCCGCTGCAGCGGGTGGACTACGCCGAGCTGGATCCGCTGCTCATCGAAGCGGTGGCCAGCCTGCCCACGCCGCTGACGGAAGCCGAGTTGAGCGACCCGCGGGTGCACATCGAGGGGGTGGACGGGCGGCTGCTGGCGCGACGGCTGGCGGGAGCAAGGGAGCAAGGGCGCAAGGGCGCAGGGGAGCAGGGATCTGGCTACGACCTTGTGCTCATCAACCTGCCGTACCCCACAACGTTGCAGTTGAACCGCTTCTACACCGTGGAGTTCTGGCGGCTGGTGCGGGAGTTGCTGGCCGACGACGGCGTGGCGGTCTTCTCCGCGCCGGGCAGCCTCACCTACCTCAGCCCAGGCATGCGCGACCTGCACAACGGTCTGCACCGTACGCTGGCCGAGGTCTTTCCCCACGTGCGGCCCATCCCCGGCGACGTGACGCTCTGGTTGGCTTCACCGGCGGCGGCGATAGCGACGGCGGAGATCGAACCGCTGGTGCAGCGCTGGCAGGCGCGGGCGCTGCCCAGCGCTCTGATCACCGATTTCCACATCCGCCTGCGGCTGGACGAGCACTGGCTGACCTGGTTCTGGGATTCGCTGCGGGAGGGCCGCCCCGTGGCCGTGAACCGCGACCTGCGTCCTTCGGGGTTGCTCTACGGGCTGGCCCACTGGAACGAGTTGTTCTCCCCTGGGCTGACCCCTTACTTCGACCTGTTGCGGCGTCTGAGCCTGCCCCTGCTGGCTGTGCCGCTGCTCGCGCTGGCGCTGGTGGGTGTCGCTGCCGTGCGGCTGCGTCGCGGGCGCGCCGCACCGATCCCCATCGCCATCGCCACCACCGGCTTCAGCGGCATGGCCGTCGATCTGCTCATCATCTTCGCCTTCCAGGTCTTCTACGGCCACGTCTATCAGCTCATCGGCCTCCTGATCACGGCCTTCATGGTCGGGCTGAGCCTGGGCGGCTGGCTGATGGCGCGGAGAGAGGGGCGAGGGGCGAGGAGCGAGGGGCAAGAGGCGAGAGAGGAACGGCGGCTGTTGTTGGGGTTGGAGGGGGCACTCGTGGTCTTCTGGCTGGCATTGCCGGTAGTGTTGACATTGCTCTACGGAGGGGCGGGTCGAGGACTGCCGCCGGCTGCTGTGGGGCCGATTTTGCTGCTGCTCAACGCGCTGGCCGGCTTTCTCGTGGGCGCTCAGTTCCCGCTGGCCAACAGGATGTACCGGCGCCTGCGCCCCGATCCGAGCGGCACGGCGGGCGCGCTCTACGCCGCGGACCTGGTGGGGGCCTTCGCCGCCGCGCTGCTGGTCTCCGTGGCCTTGCTGCCGGCGCTGGGCATTGTGCAGACGTGTGTGCTGGTGGCGGGGTTGAAACTGGGGAGCCTCGGCCTGGTGCTGGCGATGCGGCGCTAATCCCACCAGATCCCCGGAACCTCGTGCCCACAGGCGGGGCAGTGGCCGTGCTCCAGCTTCAGATCCAGCACGGCGAAGTGGGCGCGCAGGATCAGGGTTTCGCCGCAGTGGGGACAGAAGGTGCTGTTGCGCCGGTGGCCGGGCGTGTTGCCGATGTAGACGTACTGCAAGCCCTCGGCGTCGGCGATGGCGGCGGCGGTTTCCAGCGTCTGCACGGGCGTGGGGGGCAGCCGCTGCAGCCTGTAGTTGGGGAAGAAGCGGTTGATATGCAGGGGCACGTCGCCGCCCAAATTCGTCTTGATCCAGGCGCACATGCGGCGGACGTCGTCCAGGTTGTCGTTCAGCGTGGGGATGACCAGGTTCACGATCTCCAGGTGCTTGCCCGCCCCGCGGATGGTCTCCAGCGTGCTCAGCACCGGCGCCAGCCGGGAGGAGCTGATTTGCTCGTAGAACTCCTCGGTGAAGGCTTTCAGGTCCACGGTGACACCGTCCATCAGCTCCAGCAGCGCCAGCATCGGCTCCCGGTTCATGCCGCCGTTGGTGTGGCAGAGGGCCCACAGCCCGGCCTCTTTGGCGCGGGCGGCGATGTCGTACATGAACTCGTAGAAGACGGTGGGCTCGTTGTAGGTGAAGCTGACCGCCTGGCAGCCCGCTTCCTGCGCCAGGGTCACGATCTCCTCCACCGAACGGTCCAGGTTGGGCACTTCCCACAGCGTGTGCTGGGAGAGATGCCAGTTGTGGCAGAATTTGCAGCGGTTGTTGCAACTGGCCGTGCCGGTGCAGAAGATGAGCGCTTCGGGCAGCATGTGGAAGGCGGGCTCTTTCTCGATGGGGTCAATCTGCAACGCGCCCGGCCGGCCGTAGACGAGGCTGTAGTAGGTGCCGTCCACGTTTTTCTTGTTGTTGCAGAAGCCCAGCTTGCCCGGAGCGACCACACAGCGCCGCCAGCAGACGCCGCACTGGATGGAGCCGTTGTCCAATCGCTGGTAGAAGCTGGCTTCATGGCTCGGGGGTGGCAGCGTGGGGGTGGGCCGCGGGCGTGGCCCCGTTGGCGTGGCTGTGGGTTCCTCTCCACTGGCGCAGCCGCTGAGCAACTCCAGTCCCAGCGCGCAGGCGAGACCCGTCCCCGCGCCGGCCACCAGCAGGTCCTTGAGAAACTCCCGCCGGTTGAGCATCTGCTGTCCTTGCCCTCCGCCGCCTTTCATCGCTACCTTCCTACCTCCCTCCCGCCTCACCCATATTCTAGCACACTTTCCGCCGTTTGTCCATTAGACCCGGCTTGACTTTTCCTCAATCTCCGCTACAATTGCAATGGTCAACGACGTGCTGACCGATCTGAGGGGACGCGGACAGACTGGGACGAGGGTACTTCATTCGACGGGCTATGGATTGACTGGAGGTTGGCTGATGGAAGACAGAGCCCTGAAGCACATGTTCAACGAGCAGTCCGTGGCGGCCCTGGCGGCGGCCATTCAAAAAGAACACCCCCCGTTCGACCGCCAGGCCTTTCTGAGGCGTGTCTTCGACGCCGGATGGGAAGCCCGCCAGCTCAAAGAGCGCATGCGGCACATCACCATCGTCCTGCATGACTTCCTGCCGCCGGACTACGGCGCGGCACTGGAGGTGCTCCGCCGGGCCTTGCCCACCCTCGCCGAGCAGAGTTTCGAGAAGATGGTCTTCCCCGACTACGTCGAGGTCTACGGGCAGGACGACTGGGAAGCGTCGCTGGCGGTGTTGGAAGAGTTCACCCAGCACGTGTCGGCGGAGTTTGCCATCCGCCCCTTCATCGTGCGCTACCCGGAACGGACGATGGCGCGGATGCTGGAATGGGCGCAGCACGCACACCCGGGCGTGCGCCGCCTGGCCTGCGAAGGCTGCCGCCCGCGGCTGCCCTGGGGGATCAGGCTGTCAGCGCTGCAAGCCGATCCCTCCCCCATCCTGCCCATCCTCGAACAGCTCAAGCTGGACGCGTCGGAAGCGGTGCGGCGCAGCGTGGCCAACAACCTCAACGACATCTCCAAAGACCACCCCGACGTGGTGATTGAGGTACTGCACCGCTGGCAAGCGCACGATACGGAGGAGATGCGCTGGATGACCAACCACGCGCTGCGGACCCTGCTCAAGCAGGGCCACCCCGAGGCGCTCGAGCTCCTCGGCTACCCCAGCGCCCCGGCGATTGCCGTGCGCAACCTGACCCTCGAGCCGGAGGTTGTTCCGATGGGCGGCAAGGTGACCCTCTCTTTCCAAATCGAATCCCTGAGCGACAGGCCGCAGGAGTTGATCATTGACTACGTGGTGCATCTCATGCGCGCCAACGGGCAGCAGACGCCGAAGGTGTTCAAGCTCAGCAAGAGGACGCTGCTGCCCGGTGAGGTCTTGAGCATCACCAAGACGCACAGCTTCGCCCCGGTCACGACGCGCCGATACTACCCCGGTGCCCACGCCATCGAGCCTCAAATCAACGGGCAACTGGTGGGGCGGGTGGAGTTCGTGTTGGAGTAAGACGATCAGCCGAAACGAGGAGTGCCATGGAAATTGAACCGCTCCAGTGGTTACTGGAATCGAACGAACCCTGGACCCGCTACCGCACGCTGGTGGACCTGCTCGACCGGCCCGAGGACGACCCCGAGGTGCAGGCCGCCCGCGCTGAGATGCTGGCGCACCCCCGGGTGCAGGCGAAGATCGGTGAGATGACCACCTGGGGCGACCGGCCTCTCAAGCGGCACAACGATGCCGGCCACCCCATCTACGCCTTCAGCACTCTGGCCGACTTCGGCCTGCGCGCCGGCGATCCGGGCATGCGTCCGGGGATCGAGGCGGTGCTGGCCCACCAGTCTCCTGAAGGGGCTTTCCAGAGTGTGTTGAACATCGCCCCGCGCTACGGCGGCAGCGGCGAGGATACGTGGACGTGGATCTTATGCGACGCCCCCACGCTGCTCTACGCGCTGCTGGCCATGGGGCTGGGCGACGACTCCCGCGTGCCGCGGGCGGTGGAGCACCTGGTCGGCCTGGTAGATGAAAACGGCTGGCGGTGCGTCGGCGGGCCGGAAATCGGCAAGTTCCGGGGGCCGGGCCGCCAGGCTGATCCCTGTCCCATCGCCAACGTCTACGCGCTCAAGGCGCTGGCGCGTGTGCCGGAGTTGCTGGATAGCCTCGCCACGCGCACTGGCGCCGAGATGCTGCTGGGGCACTGGGAGCACCAGAGCGAGCGCAAGATGTACCTGTTCGGCATAGGCACCGACTTCCGCAAGCTCAAGTACCCCTTCGTCTGGTACGACATCCTGCACGTGGCCGACGTGCTCAGCCGCTTCCCCTTCGTCCACGGTGATCCCCGCTTTCAGCAGATGGTGGAGACGATCACCGCCCAATCAGACGAAGAGGGTCGCTACACGGCCGGTTCGATGTACCGCGCCTGGAAGGACTGGTCCTTCGCCGACAAGAAGACCCCCTCGCCCTGGCTCACCTTTCTGGTGCAACGTGTGCGAAGGAGGATGGAACAGATAGCTTGAGGCACAGTTGACCATTCCACCGGTCAGTGTTATAATGGCGAACAGACCCTGTGCATTGAGAGAGGCCAAGGATATGAGCGTAAATACAATCCTTTTACCCGAGCCATTGTACAAACGTGTCCTTCACTTGGCTCGTCAGACCAATCAACCGCCCGAGCGCGTGGTCGAGACCATTTTATGGGAACATTTCCCGGCCTATCCACACGTGCAGGTCAAGCATGATCGCTGGGGGGAATACGCCGTCATGGCTGGCACTCGGACGAGCGTTGCCACCATCGTGCGCCATGTGCAGATGGGGTACGATGTTCAAACCATTGCCACGGAGATCCTGCCCCACTTGACGCCAGCTCAGGTTCACAGTGCGCTGGCCTACTACTTCGAGCACCAGGAAGCGGTAGAGACCGAGATCTCTGAAGACACGGAGGAGATCTGGCAGGCGCGGCTCAGGGAAATGGTGGGCGAGGAAGCCTATCAGACATTGGTGGGAACAGCGGAGTCCTGACCAATGGCTGAAGGCGGGCCCATCCGGTTGTTCATTGACGAGGACGTGTGGCTCGGTCTGGCAGCCGCTTTGCGAGACAGGGGCTTTGACGCCGTTCATGTCTATGAGGTAGCTCGGGGTGGCCTGGAGGACCGGGAGCAGATGGCCTTCGCCATCGGACAGCAACGGGCCATTCTCACCCATAACCAGCGGCATTACATCCCGCTCGTCGCCGAATACTACTGGGCGAACAAAGCGCATTACGGCATCTTGGTGATCGCCCAACTCCCCCGCGGTGAACTCCTGCTACAGGTGGAAACGTTCCTGCGGCAGCACCAAGCCGACAAGATCAAGAACCAGGTCTGGTTTCTGTAACTGGCTTGTGCTGTATCTTGCTCTCTCGCCTCCTCGCCTGTTTCCTCGCATTGTGATCAGCTCACGCCTGGAAGGGCTCGTCTTTTGCCGACAAGAAGACCCCCTCGCCCTGGCTGACCTTCCTGGCGCTGCGGGTGCTGAAGAGAATATCATGATCGTCAGGGAAGTCGAGTGCAAATCCATCCTCACCAAATCGGGCATCGAGGTCGTTGACTACGCCCTCAACCCCTACGTCGGCTGCGGGCACGGCTGCGTTTACTGCTACGCCAGATTCATGAAGCGCTTCACCGGCCACAAGGAGGATTGGGGCACCTTCGTGGACGTCAAGGTCAACACCACGAACCGCTGATGGCCAGGGCGCAAAGGCTCGCCGAGAAGCATGGCCTGGCCTGGGGAGAGTAAAGGTGGCCGCTTGCAGGATAGGGGTGATTGCTGACACGCACATACCCGAGCTCTTGGCTGTGCTGCCCAAGGGGATTGTGCATCTCTTCCAGGATGTGGATCTGATCCTGCACGCCGGCGACGTCACCGGGGCAGAGGTGTTGGACGAGTTGAAGTTGCTTGCTCCCGTGGTGGCTGTCAAGGGTGATCACGATGCCCTCGACCTGCCTGTAAAGACTGTCGTTGAGATCGGCGGAGCACGAATTGGTCTTATTCACGGTCGGCGACCAGTGTGGCGAGAGTTGCCCAGCATACTTTCAAACGAGTTGTTCGCCGGTCGTCGCTTCTGGTGGGGTGGCTTTCAACGACAAGTGTTGCGAGCCTTCAGCCAGGTGGAGGTGATCGTTTTCGGCCATTTTCACCGGCCCTACCTGGCCTGGCATGATGGTGTGCTGCTTTTTTGCCCAGGGGCGGTCTATCACCTTACACCGGAACATGCCCAAGCGCAGTTGTCCGAAGATCCACCGTTTATTCGGCGCGTCTTTCTGCGGCGTTGGCTCCGTCGGGCGGCGAAAAACCCGACAGTGGTGACGGGGCCGCCGCCGCTGGGATTATTGACTGTCGTGGAAGGCACGATCCAGGCCGAGGTGCTCCCTATCCCTGGCTGAAGAGTGGCCTGGACGTGAACGTCCAGGCTGAGAGGACGAAGGGCGCTAAAGCACCCTGAGCCCGCTTCAGCGGGCTTTGCTCTTTCAGCCCGATGCTTGAGCATCGGGGCACCTCTAGCCAGAATGCGGCTAGCTGACCACGTTGGCAGGACGTTGGCAGGAGATGAGGAGATGAATCTACAGGAAGAACAGTATCTTGCCGGGTGCTGCGGCCTGTACTGCGGGCTGTGCCCTCGCTACCAGTCGCAAGCGCCCAGCCGCTGCCTCAGTTGCCACCTGGGCGAGCAGCACGACTACTGCAGCGTCTACCGCTGCTGCGTCAGCAAGCGCGGACATCACACCTGCGCCGAGTGCGCCGACTATCCCTGCGAGAGGCTGATCCGAGTGCTGGGCGTGGAGCAGGGGCTGGACAGCTTCATCAGCCATCAGCCGGCCCTGCCCAATCTGGAGCGGATCAGGGAAGCAGGACTGGAGACCTTTCTGGAGGAACAGCGGGAACGGCGGCTGCTGGTGGAGCACTTGCTGGCGGGCTACAACGAGGGCCGATCCATGAGCTTCTACTGCGCCGCCGGCGCCCTGATGCCTCCCGACCTCATCCACCAGGCCATCGGCGAGATGGAGCAGAGGCTGTCCAGCGGGCGGGTGGACGGCTCGGATCTGAAAGCCAAGGCGAAAGCCATGAGAGGTGTTATTCAAGACCTGGCCGCGCAAGCGGGCATTGATCTGAAGCTGAGGAAGAAAAAGTGACGGAGACCTTCGATGTCTCCCAGGTCAACGGCTACCTGGCCCACAAACAGCACCTGTTGCCCGGTTCCCGCCTCGCCGACGTGGTGCAAGTGACCCGCGACATCGTGGCCCTGCACGCCACCAGCGCCACGTCGCCCTACCTTTCCCGCTGGGCGCGGATGGACGCTTTCCAGCACGACATGCTGGAGGAGGCCCTCTACGAGCGGCGCGAGCTGGCCAAAGTGCTCTGCATGCGGGTGACCATGCACGCCGTGCCCAGCGATGAGGTGTCCCTGTTCGTGCAGGCTTGCCAGGCTTACGTCGAGAAGCGCACGCCACCGCGGTTCCGCGGCGCCGGACTGCTCGTGCTGGCGGGGCTTTGCCCGGAGGAGGACGCGGACGCCCTGCTGAACGACCTGCACCGCCGCGTGCTGGACGTGCTGGCCGAAAGAGGATCGTGTACGGCGCAAGAGATCAGCAAGAAGGTGCCGGAGTTCAAGGCCAAGATCCGCCACGACGTGGGCAAGCCCTACGAAGGCGAGTTCAGCATCGGCTCGCGGTTGGTGAACGACATGGCCGCGCAGGGGCTGATCATCCGCGCCCGGCCCCGCGGCACCTGGCGCAGCAACCTCCACGAGTACGCCGCCTTCTCCGACTGGCTGCCGGACGTGGATCTGGCGTCCGTCACGCCGCAGGAGGCACGGGCCTGGCTGGTGCGCCGTTACCTGGACGGTTTCGGCCCGGCTACGCTCGACGACGTGCAGTGGTGGACGGTCTTCACCAAGGGAGACGTAAAGAAGGCCTTGAAGGCTGCGCAGCCCTCACTGGTGGAAGTGGCCATCGAGGGCTGGGGCGGTGGCTACCTGATGCTGGCCGACGACGCCCAGCGGCTGCGTGAGTTCGCCGCGCCGGATGCGCCCTACGTCTTCTTCCTGCCCAGCCTCGATCCCTACATCATGGGTTACCGTGACCGCCGCCGCTTCCTGGCCCAGGAGCACTACGACAAAGTCTTCGACCGCTCCGGCAATGCCCTGCCCACCGTCTGGGCCAACGGCGGCGTGGTGGGCGCTTGGGGCCAGCGCAAGGAAGATGGCCGCATCGTCCACGGCCGGTTCGAGCCGGTGAGCGCGGCGGAGCACGCCTTGCTGGACGGCGAGGCGCAACGGCTGGAAGCTTTCCTCGGCGGCGATCCCATCAGCCCGGCCTTCTTCCACACGCCGTTCACCCGCGCCCTGCAATAGGACAGGGCAAGACGTTGCATGGCAGCAGACCCTCAGGGCCGCCAGCCCATCTTCTCGAAGAACCAGAGGGGCAACACCGGCGCGTCCACGACCTTGCGCACATCGGAGCCGTCAGACCGCATGACGTAGATGGCCCAGGTGCCGTCGCGGTCGGAGCGGAAGGCGATCCACTGGCCGTCGGGCGACCAGATGGGCAGACCGTCGCTGGTGGGGCTGTCCGTCAAGCGCACCTTTTTGGTGCCGTCAGCGTTGACGCGATAGATCTCGAAGTTGCCGTCGTCCTGCGAGATGTAGGCGATCTGCTGGCCGTCGGGGCTCCAGGCCGGCTGGCCATCGCTGCCGCCAGTGGTCAGCCGTTGCTGGGCGCCGCTGTCCGGATCGGTCAGGTAGATGCCGCATCCGCCCCCCACACAGGCGCGGTGAGCGATCCAGTTGCTGGTGCGGGACCAGGCCGGATATTCTCCGGGACCCACCCGGCGCAGCCCGCTGCCATCGGCGTTGAAGACGTACATGTCGGCTCCGCTATTGGCCACCAACCGGCCACCGTCGGGCGACCAGGAGGGGTAGGCGCCGCCGCGGATGATGAGATGCGCGTCGCTGTAGTCGGCGTTCATGGCCCAAATGCCGACCTGGTCGTTGCTCACGTCTCCAGGCCAGGCGAAGTAAGCGAACTGCCGGTAGTCGGGCGAGAACTCCACTTCGGTACGCCAGTCGAACAGAAACTTGCTCTGCCCGCTGTCGAAGTTGTGTTCCCACAGTTCCCATTTCTCGGCGTCCATGTTGGCCACGGAGTAGACCAGGACCCCCCGCGGCGCGCCAGCAGGCGGCGGAGCGGGCGCAGCCGGTGGTTCAGGGATCTCTTTCGCTACCTCGATGCCTGAGGTAGCGCCTTCGACGGTCACCAGGCTGGCGAAGACCCAGCCCTCTTTGTCGTCGGGGCCCACGCAGCAGATCTGCCACCAACTGGCATCACCGTTCTTGACCACGATGGCGAAGCTGCCACCGGGCGGAGCCGTGGCGATCACGGGGTAGTTGGTGCCGGGGCCGCCGCGCACGTTGAGGCCGGAATCGCCGATAACCGCTTGTGGGGCGGCGGGCTCGGGCGTCGCCGTGGGCTCCGGCGTATCCGTGGGCGGGACGGCTGTAGGCGTGTCGGTGGGCGGTATTGACGTCGGCGTGTCCGTCGGCGGTATTGGAGTGGGAGTGTCTGTGGGCGGAACGGGGGTAGGCGTCGGCGCGGGCGGTTCTGCCGTAGGCGTGTCCGTCGGCGGAACTGCTGTAGGTGTGTCTGCCACCTGAACAACAGGCTCCGGTGAGGGTGTGGCCGGGGGAAGTTGGCAGGCTGCCAACAGTGTCGCGAGCAGGAAGAGGCACAGCAGGCAGAGGGCGGGGGACGGTGATCGAGACATGGCACACCTCCTATGGCATGTCAGAGGAACATGGCGGGCCCTCGCCGCATAGCCACGAGGGCCAGGCCGCGTGGCGAAAAATCACCAGGCTTTCGTCAATATCATAGCACAAAGAGAAGCGGAGTACAAATCCTGGCGGAATGGGGCCGGTCGGGCTTCACCGCTGGGATCATGCTTCGATGCATACTTCTGGAGAATGACGTGGAATTGAGAACGAAACTGCAACAGTGGGCCGATGAGCTGCGGGCCATGGCCCAGAATGGGCTCTCCGTGGCCGCCACCGCACAGGACACCGCCAACTACCGGCGCCTCTGGCGGCTGGCGGCGGAGATCTTCGCCACCACCGACACCCGAGACGTCGCCGACATAGTGCGCCTCTACGCCGCCGATGTGGGCTACGTCACGCCCAAGGTGGTGGGCAACGGGGCCATCTTCAACGATCAGGGCGAGGTTCTGCTGATCTGTCGCCAGGACAACGGCCTGTGGGCCCTGCCCGGCGGCGCTCTGGAGGTGGGCGAGACGGCGGCGGCGGGCGTCTGCCGCGAGGTGCAGGAGGAGACGGGGCTGCGCGTCCGCGCCAGGGCTCTGGCAGGTCTTCACGACTCGCGGCTGTGCGGCACCAATTCGCCCCACCACCAGTACCATCTGGTGTTCCTGTGCGAGCCTCTCGACGATGCCCAGCCCAGGGCTGCGGACGAGGCCCTCGACGTGGGCTGGTTTCCCGAAGCGGCCCTGCCGCCGCTGGCCCCTGGGCATCGGCCGCGCGTCGCCCAGGCCTTCCGCTTCCAGGGAGGAGAGACAGAAGCCCCCTTTTTCGACGGGAAAGAGTAGCCGATGTCCACTGTAGCCATAGCTGATGGCCCCCTGGAGGGAGGCCCGACGCTCCGCCAGATGCTGGCCCTGTGGGTGCCGCTGGCCGCCAGCATCGTGATGATGGTCCTGGAGCCTTCCATCATCAACGTCGGCCTGGGCCGCACCGCCGACCCGGAACTGGCCCTGGCCGCCTACGGCGTGGCCTTCAGCCTGGCGCTGCTGGTCGAAGCGCCCATCATCATGCTCCTCGATGCCTCGGTGGCTCGCTCCACAGACCGGCAAGCCTTCGGACTGCTGCGCCGCTTCACCCTGGCCTTGGGGCTTCTGGTCACAGCCATCGGCCTCGTCGTGTCGCTCACACCGCTCTACACCCTCCTCGTCGAGCGGGTGATGAACATCCCTCCCGACGTCGCCGCCCGCGCCCGCCCCACCTTGCAGATCCTTTCCTTCTGGCCCTTGCCCATTGCTTGGCGGCGCGCCCATCAGGGCGTGCTGATCCGTGCCCGACGAACGGCCATCATCACCGCGGCCACGGCCGTGCGCTTGCTGACCCTGACGGGGGCGCTGATCGGGGGACTGCTTCTGTTGCCCGAACGCGGCGCGCTGGTGGCGGGCATAGCCATGGACTTCAGCGTCACCGTCGAAGCTGTGGTGGTTACCTGGGCTACCCGGCGGGTCTTGCGCGCCGATCATTCCCAGGAGATGTCGCTGACGCTGCGCGAGCTGTGGCGCTTCTACCGGCCTTTGCTGGCCACATCCGTCCTGCGCCAGGCGTCGCGGCCACTGCTCAACGCCGGCATCGCCGCCACGGCGTTGGCCCGGGGCTCGCTGGCCGCCTGGCCGGTGGGCTGGGGTTTCGTCATCCTCATCGCTGGCCCGGCCTGGAGTTTGCAACAACTCACCACGGCCCTGGCCACGGACGAGGCCGCCTATCGCCAGATACAGCGCTTCGCCCTGGCCCTCAGCGCGGTCTTCGCCTTGCTGCTCTGCCTGGTGGCCTTCACCCCGCTCTACGACCTGGTGCTGGGCGGGGTGTACAACCTGTCGCCCGACCTGCGAGACCTGGCCCGGCCGGCGATGCAGCTCATGACCATCTATCCCCTGTTGATGGGCGCCCAGTCCTTGCTGCGCGGGGTGCTTATCCGTCGCGGCTGCACCCGATCGGTGCGCTCGGCGATGGCGGTGAACGCCTCCACGCTGGCCCTGACCTTGCTGGCCGGGGTCACACTCTTCGCGCCGACGGGCATCATGCTGGCGGCCCTGGCCACGCTGGCTGGCGCGGCGGCCGAGCTGGCCTGGCTGCGCTGGCGGGCCCGCTGTGAGGCAGCACAACTGTCCCCAACGGCTATCGTTCAGAAGTGAAGGGAGAGGCGTCGTATCATTGTCAGCGGAAAAGCGGAAAGAGCGGAATGTTTATCTTCCGTTTGTTCCGCTGACGCAATGGGGGAGGCGCGGCCAGGGTTCCCCCGCGATTCGGAATGAACCCGTCCCCACGCGTATTGACAAGCACATGAACCTGTGGCATAATGATGGCCGCAGGAAGCGGAATTCAACAGTATCGCAGCTCTCGTCGTTCGCCTGGTCTGCCGAGGAGCAGAACATGAGAGATTGACAGCCGACCTTCATACTCACGGGGAGCGATCCCGGTGGGTGATCGGCTGTTTTTTTGTTGCACACTTTGGGCCAATAGCGAGGGGCTGCTGTGAGGGCAAAGAGCCGTTGTGTTGGGCGGCTCGGAAAGGGGGTGGGAATTCCAGACGATGAACAACGCAAGGCAACGTGTTCGAAGTTGGCGAAGTTGGCAATGAGACGGACAACCAGCCGTCTCCCACGCACAGCACATAAGGAGGTGCCACCATGGCTGGTGAGTACACATCGTCGGCCGAGACCAGGCGAGGCTACGTCACCTATGTCTCGGAGAAGACAGGCAAGGTCAAGATCAAAGAGATCGAGTATGCCATCGTCAATGGGCGGGCCGTGTTCGAGGGCGACATCGTCATCGGCACGGTGGACGAGATCGCCGCGGCCGAGGAGGAAGGCCAGCGCCGGCTGCGTTCCCGTCGCGTCTTCGATGCCGTCCCCGAGGAGCCAGCGCCGGGGATGGTTGTCCGGGGCTGCGTCATCGTGGGCTCCCAGTACCGCTGGCCCAACCGGCTGATCCCCTACACCATCGATTCGGGCTTGCCCAACCAGGCACGCGTCACCGACGCCATACAGCATTGGGAGGACAACACGCCGATCCGCTTCAAGGTGCGAGACAGCGAGACCGCCTACGTCACCTTCATCTCCGATCCCGAAGGGTGCTGGTCGTATGTCGGCCGGCAGGGCAACCAACAATACGTCGGGCTGGCGGCGGGCTGCAGCACCGGCAATTGCATTCACGAGATCGGGCACGCCGTCGGCTTGTGGCACGAGCAGAGCCGCGAGGACCGCGATTCGTACGTGACCATCCACTGGGAAAACATCGAAGCGGACAAGGCGCATAACTTCAACCAGCAAATCGCCGACGGCGACGACGTGGGGCCTTACGACTACGACTCGCTCATGCACTACGGCCGGACGGCCTTCAGCACCAATGGCGATACCATCACGCCGCCGGCGGGGGTGACCATCGGTCAGCGTACCGGTTTGAGTACCGGGGATATCCAGGCCGTGGTGTACATGTACGGGACGGGCGTGTGGTACGTGGGCAACAGGCGCACCAGGGAACTGCACCTGGGGCACTGCACGTGGGTGCGTCTCATGTCTCCCTGGAACAAGAGGTACTACTGGACTGTCGAGGACGCCAAGCACAGCGGTTACAACGGCTGCTACTACTGCCTGCGGTTCTGGGACACGGGGTGATCTCTCTTCGCTGCCAGGGGAGAACCTGAGTTGCCAACCGCTGGGAAGTCAGACGATCGAAGGGCCAGCAGCGCCAACCGCTGGCCCTCTTTCTCACCGCCGGGGTTGACTATGCACGTGGTTTCGGGCAAGATTCTGTTGGATGAGTGGCGGGGAGAGCCGGGACCGGCCACGGTGGTCGTGCGCTTGCTGGACACCAGCCGGATGGACGTGGCGGCGCGCACGGTGGACGAGGTTGTGCTGCGCGATGTGCGGCTGGACGAGGTTCAGGATGAGGGGATCGCCTTTCGTCTTACAGCGCAGGAACTGGACCCCCGCGCCCGCTACGAGGTGAGCGTGCTTGTGGATCTGGATGGCGACGGCCGGGCCAGCGTGGGCGATTACCTGAACACCCAGTCCTATCCTGTGCTGACGCGGGGCTTCCCGGACGAGGTGGAGGTGCACGCTCGTCCCGTGGGCCGGCGCCCGCCCGAAAACCGGCTGGCGCTGCCGCGCAGGTCGTCCTCTGGTTGCTCATCGCCCCCTTCGGCCCGGTAGACGCCGCTCAGATGCACGGGGCCTGGCATCCCTATCCCCGCTGCTCCCACAACTGGTGGGTGATCTGCACGTGACCCAGATGCAGCGCCGTGTGCTCCAGGGCATGGGCCAGGCACCAGGCCCCGGTGAACCCCCGTCCGTCGCGAGGCGATACGACCGTCGCCTCCAGGTCCGCCAGGGTCAGCTTTTCCAGCACGGCCTGGCTGTGGGCCAGGGTTGCGGCCAGACGGGCCTGCAGCGCGGCCGCGTCCAGGCCCTGCGTATGGAACTCGGCGGCCCGATCCCGCCCCGACGGATCGCCACCGACCACGTCGCCGATCCAGTAGCGTTCGGCGCCAGCCACGTGAACGGCCAGCACGGCCAGCGAGTTCATCTCCGGCCCCGGCACCCAGTCCAGTGCCGCCTGCGGCAGCCCTTCGATGGTGCGTCCGATGTCCGCGTGCAAGGCTTGCAGTCGTTCCAGGTAGCCCTCAAGCAGGGGCAGCATCAGCGGTCCCCCTCCACGATAGCGATCTCCTCCTCCGTCAACCCATACAACTCTTGCACCAACGCGTCGATCTATCAGTCATGAAACACGGGCAGGATGGCTAGTGACTCGGCGGGCTCGCCATGCTCACACCGAACTCTACCGCACGAATCTGTTTGTAGTCGTTGGGAGGCTGCGGTCTGACCAAGCGGGGATTGGTTTACTCTGAAGGAAGAGCCGCTCTGCCAACGCTAATAGCAGAGCGACGAAACGTGTGCAGGCGGTGATCTGATGGCGCGTGTTGCTACGTTTGCCAGAATGCACTGCGTCAGCAGATCATGCAACTCCTAGCCTGGCTCGACAATCAGACCGTGAGCGATGAAGGCCTGTTCCGCAAAATCTCTGTCAAGGAGTTTGGCTTTTTCTCTCAACCCTTCTTCCAGTGCGTAGTCACAATACTTGACGATTTCTCCAGGATTTCCAAGTGATTTGTCATAGACGTATTTGACAAAGCTCTCGTCGTATGGAATTAATGGCTGGTCCTCGTATTTCCTGGTTACCCGATTCCTTCGTAGTCTAAGCTCAATAAGCTCTCTGGTTTCAGCTTCGTCAAGGGAGCTCAATTCAATGATTTTGCCAAACCTCCTCATTAATGCCTGGAAGGGCCCTCCCTCAGTTTGTTCCCTACGACCCAGGTCATTCAGCTTAGTCCACCCTGCGGCGGATATTGCTAGAAAGAAGATCATATTTGCGGGTGGAGCAGGCAATTTGTGCGCGGTTGGAGAATCCAGAAGATCATAAAGAGCACGCAAGGTGTTAAACACTAGCGAGATGTTTGCGCCGCGCATTTGACTGAAGACATACTCAACTTCGTCGACTGCCACAAGCAGTGTACCGAGGCCTGACCTCTTTATGAGAAACAGAAAACCTAACAGGTACTCTTGTGCAATATCTGTCCTATCAATTCTGCGACGCACTCCCAGCTTCGGCAATTGGGTGGACGTAAACGATACTTCGCCTCGGAGGAAGAGCTTCGCATCACGAGTACCGAACCATATCTTCTGAAAGATTGTCGCCGGTTCAGGATAGACCTGACGCAGGGCATCAATATCCTTGGCATCGAAACGCTCAAATACTTCATCAGGTACATGCCGAAAAATCCGTTGAATGAAGTCGACACCGAAATTGCGGACCTTGTCTTCTGGCAGCATCTTGATGAAAATCGCCAAGACCAGGG
>JACKQG010001412.1_pt1 | contig 18726 bp, 14 predicted proteins | sample 8237621 | NCBI WGS metagenome assembly JACKQG01 (sample SAMN15677084, study PRJNA649215) | marine metagenome | biome: marine; feature: Black Sea; material: saline water; isolation source: suspended particulate matter (SPM) from the Black Sea western gyre | collected 2013-06-09/2013-06-10 | depth... | reverse complement strand
TAAATGTCCTGATGAGCAAATTCAGATTGGGTTATTACCCGTAAATGATCCGACAATTACATATTTTTGGTTTCCATCCACTAATTTAAGCAGTTCGAATGTTTCCAATCCTTTTTGTGATATAAATTCAAATCAACAATATCAACTTCTTGTTTCAAATGGCAGTTGCACGGATACACTTTTTCAAAATGTTTTAGTAACTGATTTGGAGCTGGATGCTGGCCCCGACACCTCCTATTGCAATATTCCGATTTTGTTGAGTGCTACATTTTCCAGCAATGTTACTTCTGTTTACTGGTCCTCAAATGCTAATTTTACAGATACATTAAGCAGTTCAAGTGATTTAACAATCGCAAGTGTTGCTGTATTTTATGTAAAGGTATCTGACGGTAATTGCGTCCAAATTGATAGTGTTGAAATTTTAGCAGAGAGCATTAATATTGAGGTATTTGCAAATGATATTTGTAGGGGCGATTCAACCTTTGTTGGAGTGACAAATTTAAGTCCTATTTCACCAATCATTTCTTACAGTTGGAATGTAAACAATCTTGATACAGCAGCATTTATTGATGTCCCAGATTCCTCAACTTGGTATGCTGTTGAGGTAATTAATAGTGAGGGCTGTATCATTAAAGATTCTGTCTTTGTAAATGTTTATCCTTATCCTATTATTGATGCTGTTTGGGCATCAGATACTATTGTTTTTAAAGGTGAAGAAATCACACTAAATGTTGCTACCACGGATAATATTAATTGGTTGGATTTTTCTAATTCAAATCCTTTTCAAACTCTATTTCCTAATGAAACAAAATGCTATCATTTTGAAGTTTTCAATTCTTTTAATTGTGTAATAAAAGATTCTATTTGTATTGAGGTAAAGGATGTTTTTTGTGATGCTAAAAATCTTAAAATACCAACTGCATTTTCTCCAAATGAGGATGACATTAACGACACTTATTTTATTCAAGATGAAGACGGAATCATCACAAATTTCAAATTAGAAATATTTAATAGACTAGGACAAAAAGTATTCGAATCATCTGATATTTCCAAAGAGTGGGATGGAACATTTAGAGGTAAAAAGCTTAATCCTCAAGTTTTTGATTTTTATCTTGAGTTAGAATGTATAGGACAAAAAAAATTATTTCATAAAGGAAATATTACACTAATAAGATGATAAGGATTTGCATCATAGCACTATTTTTGTTCTCAGAATTTATACAGGCACAAGACGTTCATTATTCACAATTTGACAAAACAAAATCATTAATAAATCCCTCTTTAATTGCTAATCAAAATGAGGATTACGAAATACAACTACAAAGAAGATCGCAATGGGCTAGCGTAACAGTACCATTTAATACATTTTCTCTTTCTTTTAATGCCAAGGAGGTTTATAAAACATTTTCGGTAGGCGCAACTATTTTAAATGATGTAGCGGGCGATTCTCATTTCTCGACAGATGGACTGGGAATATCTCTAGTTAATTCATTTAGTACAAAAGAGAATTCTTTAGCTATTGGATTACAAACAGGGCTTTATCAAAGAAGAGTTGATTATGAAGATCTGGTTTTTATAGCAAATGAAAACTTCCAAAACACAAAATTTTCCTTTTTTGATATTGGATTAGGAATTTCAAATTACAAAATAGTAGACCGTAATTCTGCTTTTTTAGTAGGGATATCATCTTTCCACCTAAACAAGCCCAAACAATCATTAGTCTCAAATGATCAAGTAGTTTTAAGTCCAAAATATGTTTTACACTCGACTTACTATACTAAAGTAAGTCCCAAAATTGACATTGCTCCAACTTTCTATGCGTCATCACAAAAAAAGGATAAGGAATTTATAATTGGTAGCGGGATAAGCTATAAATTAAATGATGAAGTTAATTTGAAGTCAGGGATTTATACTAGAATAAAAGATGCTTTTTTTGTAACTTTAGGCATGCAAAAAGCAAATCTAGAAGCAATAATTTCCTATGATATAAATACTTCCTCTTTAGCTAATGCATCAAATTCCATGGGGGGTTTTGAATTTTCGATAAGTTATGGTTGGAGTATTGTTAAAGAAACAAAAGAAGTGAAACAGAAAATCTGTCCAAAATATTTGTAATGAAAAATACAATCATCCTACTCCTGCTTCCTTTCTTTGTTTTATCTCAAGAGGTTTTGATAAAGCAATTACCAGATAATATAAACACAAATTCTGCAGAGTTAAATTTTGTTCAGATAAATGATTCCACCGCCTATTTTACAGTTGTTACGGAAAAAGAGGGGAAGCTAGAATCTAATATTTATACTACTACTTTTACAAATGAAGAATGGGGGAAAAAGAAATATGCAGAGTATAACTCAGATCTTTTTAATACGGCTAACATATTTTTTTTAGAAGGGGGGAGAACTTTTTTAACCGCATGTAATAATGAAATGTTAGACTGTAAAATAGTTTATCTAGAGCGGCATACAAAACAAGGTTTTTCTGATATTCCAGTTCTTTCCTCTGATAAATCCTTGAGCACGCAAGCATTTGTTAGTCAACACAATTCTCAGAGAGTGCTCTATTTTGTTTCTGATAGAAAAGGCGGTTTTGGGGGGCTAGATATTTGGCTTTCTATTATAGATATCAATGGTAATTTTGGAGTTCCTATAAATGCAGGGGATAAGATAAATTCTCCTGCTGATGAAATAACCCCGTTTTATAATAAGTTTGACGGATTGATGTACTTTGCATCCAATAAAAAAGAAGGTATTGGGGGCTTTGATATTTATAGCGCAGAAGGAAGTTTAAATCTTTGGAAAGAATCTAAAAATGTACAAGAGTTAAATACCAATCAAGATGACCTGTACCCAACTTTTTATGATGAAAATAATGGCTATTTAACATCAAATAGAAAGGGAACAAAATTTGAAAGTACAGAATATTGCTGTAATGATATTTTTTCTTTTCAATATCAAAAAACTTCTTTAGATACGATTACAACCTCATTGGAAATTCATGATTACTTCCCCTTAAATCTTTATTTTCATAATGATGAGCCAGATTCCCGAACAATGAATATTACAACAAATAAAAGTTATAAAGAAGCATATATTTCCTATTTTATGATGAAAGCGGATTACGAAAAACAAAATCCAGCCCTCAACAACTTTTTTGAGGATATTTTACAACAAAATTTTAACACCTTAAATAAGGTACTAGATATGTTGTTGTTTGATTTGTCAAATGGAAATAATATGGAACTTCAAATAAGAGGATATGCAAGTCCATTGCACAATGCTCAATACAATCAAAACCTGTCACAAAGAAGAATTTCAAGTGTTATTAATTATCTAACACAATTTAAAAATGGGGCTTTTCAAGAATATATTTTTTCTAGAAAATTAACAATAACTGAGTTGCCATTTGGAGAAAGTAATGCATCTGAAAAAGTTAGTGATAATGCGAATGACAAAAAAAACTCGGTATATAGTATTGAGGCTATGTTAGAGCGAAAGATTGAAATTGTGGATGTAATTTTAAAAGAATAAGATGCCGGCTGCTTCTATAAAAAACCCAACTAAGAAGCCGGTGTAAATCTGTGCATGATTATGGGCCTTTTCATTAATTCTAGCAACACCTAAAACGCCCGCAAGTAATACAAAAAGTATAATTATTTGCAGTAAGCCTCCAAATAAAATATTTAAACTAAACAAGACTCCTACAACTCCACCAATTCCCAACATATGAAGACTTATTTTCCAGTATTTTGAAATAACCGCTGCAATAATAATTATAATAATTGCACCGGTAAGTTCAGATTTTAATACAGGTGAGAAAACAAGAATATCTCCAAGTTTGTAATATCCATAACACATCCAAATTGCAGTAATAAAAAGCGGTATAGATCGCTCTTTGTAATTACTCATTTCTAGAGAAGTAACTTGTTTTTTCTTAATCAAAAATAAGATACTCATTAATGGAAGGATAATGGTACTGAAAGCCAAAATCAGATAAATAAAATTTAAATAATTTGTGATTGCAAATCCAATATTTGGCACAAATTTTAAACTTAAATAAAGCGCTATCATTGGCATAAAAATTGGGTGCAGGATTACAGATATGGTTTTAGATAATCGCATTATAATTCTCGTCTTAATCTTGCCGTTTCTATGCCTAATTGCTCTCTATACTTAGTAACTGTTCTTCTAGCGATATGGTAGTCATCTTTTCCTAATAATTCAGAAAGCCTTTCGTCTGTAAAGGGCTGTAATTTATTTTCAGTTAGGATAATTTCTTTTAATTGGCTCTTAATTTCATTTGTGGAAATAAGTTCTCCATTATCTTTTCGAAATGCATCAGAAAATAATTCCTTAACTTTAAAAGTCCCAAAATGAGCTTCAATAAACTTAGAATTACTTACTCTTGAAATGGTGGAAATATCCATATTAACGATATCTGCAATATCAGCAAGTTTCATTGGCTTTAAATCACTGTCGTCCCCACTGATTAAAAAATCTTGTTGGAATTGCATAATTGCTTCCATTACCCGTTTTAAGGTAACTTCACGCTTTTCCATGGATTCTTTAAACCATTTCGCTCTTTCTATTTTTTGGATTAAGAATTCTTTTGTTTCGCTATCCTTGGTTTCTAATAATAAATCGGAATAGTATTTACTTACTTTAATTGTTTTTGTATTGCCTTTATTAAGCTGTAATTGAAGCTGGCTATTGCTTATTATAATTGTAAAATCAGGATAAATATATTCCGCAGGCGCAGTATTTTTTGAAAACCCAGCTGCCGGAAATGGATTTAATTTTTCAATTAAATGATAAATAACTTTTAGCTCTTTTTCAGAAAGGGAAAGATCTTTTAAAATCCGCTCAAAATTCTTATTGCTAAATGGGGTATAATACTCTGAAATTATTTGAAAAGCAACTTTTTGAGATGGGTGTAATTTTCGTAATTGAATTAAAAGACAGTCTTGTAAATTCTCTGCTCCAACTCCAATAGGATCTAAATCTTTTAGAATTTTTAAGGCTAATTGCAGGTCGTTCTCAGAAAAAGCCATATTATTATTTGTTAAAAGATCACTACTTATAGCATACAAATCTCTACTTAAAAAACCGTTATCATCAAGACTATTAATAAGATATTTAACCAAAAACAAAATACCTTCTTCTAAACTTAAATCAATAATTTGTTTTCTAAGATGATCCTCCAAACTTTCAGTTTTATCTTCAATTTGGAAGTCTTCAAAATTTGGCTTAGGTGTAGAGCTGTAGTAGGGATTTTGATTTTCTTCTTCTTGCTCATCTTCATCAAGAGCAGGGTTTTCCTCAAGCTCTTGTTCTATTCTTTTTTCTAAGGATACAATTGGTATTTGCAAAAGTCCTAAAAACTGTATCTGTTGAGGGCTTAGGCTTTGATATTGTTTCTGCTCTAACCTTTGCTTGTTCATTAAAATTCAGCATTTTGAGGTGTTCTTGGGAAGGGGATTACATCACGGATATTTTTCATGCCCGTCACAAACATTATTAGTCTTTCAAATCCTAGGCCAAATCCCGCATGCTCACAAGTCCCAAATTTCCTTGTTTCTAAATACCACCACAACTCCTCTTTACAGATATCCATCTCTTTCATTCGAGCCTCTAATTTGTCCAGTCTTTCCTCTCTTTGCGAGCCTCCTATAATTTCACCAATAGTGGGAAAAGAATATCCATTGCTCTTACAGTTTCATTGTCATCATTCATACGCATGTAGAAGGCCTTGATGCCTTTAGGATAATCTGTAATGATTACAGGTTTTTTGAATTTTTTCTCCACTAAATATCTTTCGTGTTCTGATTGTAAATCAGCACCAAAACCAGTAATTAAATATTTGAATTTTTTCTTTTTATTAGGTGTTGAATTTTGTAAAATATCAATTGCCTCACGATATGTTAAGCGCATAAAATCATTTTCCAAAACAAACTGAAGTCTTTCAAGAAGCCCCATTTCTGAGCGATCTTCTAGCTTTAGTACGCTTTCCTCCTCAGCCATTCTTTTGTCTAGGAATTTCAAATCCTCAATATTATTATCAATACAATATTGAATGCAATATTTTAGAAACTCTTCAGCTAAATCCATATTTGTTTCTAAATTTCCAAATGCCACTTCAGGTTCAATCATCCAAAATTCTGATAAGTGTCTTGAAGTATTTGAATTTTCAGCTCTAAAAGTTGGGCCAAAAGTGTAAACCTTGCCAAGAGCTAATGCTCCTAATTCCGCCTCTAATTGTCCTGAAACAGTAAGGTGGGTTTTACTTCCAAAGAAGTCACTTGAGAAATCAATATTACCATCATTAGTTTTTGGCAAATTTGCTAAATCAAGATTAGTTACTTGAAACATTTCTCCAGCCCCCTCAGCATCAGCACTTGTAATAATTGGAGTGTGTAAATTAAAGAATCCTTTATCGTTAAAGAATTTATGAATTGCAAAAGTAAGGGCGTGTCGCAATCTAAAAACTGCTGAAAAAGTACTTGTTCTAAATCTTAGATGTGCTTTTTCTCTTAAGAATTCTAAGGAATGTTTTTTGGGCTGTAATGGGTATTCATCTGGATCAGCAAGTCCTAAAATTTCTATTGTAGTAGCTAAAATCTCTGCAGCTTGTTCGCTCCCTTTTGAGGAAACTAATTGCCCCTCTACACGAATACAAGCTCCGGTTGTGATTTGTTTTAATAATTCTTCAGAAAAAGCCACTCCCTCAGCAACTACTTGAATATTATTGATAGTGGATCCATCATTTAGTGCAATAAAAGAGACATTTTTACTTCCTCTTTTAGTTCTTACCCATCCGTTTATGGTTATATGTCGTTGCCCCAATTCTGTACTAAGTAGGTTTTTAATTGTCATTATTAATTAATTGGTTACCGATTAGGGCAAAGATATATAAAGTTGCTAATTGGTGTAATTACAAAGTAAAAGTAATTGTGATTCGGACTTAGCCAACTTGAGATACTAGCTTGTTTGCCAATACTTCATGTACGGTTGCTATAATTGCATTCACATCATATTTACAATCATGATGCAGTTCTTCCTGACTCCCATGATGTATAAATTCATCAGGGATACCCAGCCTTTTTACGGCTGTTTGATAATTATTGTTTGCCATAAATTCTAGTATTGCAGAACCAAATCCCCCTTGTAAGCATCCATCTTCTATAGTAATAATAGTATTAAATTTTTTGAATATTGTGTGGAGTAATTTTTCATCAAGAGGTTTAGCAAACCGCATATCGTAATGGGCAATATTTAAGCCTTCTTTTTCAAAAGTTTCTTGTGCACTTAATACAAAATTACCAGGATGCCCAAATGATAAAATAGCAATTTCTTCTCCATCCTTTATTTTTCTGCCCACTCCAATTTCTAGTTTTTCAAAAGGAGTTTTCCAATCTAACATAACCCCATTTCCTCTAGGGTATCTTATTGAAAAAGGACCCTGGTTTGGAAGTTGTGCAGTATACATTAAGTTGCGTAACTCTTGCTCGTTCATTGGAGAAGAAACAATCATATTTGGAATGCACCTGAAAAACGCAATGTCAAAAGCTCCATGGTGGGTAGCTCCATCAGCCCCAACAAGTCCCCCTCTATCAAGACAAAACACAACATTTAAGTTTTGAAGAGCGACATCATGTATTACTTGGTCATAGGCTCTCTGCATAAAAGAAGAATAGATATTGCAAAATGGCAATTTGCCTTGTGTTGCCATTCCAGCAGAGAAGGTTACGGCATGCTGCTCGGCAATACCAACATCATAGGTTCTATTAGGCATTTCGGCCATCATTTTATTTAAGGAGCTTCCGGTTAGCATTGCTGGAGTTACACCCACTATATTTTCATTTTCTTTAGCAAGTTCAATAATTGTTTCTCCAAATACATCTTGGTATTTTGGGGGTGTTTTTTTGGTTTTATTCTTTATAATTTCTCCAGTTTCTTTATCAAAAATACCAGGAGCGTGCCAAGTAGTAGAATCTCCCTTTTCAGCTGGGGTAAACCCCTTTCCTTTTACAGTTAGGCAGTGCAATATTTTAGGTCCGGGAATATTTTTCAAATCGTTTAGTATCTCCGCCACATGTTTTGCATTATGCCCATCAATTGGGCCAAAATATCTAAAATTTAATGATTCAAAATAATTACTTTCTCCAAGTAAAGTTGTCTTCACGGCTCCCTCAACTTTTTTGGCTATTTTCTGGGCGTTAGGGCCAAACTGACTAATTTTCCCTAGGATTTTCCAAATTTTATTTCTTGCTCTATTATAGGTTTTTGAAGTAGAAATATCGGTTAAATATTCTTTTAATGCTCCAACAGCTGGATCAATTGACATGCAATTATCATTTAAGATAACCAGTAAATTAGTATTTTCTACTCCCGCATGATTTAACCCTTCAAAAGCCATACCTGCTGTCATTGACCCATCTCCTATAACAGCAATATGTTGTTTGGCGTTATCGCCATTACTTTTTGACGCAATTGCCATTCCTAGCGCTGCAGAAATAGAAGTGGAGGCATGTCCTACTCCAAAAGTATCATAAACACTCTCACTTCTTTTAGGAAATCCACTTAATCCTCCTTTAATTCTATTGCTTGAGAACTGCTCTTTTCTGCCAGTTAAGATTTTGTGCCCATAAGCCTGATGCCCAACATCCCAAACTAATTGATCGTTAGGGGTGTTAAAAACATAATGCAAGGCAACAGTTAACTCAACAACACCAAGACTTGCTCCAAAATGGCCTCCTTTTTCGGATACGATATCAATTATATACTGTCTTAACTCTGAGCAAACCTGTTCTAATTGACTTAGATTCAATTTTCTTAAGTCCGCAGGGCTGTTAATTTGGCTTAATAATTCGCCTTGAGGGTATTTTTCACTAATATTCATAAAGCGCACAAAGATACAAAATCGTTAATAGTGCAAAATTAATACTATTCGCTAACAAACTAGCGTTAATAATTGTATACTTTTATGCGTGTGGGTAATGAAATTTTTTATCAATTTTAGTTTATGAAAAAAGTTTTGATTTTGATTTTTAGTTTTAATGTTTTTTTAGCATATGCTGGGGATACTTTACAGTTTGATCCTATTGACACCTCATTTATTGTTAATGAGAAAATTCAAGTTGAAAAAAACAGTGCCCCTATAAATATTTATGAAGAACGATTAAGAATTCTAGACGCTAATTCACCAATGGATTTGGCTTACAATGAAAAAGTCCAAGTGTTTATCGATAGTTATTTAGGCAGAAATAAGTCTTTAATTTCCAGAATGCAAGGGCTAAAAGAATTGTATTTCCCTTTATTCGAACAACAACTTGATAAATACGAATTACCTTTAGAGCTTAAGTATTTGGCAATTGTTGAATCAGCATTAAATCCTAAAGCAAAATCACGTTCTGGAGCAACAGGCTTGTGGCAATTTATGTATTTAACAGGAAAAGAATGCGGCTTAGAAGTTACTTCTTATATGGATGAAAGACAAGACCCTTTAAAGTCTACTGAGGCCGCTTGCAAATATTTTACAAAGCTATATGATATGTTTGGGGATTGGAATTTGGTATTAGCCGCTTATAATGGAGGCCCAGGATATTTACAAAGAAAAATTAATTCTGTAGGTTCTAATGATTTTTGGGAGCTATACCCTCATCTAAGAGAAGAAACAAGAAATTATGTCCCTTCTTTTATAGCCGTAAATTATGCTATGAACTATGCTAAGGAGCATGATATATCAACAAAACCTATTGATATAAATTTTACTAAAACAGATACAATTACAATAAAAAAACAAGTAGATATAAGTACGCTTTCCCAAATGCTATCTCTTAATAAGGAAACTATAAGCTATCTTAATCCATGTTTTAAAGAAGATATTTTTCCGATAAATGCTATTTTAGTTTTGCCAACTTTTGCTATAAACGATTTTTTGAATAATGAGCAGGTCAATTATGCTTTTATTGATTCAGTAGATGCTAAAAAACTCTTAATTGATGAAGAACAAGTTGTCTATATTGTTAAAAAAGGAGATTATTTAGGAAGAATTGCTAAAGAATACGGAGTTAAATTATTTGAGCTGAGAGAATGGAATAAACTTGAAAATACAGATTTATCTGTTGGAGATAAATTAATTATTTATGTTAAAAAGAACCCAGAAATTTCTAAACAAGAGGAAAAAACTGTAATAAATGAGTATATCGTTCAGCCGGGAGATACTCTGTGGGGGATCGCTCAAAAGCATGAAGGGATAAGTGTTTGGGAAATAAAATCACTTAATAATTTGGAAAGCGATACACTTAAACCAGGAACTAAAATTATTTTACCTACAACTTAATGAGATTTTTTTTTCTCGCGTTTTTAGTTTTCATTGCTTGTACTGATGGGAACAAAACATTACCCAATTCTACAGGAGAAAATTCAGAAGTTATTTTTGTAGTAGATGATGCATTATGGGAAAATTCAGTTGATAGTTTGGCGAAGAATACATTTGGGGCAACAATTGAAGGTATCAGTCAAGCAGAATCGTTGTTTAGAATTGTTCAAATAAGCCATAGTGAATTCAAATCCATACTAAAAACACATACAAATATTGTAATAGTTTCAAAAGGAGTTAAAAAATCCAGTCAAAAAGATAAATGGGCAACCGGTCAATTTGTTGCTCAATTAAATTGGGAGAATAATCCTCAAAAATTACTAAAAGAACTTATAGAGTTAAGAACAATTTTTGTTGTAAAAGAAGTAAAATCAATAAAAAATTCTTTTGAGAAATCATCTCAAAAAAATATTGAAAAAACACTTTTAAGTAATTTTGGAATTGAGCTTACTGTACCAAAAGAATATCAGATTATAAAGAACGATAGCACTTTGTTTTGGGCGAATTACGACCCTCCTAAATCAGATGAAATAAAAAATATTTTTACATTTTCATTTATACCAAAAACCGCAAATTTACAAGCTGAAGTACTTTATAAAACAGATAGTATTTTTGCAAAATATCTTGTAGGAGCAAAAGAAGGAAGCTATGCACGAATAGAACCAGCATACCCCCCTTATTATGTTGAAAATACTTATAGAGGACTTTGGAAACTAGAGCATGGGTTTATGGGGGGGCCGCTGCTTATTAAAACCTACTTTGTAAAAAATAAAATAGTTGTAAATGTAGGAATTGTATTTGCGCCTCAGAGCCGTAAAAGAAAGTTCATAAAAGAGTTTGAAGCTATTTTATAACTAACTTCTCTCTTTTTATAATGCCATTACTCTCTAGCTCTACAATGTAACATCCTTTTGCCAAACTAGAAACGCTAATTGTTTTTGATGTTGTCTCAATAACCTTTTGGCCCGTGAGGGTAAAAATACTAACATTAATACCGCTAGTATTAGCGCTTATAGTTATTTTATCATTTGCTGGATTAGGATAAATAGTACAGTCTAACTTTTCTAGATTATTAGTGCTTACACTAGATAAAGTATTTAATGGGCTTTCCCAAATTCCTCTCCCATAGGTTGCCGCACTAATAGTCCCCTCATCATAATGAATTTCTAATTCTTTTACAATAACATTAGGTAAACCATCATTAAAAGTGATCCATTCCGTCATTGTATTATTTTTATAATAAACCCCAACATCAGTTCCTATATACAAATCATCATTAGCCCCACCTTGATAAACAATGCAATTTACTGGCAATTCAGGAAGATTGCTTCCAGAGATATTTGTCCAACTACTACCCGCATTATTGGTTTCATAAACTTTATGAATGTTGTTATAATCAGAGAAAGTAACCCAAGCCCTATCGGGATTATTTGTAGCAACCGCAATATCAGTCATGTTATAATTTGCAAGACCTGGCTTTATGTAAGTCCAGCTTAGCCCAGCATCTTTAGTGACTTTAATTTTACTGTAAGAAGCAGCATAAATATAATTTTCATCAGAAGGGGCTAAAGCTATTGACTGAATCTCTGCTCCGCCAGTTACACCATATGAAATAGAATCCCAAATCATACCACCAGTTGTAGAGCGATATACTTCATTATATCCAACTACAATTAAATTGTTATTTACTGCATGCATTTCATAAGGAGTATTCCAAGGTCCTTCATAACTCACAGGTTTTATATTATCCCAATTATTGCCTCCGTTATAGGACTTGCTCAAACCTCCATATTGATATTCAGCATAAATAACATCTTCATCATAGTGATCTATGGCACATTCCATTCCATCACCCCCCATAATAGCATCCCATGTTGCGTTTGTTAGCATTTCCGTACCATTATCTTGGGCTCCAGCAACTAATCTATTTGGGTTAGATTTTGATAAACCTAAATTATAGAATTGAGCAATTTCTAAGCCATCAGAAATATCTACCCATTTATTGAGGCTCTGCATATATTTATAAAATCCCCCATCATTTCCAGCATAAGCAACATGAGTATGAGGGTTAAATTCAAAAGCGTGTTGATCTACATGCATATATGAGTAATTTGATCCCCAGCCGCTACTAGCATCAATATCCCAATTAATACCACCATCATCTGATCGCCAAATATTAATTCCCCCTACATACACTATGTTCTCATTATCTGTTGCTACCCCTAGACTTAAATCGTACCATGACTGACCGCCAGTACCCGCCCCATCAGTTTCTCTACCTAAAATGTTAGGCGTACTAGACTGCATCACCCAAGTATCTCCAGCATCAGAAGACTTATATAGACCATGAAAACTATAATCAGAAGCAGAATAAACCGCATAAATTACTTCAGGATTAGCGGGCGTTACAGCAATTAAAGGACGGTATCTACTGCCGATCATTCCATTGTTAATGTTGCTCCAGTTTGCCCCACCATCGCTAGATCTATAAATACTGGAACTACCATTAGATTGTTTGGCAGCATAAATAACATTAGAATTATCAGGCTTAAACTCAAGATCCCTCCATCTACCAATAGGTGCTACTATTTGCCAAGTAATTCCAGCATCAGCAGAAATCATAATATTGGAATTAGTAGCAGCAATTAAACTATCTGTATAGTTTGGATTAATGATTACTTTATTTACTGTTTTTGCTTGATCAACCGTATAGCTTAATCCTGTAGTATTCCAAGTGCTACCGCCATCAATAGATTTTAAAATTCCAATACTATAGGTGTCAGAAGCGTAAGCATCTCCAGTTACAATGTACATTATTTGACTGTTGTTAGGATCGATAGCAATATGAGAAACTCCTATTACTGGCAAATCATCTGTATTTGTTGTCCAATTACTACCTCCATCAGTTGATTTCCAAAGTCCGCCAGCAGGAGATCCTACCCAGATAACATCAGGGTCAATAGGATCGAATGCAATACAGTTTACCCTACCATTTCCTCTTCTTTTGCCGCTTGAGATGCTAATAGGGGTATTAATGGGTCCCATAGACACCCAATTAGCAGCTGAAGATTGTTTGGCAGTGCTATATTTTTCTTTCTCTTTTAGCCATTCAATATACAGTGCATTTGGATTAAAAGAGCCGTTATTTGAAACTCTTTCAGTAACAAAATCCATTGCTCGAGCATAAGGCTTGTAGCCATTTCCTTTAGTGTAAGGGTGTATTGCTCGGTAATTCTCAAAAGCTTCAAATTTATCAGCTATTGTAGGATTACTGTTTGCTTTAAGTAAATTTTCTTCCCAAAGTTGCGCTGAAAGCGATAAGGAAGCAAATGTGGTTGCTAGTATTATATGGAGTTTTTTCATAGGTGCAAATATAGTAATTAGTTTTCGCATGATTTTACCTTTTAGATATGCAATGTTTAAAAAGTAGTATGTAGAGCAATAACAAAATTTCGCCCACTTGCACTTAAGCCAGAAGCAAAGGTTTTATAGTGGGCATCAAGAATGTTTTTGACTGCAAAAGTAAAGCTAATAGTGTTATCAATTTTATTGGTATAGGCTAAATTCAAGGTATACCAACTTGGATTGCCATCACTTGTAGCCTCAACTAAATTATCCACTCCGGCCTGATCATAATTTTCAGCTAATTTCCATCCATTGTAATGGGTGTAAAAATCAAATGTATGCTGTTTTAATAGATAGCTAAAAGAAATTTTAGCATTAAATGGAGGAATATGTGCTAGGGGCTTATTGTCATTGGTCTCGCCTTTTAAATAATTGCAATTAGCAGCTATTAAAAAATTATTACTAGGGGCAAAATCAGCTGATAAACTTGCCCCATTTATAGTGGCGCTCTCAATATTCTTATTCATTTGAATTCGCATCATTTGCCCATCATACAGCATACTATCAGCCCCATTAAGAGTTCCATATTCTCTATTTATTGCATTTGAAATCTGGGTATTGAATAGTTGTATTTGTATTTTTAAAGGACTTAGGACATAATTAACAGAAAGTTCAAAATTACTAGCGTATTCAGGCTCAAGATTTGCATTTGGCACTACTACAGTTATATCATCTTTCGAAAAGATTTTACCAATATCATCAATATTTGGGTTTCTGAATCCTCCATAATAAGCCCCATTAATGGTTGTATTTCTTATAGGATTAAATGAAATCAATGCCGATTTAATAAAAGAAGTGTTGTTGTTTTCTATATCTTCAAAACTAAAAGTAGGGTTATTATATTTTGCTCGCAACTCACTGCTATTCCATCTTCCACCAAGCAACAAATCTAATTTTTTATTTAGAGGAAAATTAACTTGACTGTAAGCAAAAAAGTCTTCAATAGCACTTCCATCTTCTGGGTATCTTGTAGTGTTGTAAAAAGTGGAGTTGTTATTGCTCAGATTTGCAGTTGAAAATACTTGTTGATTTCTTGTTCCTATTCCGTAAGCTAATTTTATCTTCTGAATTTGTTTATTGAAATCCATATTAAAATCATAGATTTTTACAGTTTCATTCCTATTGTTTAAGAGCTCTTCTCCAATTTTTTGGGTGTGTCGTGATTCATTTATGTTTTGAAAGGCTAGTGTAGTTTTTATATTATCGAAAGCAATGGTTTTATGTTCAGCAGTATAATTGATGCTTTGCAAAAATCTGATTTGAGGTCCGTAATACCAATGTTTGTATTCAGGGATGCCATCTTTTAGGTCGTTCATTTGATCAAAACGATAAATGTTTGATGATTTAGAGTATTGTGTATTTATTAGGACACTATTTTTTTTATTGATTCTGTAATTGCTTTTATGTAAAAAATCAGCTTGTGTAAAGTTGGTATAAAGTTGTTCATTTTGATTTGTAGCCTCTTTTCCCCAATTTTCATAGCCATGATTCCTGTTGTTACCCATTTTTAAATTAGCTGCTGATTTCAAAGAAAAAGCTGTTATGTGAGAGATTTTATTTGAGTAATAATTAGCTTGAAAGCTGGTGGTTACAGCATTGCTACTACTTTCAAATTGCTGATTAAAACGAATGCTATTTTTAGGCATAGGCTTTTGAGTATTAAAAATCAAGGCACCACCCATAGCACCATTTCCATAAGCAACAGAGGCTGGACCAGAAAGTAGACTAATCGACTCAATAAAAAAAGGATTTATTGTTGCTGAATTTTGTAAATGTCCGCTTCTATAAATAGCATTATTTAGCGGAATATCATCTACAATTAAAAGTAGCCGATTAGCTTCCATTCCCCTGTAGTTTGGACTGCCTCCCCCAACTTGACTTTCTTGAACCACTACTGATGATTCGCTTGATAGTAAATCCGCTATTGATGTTTCAAGTTCATTAATCCCTATAGGAGTTATTGTAAATATTGGGTATTTTTCAGATATAGGTATTTTAATTACTTCACTTAGAATTACTTCAGGGAGAATGTTTGTTTTTTGGGACATATAAATAATCTTACCGATATTTTTTTTGATAATCTTTTTAGTATTGTAAGAGATATGAGAGATTTCAACAATATCATCATCATTAAATGGGCTAATATCTATAACTCCTTTTTCGTCACTTACTGCTCCTGAGTTTTTAAAACTTAAATTAGCGTTTTCAATAGGAGTGTTTAGTAAACTATCTTTAATTATTACTATTTGCCCTAATAAGTCATTAGTATAAATTCCAATTAGTAGTAAAAGCACTTTTCTCATTGCCTTAATGTTTCAATTATTAAATGTGATGTAATACTATCAAGATTGTAGTGATGTAACTTGTAGTAGTATAGTAGATCTTTTAAGAGCTCTGATTTTTGCTCTTGAGGTATGATCACTGCATTGTTGTTTAGCAGATTTTTTAAATAACTTGTTTTTTCTTGATCAAGGCACATTTTAGGGGAATTTATTTTGTTACAAAACTCACCACTCTCAAGGTTAAAAAAAAGATTATTTATTTCAGCTGAAGATGGATAAAATCCAAGAAATTGGGATAAATTAAGTAAATATTTTAGAGCAAAATTAGGATCAGTTTTTTCACAATTGTAAAGCTTACTAGTGGTGTCCCAAATAAAATTAAAAAGCAGGTTATTTTGCTCATTTTCTTGCAAGACTTTTGAGCTTACTTCTGCAATAAAAAAGCCAATGAAGCTTTTGTGTATTTTATTTGTTTTGATTTCAAAATTCGCCCCAACAGTTATATCTCCTAAGTATTGTAATGATTGTTTAGTATTAAAACTAGCATTAATATTTAAAAGCTTAAGAGGCTCGAAATAGCTTAGTTTCTTTTTTGAATTTTTTGAACGAACCCCTTTTACAATAAATGTTTGAAGCCCTTTTTCTTCCGTAAGAATTTTACTAATTATTGAACTTTCGCCTTGCTTGATATATGTTAGCGAAATTGCCCGACTTTTATATTTCATCTAGTGAATAAATAGGATTTTACTCACCACCTTTTCTTCTCCATAAAGATCAGTACTCAAAACCAGGTAGACTCCAGTGGAAGCTCTTTCTCCATTTTTATTTTTGCCACTCCAAATAGCCTCTCCTCCATTTGCAGTTGTTTCAAAAACCAGATTACCCGCTACATCAGTTATTTTAATATTTGCATCAGTGATTAGGCCACTAATAGCAATTGGCCCGCTGTAATTTTCATTTACCGGATTTGGAAACACATGAGTTTCGCCTTGGGAACTAGCCCCTTTAGTGGCGTCTGCTCTGTAGGATATTAGCCCTTTATCAGTCCCAATAAAAACCTCACCATTTTCATGATTTATTGCGATATCTACAATGTTATCAGAGAATAACGGGCTATTATTTTCGGTAAAATGAAGGATTTCTTCCTGCCCATCTTCAGAGAGTAAAAACACACCTGATTTCTCTGTGCCAATCCATTTTCTGTTTGCACCATCAATAGCGATACATTTTACTTTTTCTTCACTTAAAAGGTACTGCCCATAATTTCCCTCAGTTATTAATATTTGTTGGGCATCAAAATTATAGCCTGAAAAGACTGCTCCAGGATCGTAAAAAACAGCAATTCCTTTATCGGTACCAACCCAAATTTCTCCATCTAAATCTTCCGCTAAACTGTAGGTTTGTAATGATGGAAGATTCCCGTTACCGATACTTGTATTTAATAGTTTGTATTGGTCGTCATTCGGATTTTCTAGAGTATTATTGTCACTAAAAACAAAGAGCCCATTTCCCCGGCCTAATATCCCCCATTTTTGATCATAACTATCAATTAGTAAATCATCAAAAAATAAATCTACTTGACTTTGATTCATTGTAAATGAATGCCATTTATCATTTGTTGTTTTGACTACAATAGGATGATTAACTTCAGAGCTCAAAGCCCACAGATTGCCTTTTGAGTCAAATTTTATATCTGATATTCGAATTCTATTGTTTGAATAATAAATTGTGTCAAGAGTCCCATTAGTATTAGTATAGCCGTGCTTAGTTATTAATTCTCCATTTTTCATTTCTGGGATACCATGATACCATGAGGCGTAATATTCAGTTCCATTTTGAACGGCAACTTCAAGTATATCTCTTGCATTACCTAATTTGTATCTATCATAATTCACCCAATCATCATACCTATCTTTTATTGAAACCCCATTATTAATCAAGGCATTTAAACCAAAATTTGCATGTCCTCCATGGCAGTGGTAGAGCTTATTTTCTTCATATTCTAAACTATAAATGTCATTTCTAACAGGCCCCTCAGGGATGTAATGTTCTTGATATTCATAGTTGGTAAATTTTAATAGTCCATTAGCAGAATCTGCTACCCAAATATTGTTTTCATTATCCACCAAGGCATATTTAATGTTTTCAAATTTTGAATGCGTTAGATAGTTCTCATTATTAACTTGAATTGAATCAGAGAAGGCTTGAATTAGCGTATTATTATTAATTGAGATACTTATAATATGATTGGAGGTATCAATAAATAATTCATTGTTTGAAGCTATAATATTATCGTAAAAATTATAAGCAGAATGGTATAATGTCCAATTATTGAAATCAGTTAAGTTTGAGTTATTAATGTTAGCAAAATAGAGCCCATTATTTGTCGCAACAATAATGGAATCTCCTAAAAAAGCGCAGCCATTTATTGCATATGTACTATTTTGATTACTAATATTATAAGTGTCTTTTACTTCATTATTTGCAAGATCAATAACTACTAATCCTAAAGAGCTGGATAAGTACGCCATATTACCTCTAATTGTAATATTATTTATAATTTTTAAGCCTGCAACCTCTTTTCGTTTGATGTCGGAAATATTTATAATTTGATTGCCCTTTAAAAGATCGATATTGCAATTCTCATATATAATAATGG
>JACKQG010003622.1_pt1 | contig 18727 bp, 25 predicted proteins | sample 8237621 | NCBI WGS metagenome assembly JACKQG01 (sample SAMN15677084, study PRJNA649215) | marine metagenome | biome: marine; feature: Black Sea; material: saline water; isolation source: suspended particulate matter (SPM) from the Black Sea western gyre | collected 2013-06-09/2013-06-10 | depth... | reverse complement strand
ACAAGTAGACAAGGACATGGGTCGCAGGCAATTGCGCATATTGGGCATTCGGGTAGATGCGGTTAATAGCACCCAAACGCTCGACATAATTGAACAAATCGTGCGGGAGGGTCGGCCGCGGCAGGTGGCCACGGTCAATCCGGAGTTCGTCGTGGCCGCGCAGGCGAATGAGCCTTTCCGCCGTGCGCTCAATGCGGCGTCGCTGGCCCTGCCCGATGGCATCGGCTTGCTCTGGGCGGCGCGCCTCCTGGGCCAGCGGCTGCCGGAGCGGGTGGCCGGATCGGATATCGTGCCCCGCATCGCCGAGCGGTCGGCGGCGCGAGGCTGGCGACTCTTTCTCCTCGGTTCGGCGCCGGGCGTGGCCGAGCGGGCGGCGGCGCAGCTCGTGGCCCGGTACCCTGACCTGGTGGTGGCAGGAACCTACGCGGGGTCTCCCGCGGCTGCCGAAGAGGATGACATCGTGGCCCGCGTGCGTGCGGCGCGGCCGGACATCCTCTTCGTGGCCTACGGCGCACCGGCGCAGGACCTGTGGATCGTCCGCAATCTGGAGCGGCTGGACGTGCCCGTCTGCATGGGAGTAGGAGGCACGCTGGACTTCATCGCTGGGGTGCGGAAGCGGGCACCCCGCTGGGTGCAGCGGCTGGGACTGGAATGGCTGTACCGCCTCCTGCAAGAGCCGTGGCGTTGGCGGCGGCAGTTGGCGTTGCCCAGATTTGCCTTAGCAGTGCTGGGGGAAAGATGGAAACGAGGGAAACGAGGGAAATGAGGGGGCGGGTGTTGGTGGTGGGCGACCTGTGCCTCGATGAGTACCTCATCGGGCGGGCCACGCGGCTGAGCCGGGAGGCGCCCGTGCCGGTGCTGGAGCAGCAGCGTCGCTTCACCCGCCTGGGCGGGGCGGCCAACCCCGCTCACAACGTCGTCGCCCTGGGCGGGGAAGCTGTCGTCGTCGGCGTGATCGGCGAAGACGAGGCCGGGCAAGCGCTCCTAGCGCAATTGGCCGGTGCGGGCATTGACAGCAATGGTGTGGTCACCGATCCTGGTCGCCCGACGACGACCAAGACCCGCATCGTGGCCGAGAGCACGCTGCGGGTGCCGCAGCACCTGGTGCGCTTGGATCACCTGGACCGCTCGCCGGTCTCGCCGGCCGTCGAGCGGGCCTTGAGTGAACGCATCGCCGCGCTGGCGGCGCGGGCTGACGCCGTGATCGTCTCCCACTACCGCACGGGCGTGGTCACGCCGGGTGTGGTGGAGGCGGTGCACGCTGCGGCGCAGCAGCACGGCGCGTTGACCGTCGCCGATGCCCAGGCGGACCTGCAGCGTTTCGCCGGCTTCGGCCTGGTGAAGTGCAATCGCGCCGAGGCGGAGGTGGAGCTGAGCCGTTCCCTGACCCACGATGTGGATTTCGAGGCCGCTCTGGCGGAACTGTCGCGGCGGCTGGGCGGAGCACAACTGGCCATCACCCGCGGGGCGGAGGGCATGTCGCTGCTGGAGCAGGGCGGCAGGGTCATCCATGCGCCGGCCAGCCGGGTCAGCGACGTGTACGACGTCACCGGCGCGGGGGACACGGTGGTGGCGGTGCTGACGCTGGCGCTGGTGGCGGGGATGGATCTGCGCACGGCAGCGCGGATGGCCAACGCTGCCGCTGGCCTCGTCGTGCGCCGGCTGGGGAATGTCGTTGTCACTCCGGCAGAACTGTCAGAAGCATTGGAAGGGTAGGGGGGAGGCATTGGGAGAGGTGGTTTCTGCGGCGGAGGCCGGGCAGCGCTGCGCCGCCTGGCGGGCCGCTGGCCGCACCGTCATCTTCACTAACGGTCATTTCGACTTGCTGCACCTGGGCCACGTGGACGTCCTGCAGCGCGCCCGCGCCCTGGGCGATATGCTGGTCGTGGGGCTGAACAGCGACGCGTCGACGCGGCAACTCAAAGGGCCGCAGCGACCCCTCGTGCCGGAGACCGAGCGGGCGGTCATGCTGGCCGCGCTGGCCTGTGTGGACCTGGTGGTCATCTACGAGGAACCGACAGCCAACCGCCTGGTGGCGGCGCTGCGTCCCCATGTCTACGTGAAAGGCGGGGACTGGGAGCCTGAGCAAGACAGGGAAGGGCCGCCCGAGGCGGCGGTGGCGCGCAGCTACGGCGGCCAGGTGCGCTTCCTGCCCTATCTGCCGGGCCATTCCACGTCCGCTCTCATCCAGACCATCCTCGACCGTTTCGCAACCCAGGCTTCTTCGAACCCTTCGGACGCATCATGACCCCAGCCGCCGCTGTCACCCCGCCTGCCGACCAGCCTGCTCCCAGCCTGGCCCGTTCCGCTACTGTGCTCTCCTTGGGCAACGTAGCCAGCCGCGCCCTGGGGTTGGTGCGGGAGACGGTCATCGCCGACTATTTCGGGGCCACCGGCGCCGTGAGCGCCTTCCGTCTGGCCGCCCGCGTGCCGACGATGATCTACGACTTGCTGGTGGGGGGAATGCTCAGCGCCGCGCTGGTGCCGGTACTCAGCGACTACGCCCGCCCCAGCCGCCGGGAGGAGCTGTGGCAGGTGGCCAGCGTGGTCATCAGCTTCGTGGCCGTCGTTCTGGCGGCCATCGTCGTGGCCGTCGAGCTGCTGGCCGAGCCTCTCGCCTACCTCCTGGGCACCGGGCTGACGCCGGAGTTGCAGGCGGTCACGGCTCGCTCGCTGCGCATCATCGCCCCGACCGTGCTCATCTTCGGCTGCGCCGGCTTTCTGACCGCTCTGCTGTACGCGCTGAATCGTTTCACCTTCCCGGCCATCGCCGCCGCAGTGTTCAACCTGGGCATCATCGTCGCCGCGCCGCTGTTGGCCGGGCGTCTGGACATCTACAGCCTGGCCGTGGGCATCCTGGCCGGCAGCCTGGCCCAATTGCTGATCCAACTGCCGGGGCTGCGGGACGCCCGTCTGCGCTTTGGCTGGGACCTGCGCCATCCGGCGCTGCGCTACATCGGCAAGCTCTACCTGCCTGTGGCTGTGGGGCTGGTGGTAGGGCAGCTTCAGGTGGTCATTGACGGCAACCTGGCCACGCACACGGGCGAGCGGTCGGTGGCCTGGATGCAGAACGCCACCACGTTGCGGGAGTTTCCGCTGGGATTGGTCAGTGTGGCCATCTCCCTGGCCGCCCTGCCCGCGCTCTCCCGCTTCGCCGCCGATGGTGATTGGCAGGGGTACAGGCGCACGCTGGCTCGCGGGCTACGGCTGGTGCTGGTGTTGACGATGCCGGCGGCCTTCGGCCTCTTCGCCCTGGCCCAGCCGGCCGTGCAGCTCATCTTCGAGCATGGCGAGTTCACCGCCTTCGATACCCTTTGGACGAGCCGGGCGCTGTGGGGCTACATTCCGGGGCTGCTCTTCGCCGCCGTGGATTGGCCGTTGAACTACGCTTACTATGCCCGGCAAGACACCCGCACGCCGACGCTGGTGGGTATCGCCGCGGCAGGCGTGTACCTGGTGGTGGCCCTGGCGCTGCTGCGACCGCTGGGCATGATCGGCCTGGTGCTGGCCGATTCGGCCAAGCATACCTTTCACGCTTTCGCCATGCTGGCGCTGCTGCGGCGGGACGTGGGCCACCTGGGCGGACAGCGGGTGGTGAGCACGACGCTCAAGGCTCTGGCGGCTTCGGCAGTGATGGGCGGGGTGATCTGGCTGGCCCTGCCGCCGCTGCACGGTTGGCTGGGCACGGGTACATTCTGGCATGAACTGCTGCTGGTCGCTGTGGCCGGCGGGTTGGGCGTTGTCGTTTACGGCGGGTTGCTGGCGCTGCTGCGGGTGGAAGAGCTAGGGCTGGTGCGGGACATCGTAGCACGATGGCGGATCGCCGATTGACGCCGGGAGCAAAATGGGGTATAATTGGCTTGTGCTGAGAAAGTGAGGAGGGTGAGTGCCATGTCTGTTATGCCATTGGTGAGACAGGTGGCGGTGAGGCTACAGGTAGAACCGGAGGTGCTGGAGCGAGACAGCCTTAGGGTGTATCTCGAGAAACGTCTGCGGGCGGTCGAATCGGAACTCTTTTTCTTGATGAGCCGTTATGGAGTGAGCAGCGTGGAGGAACTCGATGAACTGATCCAGGCTGGGAAGTATCACGAAGACGGCACGTTTGAGGACTACTTCGAGTTTGACTATCTCCAGCATCAGCAAAAGAGCCTGCTGGCAGCTTTGGAGGAGGTCTAGTGCCATCTTTGGCTCAGTTGGCACGCATCGCAGAGGTCGAATTCTCGTCCATCGTGGTGGATGCTTTGGTATGGTGACCCGGCCGGTGACCGATGTGGAGGCGGAGACAGCGCAGCCGGCCACGACGCTCCGAGCAAAGATGCCAGTCCGTACGGCGGAATGTTTGAAAGGCTGTGAGGGGGGATGAACACAATGACAGTTATGACAGCACCACTACAGCAGATCCTTGATCGTACATTGAGCATCTTGCCCGTTAGCAACGAGGACATCGTTGTGCGGGGGATCACCGCGGAACTCACCGGGCGAATTGTGGAGTTGAAACGGGCAGCGCGGACGTTCCGGGGCAAGCATAGTTCGCTGGAGCAGCTTGAGAGGACTCTGGCTGAGGAGGGCATTTCCCCTGACGACCACACGCGCTATGCCGATTTGCTCGAGTGGCGAGCTATTCGCAGCGAATTGGCGGAATTGATTGATCTGCTGGAGTCGATCTAGATGAGGACCATTTCGAGTACACGAGGAGTGACAACCTTTCATGGCTAAGAAATCAAAAGCACGCAGCAGCAAGAAGAAGAGAAAGACGACGCGACCGCCGCAGCAGCGACAGATGGTGACCCGGCCGGCGACCGATGTGGGGGCGGAGACACCGCAGCCGGCCACGACGCGGCGAGCAAAAGTGCCAGTCCGTACGGCGGAGCCCAAGCTGGACTTCGCCAGGGAGTACAGCTACGTCTACGCCGACCTGAAGCGGGTGGCCATCATCGCCGCCGCCATGGTGGTTCTGCTGGTTGCTTTGGCCTTCATCATTACGTGAGAAGGAAGTAGACAAGTACACAAGGAAACAAGTAGACAAGGGGAGGCTGTACCTTGTCTACTTGTTCACTTGTCTACTTGTGTACTCTACACCAGCTTCGAATAGCCCGTGCAGAGCCCAACACAGCCACAGGTTGCGGGTGAGGATGAAGAGGGCGGTGGTGACCAGGGCCAGAACGGCGCGGCGCAGGATGGGTTCGGCCTGGGTGGGGCGGCGCAGCCGGCGCCGCAGCCAGGGGTTCAAGCCCCATTCCAGGCAGACGAGCCCCAATCCCGCCCAACTTCCCCAGTGCAACTCCCCCAGCCAAACGATAAAAACGCTGCGATAGAAGGCCCAATGGGCTTGCAGCGCGGCCGTTTCTATGATCGCCAGCAGCCAGCGCAGCGGTCGAGGTAGTAGGGGCAGGGCTTGCCCCTGCCCTGGGCGACCGCAAGGGTCGCCCCTACGTGGCAACGCTCGGCGGTAGCTCCACCAACCCAGACCCAGCAGCCCCAGGGCAGCGGCGGCGATGGCTCCTCCCATCCCCATGCTACCCACCCAATCCACCTCGCTCAGCCCCAGCCAGCGGGGCGAGACGACCCCCAGCAGCAGCGCGGCGTAGGGCGGTCCCACGAAATAGGCCCAGCACAGGAGCGTGATCAGCCATAGGGTTCCAGGCCAGGTCTGCAAACGGATCGCGCTGCGTTGGTGACGTAGAAGCCAGGCCGCGTTGCTGGCCAGCACGTACAGCAGGAACGAACCCGCCAGCCACAGGCCGGGTTCCTCTTGCCAGTTCAGTTGGGACTGAAGCCAGGTTGGGATGTCCACTGTCGCCCCTCTTGCGATGCCTGAACTATCAGCCTCTTGTAGCTCGGGCAGGAACAGACGAAGGACGAAAGACGAACGACGAAGGCTGATTCGTCATTGGGCCTTCGTCCTGTGTCGGGCTGCCGGCGCCGCCCTCTTCTCCACGACAGCCACCCAGTGGCTGTGGCGGCGTGAGCTGCCATCCGCCAGAATTTCCTCGTTCTCATCCAGGTACAGCTCGGTCAGATCAAAGGATGCCAGCAACGCCCGCGCGCAGGCCTCGTCGCAGAAGTGATGGGGATGGCCGGTGTCGGGGCCGGTTTCCGGCAGGAAGGTGTCTGGCTCGATCTCCTGACCCTGGCCGTAGCGATAGCCGCGGGTGGAGATGAGCGTCAGCAGCGCCCGCCCGCCAGGCCGCAGCACCCGCTCGATCTCCGCCACCGTGCGCTGGATGTTGCTCAGCGTGTTATGGTAGATGACGTACATGCTGATGACGGCATCGAAGTGTGCGTCGGGGTGGGGGAGGGCGGTCATGTCCGAGAGATGTAGATGGGCGGTGAGTTTCTCGGCGGCCAGCCACGCCCGCGTCGCCCCCAGGCCGGTCTCGGAGATGTCGGTACCGCAGACGCGGAAGCCGAGTTGGGTCAGGTAGATGACGTGACGGCCAGCGCCGCAGCCCAGGTCGAGCACGGCCTGTGCGCCGCGTGGCCGCAGAACGTCGGCGAAAGCGACCACAGTGCGGTGCGGCTGCCGCCAGCGGAACTCCTCTTGCTTGAATAGCTCATCCCAGGTAGGCATCACGTACCCTGTTCAGCACGCGCCGCGTGGCGGCCACGTCGCGGGCCATTTGCTCCACCAGTTCCTCGGCACTCTGGAAACGCTGCTCCGGCCGCAGCCGCTCGACGAAGGTCAGCGTCAGAGTCTGCCCGTAGAGTTGGCCCTGGAAATCCAGCAGGTAGGCCTCCACGGTGCGCGGTGGTTCGTCCGCCGCAAAGGTCGGGCGTAGGCCGACGTTGATGGCCGCCGCGTACCGCTGGCCTGCTGCCTCCGCCCAGCCGGCGTAGATGCCGTCGCCCGGCAGCACGCGGCCGGGCTCCACCGCCAGGTTGACTGTGGGAAAGCCCAAGGCTCGCCCGCGGCCTGCGCCGGCGACTACCTCTCCGGTCAAGCGGTAGGGCCGGCCCAGCAGCTCGGCGGCCTCGGCCACGCTGCCCTGCTGCAGCAGCACCCGAATGCGCGTGCTGCGCACCGATTGCCCTTCCCAACAGAAGTGCGGCACCACCCGCAGCGCAAACCCCATCTCTTCCCCCAGCGCTCGCAGAGCCGTCACGTCACCCTGCTGCCGGTGGCCCAGGCTGAAATCGGGCCCCACCCACAACTCCGCCAACCGCAAGCGCTCTCGGAGGGCCGTGACAAAGTCCCGCGCCGGCGTGCGGGCCGTGGTCAAGGTGAAGGGGTGAATGACCACAAAATCGAGATCCAGTGCCGCGAACAGTTGAAGTCGCTCCTCCAGGCTGGTGAGGAAAGCCAGGGGGCGTTGCGGCGTCAGCACGCTGAACGGGTGCGGATCGAAGGTGAGCACGCCGGCCCAGCGCTGCTGGCGGCGGGCTGCTCGCAGCATCTCCTCGATCAAGGCCTGATGCCCGCGATGCACACCGTCGAAGTTGCCGATGGTGAGCAGCGTGGCGTAAGGCGTGGGTTGGAAGGGGAGACCGTGGAAGACTTGCATGGCTGATGGCAGATGGCTATGGGTTGATGAAGACTTTCTTTGGTCGCCAGAGGGTGGCGTCAGGGTCGTGGGCGACGATGGCGATCAGGGTGCCGGCGGGATCGTAGACTCGGCCCAGCGCGGTAGCGGGAGGCCTTGGGCAAGGGATAGGCTGGCCGTGGAACAGCCGCTGCGTTCCTGATGCGTCCACATTCACGGCTTCGAGATCAAGCAGCGCGGCATCGAGCGGATGGAGCAGGTGTGCCCAGTCGCCGGCTGCCGCTGCATCGGCCAGGGCCTGCAAAGAGATGGCCTCGGCCGAGGTGAAACGGCCGCTGGCCAGCCGTCTGAGCGCTGTCACGTGCGCGCCGCAGCCCAGCCGCTCCCCCAGGTCATGGGCCAGCGAGCGGACGTAGGTGCCAGGGGAACAGACGACATCCAGCGTCAGTTCCGGCGGCGCCCAGTCCACGATGCCCAGCGCTTCGATGGTCACCCGCCGGGGCTGCCGCGGCACCGTTTCGCCCCGCCGCGCCAGTTTGTACAGCGGCTGGCCATCCCGCTTCAGCGCCGAGTACATGGGCGGCACCTGCGCGATCTCGCCCACGAAAACGGGCAGGGCGGCCTCGATCTCCGGAAGCGACACGTTCACTGTTCCCACGTCCCTGGTCACCTGGCCGTCGGCGTCGTAGGTGTCGGTGCTGATGCCCAGCCGCAGCCTGGTCCGGTAGCGCTTCTCGCCGGCCATCAGGTACTCGGCCACCCGCGTGGCCTGGCCCACGCAGACGAGCAGCACGCCGGTGGCCAGCGGGTCCAGCGTGCCCGCGTGCCCAACGCGCCGCTGGCCCGTCAGGCGGCGCACCCTGGCCACCACGTCGTGGGACGTCCAGCCCGGGGGTTTGTCAATGTTCAGGATACCAGAGACTAGCAAGGACCTTCCTTAGCTCCGTTTCATCCCGCTACTGAAAGGCTGCCACCTTCGGCTGCAGGTAAGCAGTGCTAACCCGATAACAGAGCGTCGATTTCTTCGTTAGTCATCCCTAGCTGACGGAAGACCATCAGTGAGTACTCTGGACGCAGTTCCTTCCTGGCCATGAGCACAGGCGCTTTCCGTATCTCGCCTTCGACAACCCGCATGTAAATTGCGTGGTCACCTTTGCCCCAGCGATCAAACTGGGCACCTCCCTTCTTCAGCAGGCGCACCAGCTTGCGGCTGGACATGGCAGGGATGCGTCGCTTTCTAGGCATAGGCCAACACCCTCAACTGGCCCATCGGAACGGTCTGTTCCCGTTCCTCACTCTCGCCTGCAAGAAACTCATGAAGCACGTCCAGCGGGACGGGACGCGAAGGCGAAAGGGCATCGGTCTTCATCGCTTCCAGATAGGACTCGATGGCCAGTCGGGTATTCTCCAGGGCCTCTTGCTGCGTGTCACCACAACCAGCCACGCTCAATTCCAGACACAGGGTGACATACTGGTCACCAGATTCCTTGACGACAATGGTGTAGTCACCCAACGGTGTAGACTCCCTCAGTTTAGACATCTTGTCACCTCAAGGCTTTCTCGTTCTTCTCAGTGCGCTGTCTCGCCAGGCTCACATCCAGCGCGGCCAGCACCCGCTCGCGTGCGTCTTCCAGAGTGCCATTCAAGGTGCAGCCGGATGCCTGCGGGTGGCCGCCGCCGCCGAGTCGGAAGGCCACACCGGAGACGTCCACGCCGGGCACGGAGCGGAAGCCCACTTCCACTTTGCCGTCCGGCTTCTCGTTGAAGACCGCGGCCACATCCGCCTCGTGGGCTGTGGCCAGGAAACTGGCCAGACCGCCAGCGGCATCGTTTTCCTCTATCCCGGCCCGTTCTCTCATGGCCAGGGTGATCTCCGCCCAGATCACCCGCTCCCGCAAGCGCAGGGTGTTCAGCGCCTCTGCCCAGAGGTGGATCACCGCCAGCGGGCGGCGGTTCAGCACCTGCTCGGTGATCAGATTCAGCGACGCGCCGGCTTCCATCAGACGAGTGGCGACGGCCATTGTTCTGGCGGTCGTCGTGGAGGTGCGAAAGCAGCGCGTGTCGGTGACGACGCCGGTGAGCAGGGCGAGCGCCACGTCGGGGGTCAGGGGCACTCTCAGTTCCCCGATCAACTCGTAGACCATCTCCGCTGTGGAAGCAGCGCTGGTGTCCACCCAGTTCACGGAGCCAAAACGGACGTTGGTGGCGTGGTGGTCAATGTTGATCAAGGGCACGTGGGCGAAGGCCGCCGGGCGGTAAATGCTCCCCATGCGGCTGATGTCGCTGCTGTCGAGGCTGATGAGCAACTGAAATTCTCCCACCGGATCGCTGGTGATGGCTGCCTGGCCGGGCAGGAAGTCGTACTGCTGTGGCACGGGGTCGGCACAGGCCAGGACCACTTGTTTGCCCAAGGCGCGCAGCGCCTGCCCCAGTGCCAGCAATGAGCCGATGCAGTCCCCGTCCGGCGTCACGTGGGCGATGACCAGGATACGCCGCGTCCGGCGGATGAGGCGACGGATATCGTCACGAAGGGTTGCGTCCATGCTATCCCAGACCTATCTCCTGCAGCAACTGATCAATGCGCTCTCCCTGTTCCAGGCTGGTGTCCCAGTGAAAGCTCAACTCGGGCACGTAGCGCAGTATTCCCCGCAAGGCCAGCTCACGCCGGAGATAGCTGGTCGCGTGCTCCAGGGCTTTCAGCACCAGCGGTTTCTCCTCTGTCTCCCCCATGTGACTGATGAACACGTGAGCGTGGCGCAGGTCGGGACTGACCTCGACGTCGGTCACGCTGACGAAGGCCAGGCGGGGATCGTTCAGGTCTTGCGCGATCAGGCTAATTTCCTCTAACAGTAATTCAGTCACGCGGCGCTGTCGTCGGCTGGTCATGGCAGTGGTTCCTCACTCGGCTGACTTGGCTGAGAAAGCCGGAGACGTTGCGCGTCAGAGATTGGATTACTCGCTTGCACTGCTCTCCCGTCGGCTGACTTGCAGTCGTATGGACAGGCGAGCGAATCTGCTCTCCGGTGGCCCTCCGGCCAGGTATTGCACGTCTTCGATCCTTCCATCGGCTTGCAGGCGGTGCCCCAGCAGCGAGAACGTCGCTCCTGGCCTGGCCAGCACGAGTTCTCCCTTGCTTGCCAGTTCCTCTCGTGTGTCCTCGTTGTTGTAGGCGTACTGGCTCATCAGCACCTTGGCCTCGGAGCGGATATCGCTTTTGTCGAACAGCCAGACTTCCAGTGCGTTGACGAGTTCCGTGTCTTCGCCCGCGAAGGCGGCGGCCCCCACACCACACTCACCGAAGTACTCGTTCGTGTCCTTATCCTCAATGATGAAGGTGCGGTCGAACTCTGCCCCCTCGCCTGCGTAGACGGCTTCGAAATCCCACGGGAGTGGGCGTGTGGTTTCAGCCTTCGTTTGCCGCTTTGGCCAGAGGGAGGGGCGCTCTCGCCCTCTGGGCGGTGCGAACTCCTCCTCTTCCTCTAGCTCTAGCCCTGATGATGGCTCGGCTGCGACCCTCGTTTCTTCTCTCAGCCGGTCCTCTGGAAGGGAACGCCTGAGCGCGAGCAGCCATCTGGCCAACAGTATACAGGCGATCACCACCAGCCCCACGATGGCGTAGATGAAGGACTGTATGCCGTCAGTTGCTGGCTGCGTCTCGGCCGCGGGCAAGGGCAAGCCATTGGCCAGCGCATCCAGTCGCTGCGCCACGTCCAACTGGCCCTGTGCTCGCCGGTAGTCGGCCAATTCCCGAATCTCGCGGCCGGCTTCGGACAGAGGATCCCACGATGCCAACCGCTCCAGGGCGACGCTGGCGTCGCGGGTGACGGCGTAGTCGTTGGCGACCATGAGCAGGTATTCTTCCCGCGCCTCCTGCCGTAGATCAATGGGATCGCACTGAATCCAGTGCACGGGCCAGAATTGCCAGGCGATCAGCACGCCGAGGATCAGGCCGATCAGCAAGGCGACGAGCGGTGCCGCTGACCAGGGAGGGTTGTTTCGGGTTTTCCAGTCGTTCATCTTCTCCACTCCTTTCGCGATGCTTCGCTTCTTGCGATCACCGTGAGCGGCCCACTGCCGGGCCGCAGGTTGCCGGATCGAACCAACTACCAGTCGCCGTAGATGATCGGCTCCTTGGGCGACTGGGTCAACACCTCGACGCCATCTGCCGTGACCAGGACGATGTCCTCGATGCGCACGCCGCCCCAGCCGGTGATGTAGATGCCCGGTTCCACCGTGATCAGGTTGCCTGCGGCCAGCGTGTCCGGGGAGATGTAGCTCGCGCGCGGCTTTTCGTGCACTTCCAGGCCCACGCCGTGGCCCAGGCCGTGGCCGAACTGCTCGCCATAGCCAGCGTCGGCGATCACCTGGCGGGCGATGGCGTCAGCCTCAATGCCGGTCATGTCGGCCCGGATCTCCGCCTCGGCCTTCTCCTGCGCCGCCAGCACGGTGTTGTACACCTCCCAGAACCGTTCGGGCTCCGCCGGTTCGCCCAGGCAGACCGTGCGGGTGAGGTCCGAGCAGTAGCCGTCCAGCTTAGCCCCCATGTCAATGACGATGGGCTGCCCCGCTTGCAGCGGCACATCTGCCGCCCGGTAATGGGCCATCGCCCCGTTGGGGCCGCCGCCGACGATGAGGTCAAAGGAGATCTTCTCCGCCCCGTGCGTGCGCATGTAGGTTTCCATGATCCAGGCCAGCTCCTGCTCGGTCATGCCGGGGCGGATGTGTTGCAAGCCATGGGCCAAGGCCTCGTCGGCCAGGGCCACCGCCTTGCGCATCAACTCAATCTCCTCGGCATCCTTCACCGCCCGCAGCTTCTTCACCCACTCATCGGTGGCCACCCATTCGACCTCGCCAAACGGTTTCATCCAACGGTCGTACTGGGCCACGGTGACGTGGTCTGCTTCGTAGCCGATGCGTTTGCCTCCAAGGCGCTGTAATACCTCAGGCAACACGTCGTCGAATTTGGCGGTGATCTTCACCAGCTCGAAATCGGGACATTCCCGCTCCACCTGTTCCCAGTAGCGGGAGTCCGTGGCGATCAGGGCCAGGTCCTGGGAAATCAACAGCCAGGCATCGCCCGGCGAGCCTATGAAGCCCGCCAGGTAGCGCTCGTTCGTGACATCGGAGACGAGGAAAGCATCCAAATCATTCTCTGTCAGGATTTGACGTAGTTTGCTGAGTCGCATTCGTCACCTCGATTGAAGGAAAGGAGGGCGGGAAAGAAAAATATGAAGGAAGTGAGGGTAAGCGGGGTTTACCCCTCGTTTCCCTCGTTTCCCTCCTTTCCCTTGTTTTCATCTTCCCCTGCCCTTGGATGAGTGCGCAGGTACACTTTTCGCGCCTGTTCCTGGCTCACGTGCGTGTAGATCTGCGTGGTGACCAGGTTCTCGTGTCCCAGGAGTTCCTGCACCGTCCGCAGGTCGGCGCCGCCATCCAGCAGATGGGTGGCAAAGGAATGGCGCAGCACGTGCGGTGTAACCCGCCGCTCGATACCGGCCAGCTTGCGGTACTTGTGCAGGATGTTGGTCACGCTCACCGTCGAAAGCCGCCCGCCGAAGCGGTTGAGGAAGAGGGCTCGGCTGGACGTTTCCGTGGCCAGATGCGGTCTGCCCTCGGCCAGGTAGTGGGCCAGCGCGGCCCGGGCTGGCTCGCCCATCAGCGCCACTCGCTCCTTGTCCCCTTTGCCCAGCACCCGCAATTCGCTCTGGCGCAGATCCAGGTGACCGATGTCCAGGCTCGCCAATTCACCGACTCGCAGGCCCGCCCCGTAGAGCAGTTCCAGGATAGCCCTATCCCGCAACCCCTGGGGAGTGGATGTGTCCGGAGCAGTGAGCAGCGCCACCGCCTCCTGCACGTTCAGGTAGCGGGGCAATCGCTTGGGCACCTTGGGCGACGAAAGTCCCGCTACGGGATTCGTTTCCACTAGCTCCTCTCGCCGCAGGTAGCGGTAGAAGCTGCGCAGCTCGGACACGCGGCGGGCGATGCTGGCTTTGGCGAAGCCTTGTTCTGTCAGCCAGGCCAGCCAGCGGCGCAGCAGCGGCAGGTCAACAGCTTCCCAGGCCGTTACTCCCTGGCCCCGAGCGAACTCGGCGAACTCCTCGATCTCCCGCCGATAGTTTCGCACCGTGTAGGGCGAGGCGTTCTTTTCAGCCACTAGATGAGTGACAAAACGCTTGAGATGCTTCTGCATGAGCACTCGAGTCTGACGGGTCTGATGGGTCTAAAGGGTCTGAGGGAAACTCGTCCAGCCCCCTCAGTTTCCTTCTCTACGCCGCCACCAACTCTCCCTCGTCTATCTTGTCCCGTTCGAATTGTTCCTCACAGGCCATGCACTTCACCCAGTCCTTCTTGTCCTCGACGAGCAGGCCACCGCAGAGGGGGCACGGTGTGGACAAGGGCCGATTCCAGACAGAATACGCGCATTCGGGGTAGGTGATGCAGCCGTAGAAGATGCGGCCCCGGCGCGTGCGCCGCTCGACCAGGTCATTGCCGCATTCTGGACAGGCGACGCCGGTCTTCTCGTAGTAGGACCTGGTGTTGCGGCAGGCCGGGTAATGGGAACAGGCGATGAACTTGCCGTAGCGCCCGAACTTGATGATCAGCGGGTGGCCGCACTTCTCGCACAGATCGCCGGTGGGCTGGTCGCCCAGGTTCATGTGTTCCATCGTGGCGTGAGCGTGGTCAAGCTGTGCCTTGAACGGCTCATAGAACTCCCGCAATACGGGCACCCACTCTCGGTCGCCGTTGGCGATCTCATCCAGCCGGTCCTCCATCTCAGCGGTGAAGCCGTAGTCCATCACCTCTGGGAAGTACTTGGTCAACTGGTCATTGACGATGAAGGCGATCTCTGTCGGATGCAGGCGGCGGGCCTCCCGCACCACGTAGCCGCGGTTCTGAATGGTGCTGATGATCGGCGCATAGGTCGAGGGGCGGCCGATGCCGTATTCTTCCAGCGTGCGCACCAGGCTAGCTTCCGTGTAGCGGGGCGGCGGCTGCGTGAAGTGCTGCTGCGGCAGGAGCTGTAGCAGGTCCACGAACTCGCCCGCTTTCAGAGGCGGTAGCTTCTTGCCTTCTTCCTCGTCAGGAGCTGCATCTTCATCCTGGGTTTCCTGATACACCTGCAGAAAGCCAGCGAACTTCAGCGTCGAGCCGCTGGCCCGGAACAGGTAAGGCATCTCCTCCGCCAGCTTCTTCAACTCTGCCTCGGGAACCAGGATGCCGGGCTGCGGTGTCCACCGTTCAGCGTCCACCATCCCCGCGTTGACCTCCACCGAGATCGTGTTGAAGATAGCGTTGGCCATCTGGCTGGCGAGGAAACGTTTCCAGATGAGGTCATACAGCCGGAACTGATCGCGGGTCAGGTACTCTTTGACCGCCTCTGGCGTGCGGAACACTGAGGTGGGGCGGATGGCCTCGTGGGCTTCCTGGGCGGATTTGGCCTTGGTCTTGTGCACTGGTGGCTTCTTGGGCAGGAACTGCTCGCCGAACTGCTGAGTGACGAACTCCCGTGCCTCTTTCTGCGCCACCTCGGCCACGTTGGTGGAGTCGGTGCGCATGTAGGTGATGAGACCCACGTTGCCGCCTTCCGGCCCGATGGGGATGCCTTCGTACAGCGCCTGGGCGTTGGCCATGGTGCGGCGGGCGGTGAACCCCAGACGGCGGTTGGCCTCCTGCTGCAGAGAGCTGGTGATGAAGGGGGCTGGCGGCCTGCGCTGGCGGGTGCCCCGCTTCACGTTCGTCACCAGATAGTGCGATTGCTCCAGTTCCGTGACGATGGCCTGGGTGTCGGCCGCGTTCTTCAGATCCACCGTCTCGCCGCGGATGCGGTTAAGTTTGGCGATGAAGCTTTGTCGGTGCTTAGGCGGCTTCTTGCCGGGCAGGATCTGCTTGGCCAGATCGGCCTCGATGGACCAGTACTCCACGGGCACGAAGTCTTGGATCTCCCGCTCTCGCTCCACGATGAGCCGCACGGCCACCGACTGCACGCGGCCTGCGGTCAGCCGGTTGCGGATGCGTTCCCACAGCAGCGGGCTGATGGTATAGCCGACGATGCGGTCGAGGATGCGCCGCGCCTGCTGGGCGTTGACCAGTTGCATGTTGATCTCGCGGGAATGAGTGAAGGCCTCTTCGATGGCCCCTTGGGTGATCTCGTGGAAGACCACACGCCGCGCTCGTTCCGGCTCGATGTCGGCAGCGGCCATCAGGTGCCAGGCGATGGCTTCGCCTTCCCGGTCGGGGTCGGTGGCCAGGTACACCTCGGCGGCCTTCTCTACGGCAGCCTGCAGCTCCTTGACTACCTGTCGCTTCTCGTTGAGCACCCGATAGCGGGGCTTGAAGTCGTTTTCCAGATCTACCGACATACTGGAGCGCAACAGATCGCGCACGTGGCCGACGGAGGCCTTGACCTTGTACTCCTTGCCCAGAAAACGGCCCACGGTGCGTGCCTTGGCCGGCGACTCGACGATCACCACCTTGCCTTCCCGTGGCCCCTGATATCTCTTCTTGCGTTTTTTCCCGCCGCCGCGCCGCGGCTTGCGCTGGCCCGCCGTGACGGGCGGTCGCTCCAGCCCGGCGTGGGCCGGCGTCTCCCCCATGCGGAAGAGGGTCGTGCCGCATTCGCCACAGATGCCCTTGGTGGCCGCTCGCCCCGTGGCGGTGAAGACTGCCTGGGGATCGTTCATGGAGCGTTTGGTTTTGCATTTTACGCAGTAGGCTTCGATGTGTTCGTCGTTCATACTCGCTTTCTGTAAACGTCCTTTCTCAAGCGAATGCTCTTCTGGATGATCAACCGCTCTCGGCGACTGAAGAGGAAAACGTAACGGTAGCTGCCGTACTCAGTGTTCAGGCGGATACGCCAAAGATGGCGCTCACCTTTCATCTTCCTGATGTCATATCCTTCTGGGAAGGGATTGGCCCTCTGAGCTTCTCCCAGTTCCGTCACCAGGCGTTGCACCTCTGGCGGCAGCTTCTTGAGCTCGCGTTTGAACTTGGGACTGGGGACGATCTCATACATCCGCCAGCTCCAGAGCGTTGAGATCTATTCCCTGTTTCTGCATATCACTCTGAAACTCGTCATAATCCGCCAGTTCTTCCAGATACTCGAACCACTCCTCCATCTCATCGAACATGAATTGGCAATCTCCAGTGCGTAGCAAATGCATCAGCCCGAAGGTGTAGTCGCTCTGGAAGGCAACCCGTTCCGTAGATGACAGTCTGGCGAAGGCTTTGTGGGTGAGGATGGCTTGCATCAGGGCTTCGAGCTCCTGCCGCAGATCTTTTTGATCTGGCTGACCGTATACCAGTTCAGCCCCGCTTTCCACGGCCACAAACGGCATCTCTGCCAGCAATAGCGTTCTGTCCTCAACCATTTTCACTACCATTCGTATCCTCCTGCTGATCGTTCGCGTCCAGTTCTTTCACCCAAACTTCCTCCCTTCTTCTACGTCTGCTGACATCTCACTCACAAACTTCGCCACTGCCGCAGCAAAGTCTCGGATGTCATCCAGATCGTCCTGGAGTGTTCGGTAGACGATGTGGCGGTCAATATCCAGGTAATCGTGCACCAAGATGTTCCGAAACCCGCCAGCTCCTTCAAGCCGTGCAGCCAGGTCGTGAGAGATGATCTCCGCACCGGCCAGGATGTCAATCACCTCCTGATGCTTTTCTGGCTTGGGCAGGCCCAGGCCGGCGATGATCATCTGCCCGATGTCCAGCAGACACTCGATGGAAAGCTGCAAGTAACGCTCCGCCGAGCCAAAAAGCCGAAAGTCGCCAACAAAATCTAGTTCAGACAGTTCCTGAAGCTGTTTCAGGTAGCCGTCGTACTCATCCAACTTCCGCAGCCGCGCTGTGATGCCTTCCAAGTCTAGCTCTTTCACCTAAACCTCCTCGTGCCAGCCGCGCCAGCAGCGCCCGGTTGTAGATGTTTTCCAGGTGCTGAAAGTCCAGGTACTTCGATATGGCGCGCGCTTCGTAGCGGACGCGGCGCAGCTCATGGCGACAGAAGAGCACTTTGCCGTCCCGCAGGACGCGGTGCTGCAACAGCAGCGGCGCATCGTTCAGCACGACGACGTCAATCTCGTCTGTGTCGAACAGGCGGCCGAGCGCGGCCATCATCCGCAGCCGCAGGTCAAACGCGGCCTTGCGGCTCACTCCCGGCCGTAGCAACAGCGCCACATCCACGTCGCTCAACGGCCCCGTGTCGCCTCGTGCTTGCGAGCCGAAGAGATAGACCACGTCCACCGGCTCCGCGGCGAACAGTTCGGCCAATTCTGTTAGCTTGACTTTCTTGCTCGTGCTACTCACTCTTAAATCCAATACTTTTCAAATAACGAGGCGCTTCAGGCATGCTCTCTCCTATCAGCCGTTTTCGGCACTGGTGTATTCTACCCTGCCCTCGGCCAGTGCCCGTTCAAGCACCGGTCGCGCCGTCCTGGGTTCGCGTTCCTCCCTGGGCCTTCTCGCAGCAACGTAGCGCTGATACGCCCAGCGAAGCACCTCATCAAGGGACACCTCTCTGAGACTTGTCCCTATCACATCAAAACGCATCTCGGTGAGGGGCGGAATGACTTCTCTATCATTCCAGACCTCAGAGAAGAAGTGGATCTCAAAACCCCGTGGGATTTCATCTTCACGGTGGTTGTACTTAGTGAAGAAGAAGATGCCATCCCATGAATCCATCCAGCGCCCTGTGCACTCCGGCGACGATAGGTACAACGTATCCAGGTCGCGATTGTACGTCGCTCTCAGAGGCATTACCGTTATCCTGCTCTCCATATCACCTCTCCTTTTGCGCGCAGCTTCTCAACATACTCCTCCTGCAAGACTGGAGATAGCCAGGTGCGCAACCGCAATCCCCAAGGTGTCCGCTCCACCACTACCACGAACAAACTCCCCTCTGCGTCATCTTCGCTTTCCCGCAATCGTCTCACGTAGTGGTCAACAGTTATACGCTTGCCCCGCTTCCGCCGACGTATGCTGATGATCTGAGTTGGATCCGTGATCGTGGGCAATATCCAGGGGATGAACAATATCCTTTCCTCGTCGTGTACCACGTGAACATAATCACCCAGGTCAACCTCTATACGCTGACCTCGCACGTCTACGATTCCTTCGACGGCCAAGGTTTCAAAGCACTCAAAGGCCTCTCGCTCTGATGAGGCTAAAGGAACGATGGGGATTTCTTCGGGCATTTTCTTTGTCCCCTTATCACCTTGCCGTTGCCCACACCATCTTCACGTGCGTTC
>JACKQG010003620.1_pt1 | contig 18739 bp, 10 predicted proteins | sample 8237621 | NCBI WGS metagenome assembly JACKQG01 (sample SAMN15677084, study PRJNA649215) | marine metagenome | biome: marine; feature: Black Sea; material: saline water; isolation source: suspended particulate matter (SPM) from the Black Sea western gyre | collected 2013-06-09/2013-06-10 | depth... | reverse complement strand
CAGGCAACAGTGGTGCGGTTACGCTCGTAAACGATGCTTTAAATGTTTACGGAACTACGCATTACCAAAAGGCAGCTTTTACCGACGGTCCTGATACTGATAATATGTTGTTTTATAACAGTGATAAACTTGCCTTGTTTTCGCAGTGGTATATTCCGACAGCATTAAGACACATTAACGAATATGTTTTATATTATAAATCCGATGACCTTGCCCTGGGAGGTGATACGATTTTTTTTTATTTTTATTCTGCCCACCTGAAAGCATTCCCTGGAGATTCTTTGCAGAGGCTTGCAGAAGTTAATGCATTTCTTGCTCGTATTAATAACATTCCCAATGCAGAAAATATATTCTTTGGGGGAGACTTCAATTTATATACAAGTTCTGACCCTGCATATCAGGCCTTAATAAATAACGAACCTTACAATTTAAATGACCCATTACCTGCAGGTGACTGGCATGATGCTGGATATTCTTACCGTTGGTACCATACACAAAGTACAAGGACTGCTTCTTTCGGAGGTGGCTCAACCGGCGGATTGGATGACCGTTTTGATTTTATCCTGTTTTCCGATGATGTTCAGAATGGCTCGAACAGGGTGGAGTACATAAACAATTCGTGCAAGGCATTTGGTAATGACGGAAATCACTATAATGATGCCCTGATCGATCCTCCCACCAATCCGGATTTCCCCGATTCTGTCATCCAGGCTTTGTATTATATGTCGGATCATCTTCCGGTTATTTGCGATTTAAAAGTGGAAGCAACAATTGATACAACTTTAGCTGACATTGTAATTACGGAAATCATGTACAATCCTCCCGAGACCAATACAGATTCTTTGGAATTTATTGAACTTTACAATAACGGATCTGATGTGGAAAATCTTGGAGGGTATTATTTTTCAGCGGGAGTAGTATTTACATTTCCTTCTTACGTTATAAATCCAGGTGAGTTTATAGTTGTTGCTGTCAATTCCGAAGCTATGATGAATACTTTTGGGATAAATACGTTGGAATGGCCTGATAGTATCCAGTACAATGGATTAAGCAATAGTGGAGAATTAATAGAGTTAAAAGACTATTCAGGTAATATTATTGATTTTGTTCAATATGACGATGTTTCTCCCTGGCCCACCGAACCTGACGGTAATGGACCGTCACTAATATTGTGCGATCCTGATTCTGATAATTCACTTGCCGAAAATTGGATGGCTTCTTTGAATTTTGTAACGAAAAATAATATTGGCGATTCAATTTATGCCACACCCGGTTTTACCGAATGTACTTTCCCTCCTATTGCAGGCTTTTCTGCAGATCAAACGGAGATTTTTACCGGGGAAAGTGTAAATTTTACGGACCTGTCATTAAATGATCCAACGTCGTGGCAATGGACATTTGAAAGCGGAACGCCCGCGACTTCAACAGGACAAAACCCGACAGTGGTTTACAATACAACAGGAACTTTCGATGTAACACTTGTTGTAACAAACGAGGGTGGTTCCGGTACAGCTACCTATACTGATTACATTATAGTAAATGATAACAGCCCGGTACTTGTTATTGCTGAGATTTTGCAAAATCCAGGTGTAGTATATGATGACAAAGGAGAATGGTTTGAAGTATTTAATCCAACCAACAGTGATATTGATATGAGCGGCTGGATAATAATGGATAATGATTACGATTCGATAAAGGTATTAGCTTCTGTTATTGTTCCTGCCGGTGGATTTGCTGTACTTGGTAATAATGATGACCCGATAACAAACGGAGGTTATACATGCAACTACGAATACCAATATGCAGATTTTCAACTGGCTAATAATGGTGGTGATGAAATTGTTTTATTTTTACCGGATGGCTTAACAGAAGTTGATCGCATTGAATATGACGGAGGTTCCAATTGGCCCGATCCTAATGGTTATTCAATGATTTTCACCGGAACGGCAACAGAAAACAATAATAATTTTACTAACTGGACAACTGCTTCATTAAGAGAACCGACATTTACAGGAACTTCCGGAGATAAAGGTTCGCCCGGCACTAACGGTACCGGTCAAGATCTTGTTGAGGAAGGTTTTGAATTAGCCATAAAGGTTTTCCTCGAAGGACCTTTTAACGGAACAGATATGAACATCGGTTTGATCGCGCATCCTGATTTTCCATTGAACCAGCCTTATAACACGACTCCCTGGAATTATTCAGGAACCGAAAGTGTTACATCTTTGCCATCCGGTAATATCGTTGATTGGGTTCTGGTTGAACTCCGTGATGCTTCAGATGTAGGTTCAGCAACAAACGAAACGATGATAGCCCGACAAGCCGCTTTCTTGATAAATGATGGTTCCGTAGTCGGTTTAAATGGTTCAGATAATCTTTTATTCAGCAATTCAATAATTCAACAATTATTCACAGTAGTCTATCACAGGAATCATATCCCGATTATTTCGGAATACCCGTTAATAAAAACATCAGGTGTTTATTCCTACGATTTTACTTCGGGTGAAAACCAGGTTCACGGAGGAATATTGGGGCATAAAGAACTTTCTTCTGGCGTATGGGGAATGATAGCCGGAGATGCAGATGCATCAGATGTTGTTGACCTGGATGACAAAACCATTTACTGGGAACCATCAGCAGGGACAAATGGCTACAAAGGCAGCGATTTGAATTTGGACACCGAAACGGATAATAAAGATAAAGACGATTTCTTGGTCCCGAACATAGGAAAAGGAAGCCAGGTTCCGGATAATTTGAAGTTTTAATGATACAATAAAATTTATTCTAAACTGATTAGAAATAAATGCGGGATAGCCAAATAATATATACAGAACAATTAACTAAGTATTATGGCAGAATCGCAGGAGTGAAAGAAATCTCTTTTGAGGTAAACCGGGGAGAAATCTTCGGATTTCTGGGTCCTAACGGTGCAGGAAAAACAACTACCATTCGCCTTTTATTGGATCTGCTTCGGCCAACAAGCGGAAAAATTGTAATTTTTGGAAAGGATGTAAAAAGCAATTCGTTTGAAATTCGCCAAAAATGTGGCTATTTGCCAGGAAATTTTTCTGCTTATGGAAATCTGACCGGAAAGGAATTTCTGAACCTGCTTGCAGACTTGCGAAAAGTGCCACGTTATATTGAACCAGGCCTATTAGACCGTTTTGGCTTGGCGAATGGCGATTTGAAACGAAAAATTAAACATCTGTCCCACGGCACATTACAAAAGTTAGGTATTATTCAGGCTTTTTTTCATCGTCCTGAACTGTTAATCCTTGATGAACCGACTACCGGTCTTGATCCTTTAATGCAGGAAGAATTCTATGATCTTTTACATAAATATCAAAATATGGGCTGTACGACCTTCTTTTCATCTCACAATCTTTCAGAGGTTGAAAAAGTCTGTCACCGCCTGGCAATTATTCGCAAAGGAGAAATAGTGGCTATAGAGTCAATAGAGGATATGAAAAAGAAGTTATACCGAAAACTGGAACTTACTCTGCGAAAACCATTAGACCGGTTTGAACTTCCCGGTGCAAGGATTATAAAAAAACAAGGTTTAAAATATGAGTTTATTGTAACAGGCAGGAAAGATACATTGTTAAAAAGCTTGGCAGATTTGCCATTGGAAGACTTTGTATTTCCCAGGCCCGACCTTGAAGAAGTATTTATGAATTATTATCGGGATCAGAGAGATGATTAGATTATCGTATTGGCATTTAATCTGGAAAAATAACAGGGGCTTTGCTATCTTTAGCATGGGTTTTATAACGCTGTTGCAATTTTTGATTTTATATCTGATTTCCACAGCAGATACTTCATCTATTATTACTGCTATCATTGAACAGTTACCTGAGAAACTACGAATATTTCTTAATGACAGCTTTTTTAACACTTTAAGTTTTCAGGGTGCGGCGGCTTTTGGTTTTAATCATCCCCTGGTGCTGGCTTTACTGGCTATCAATGCCATAAATATACCATTGCACCACATTACCCGCGAAATGGAATCGGGGACACTGGAGTTGTTGCTTGCACATCCTTTCAAACGCCATTCATTTATTATCTCATTATGGGTATCAGGTTGCCTGATTTTGTTTACGATTATTTTAGCAGCTTTGATCGGATCACTTTCAGCTATTGCGATTTTCCATCATCTTTCTCAGGAGATAATAACTAAGATGATGCAGATCAGTTTCAATCAGTGGCTTCTATTCATCCTGATAATGAGTTATACTATGATAATAACAACATTCGGGGAAAAAGGAAACAAAACCGGCAACATCAGCGCCGTATTAACCCTCATTTTTTATTTATTACATTTTTTGAGCCAATTATGGGAATCCATTGCATTTATCAAACCTTTTAATATTTTTACATATTACGAACCTCAAAAACTTATGTTTAATCATGGCAATTTCCTGACGGATATTAGTATCTTATCATCTTTAATACTAGTTTGCTTATTTATAAGTTTGTGGCAATTTGGGCGGAGAGATATTTCATGAAAATTTCAAAGCTTTTTCTGATTTGGGCGTAGGAAAGCGTGAAGGCTAATCCGAAAAGAAATATAATATAATAAAGATCTGTAATCCGGGATTTTCGTTACTTTCTAAATATTATCTTAATATTAACGATTGCAATATTTATTAATTAATTCTTCAGCTTCCTTGCCGTATTCTTTGGTAAACCCTAACCCAACCGCTTTATTCAGGTCCTCACAAGCCTGGTTCAGGCTGTCAATGGCTATGTAAACAAGCGCCCTGTTCTTATAGGCAAAAGAATTTTTTGGATTAAGAAGGATTGATTTTTCAATATCTTTTATCGCGCCTTCCAGGTCGTTAATCTTGAATTTTGAAAATCCCCTGTTATTATAAGCAAAAGCATTATCTCCGTTTTTATTCAGTTCGATAAATTTGTTATAATCCTGAATGGCTCCTTTAAAATCACCAGTTTTTTCTTTAATGTAAAATGCTCTGCTGAAGATTGCATCTTTATTTGTTGGTTCTAGTTCTAAAACTTTATTAAAGTCTGTTAAAGCATTTTCATATTGCTTTAATTCGCTTTCACAAATTGCTTTTGCGTAATAAGCATCGGCAAAATCAGGTTTTAATTCAATGGCTTTTTCAAAATCTATTATAGCTCCTGAATAGAATTTTAGCTGGTACTTAGCGCTTCCGTTTTTATAATAATGTTGCGGACTGTTTTGACGGCAGGAAAATAAAGTAAAACAGGCTAATATAAGTACTAAAAAAATGCTGATAAAAGAATTAAACTTGTAAACTCTCATTTTTATTATTTAAAATGCAAAGATAGAATTTATATAATCAGGTAAAAGCAAATCTAAAAAAAAATCAAATAGTTTCAGACAATTCTTAAATTTGCATCTTAAACTAAATTACACACTATGAAACGATTAATTATTTTTACTTCACTAATTTTTTTATTCGCATGTGGACCACGGGAATTTGAACCACCTGAAAATGTAAAGGCAATCCTTGAAAAAGCCGGAAATAACAGGGCTGAGCTTGAAAATGTCATCCGGCATTATAAAGAAACCGGCGAAGTAATAAAGGAAGAAGCCGCCTATTTCCTTATCGGGAACATGGAAGACCACGGCTATGCTATATTCAAGCTAACGGATTCGGCAGATAATAAAATTGAATTTAACATCTTTGATTTTAAAGATTATGACGCATTATTGCAAGGATGGGATTCGATTGAAAATATCAGGGGAAAAATAAAGTTTAAACTCGATACACTGTTTAAAGATTATGAAACCATAACTGCTGAATACTTAATAAATAATATTGATTTTGCTTACGAAGCCTGGGATAAAAATCTTTGGGCAAAACATCTGAGCTTCGACCAGTTTTGTGAATACATACTGCCTTATCGCGGCAGCAGTGAGCCTTTGGAAAACTGGCGTTCTTATTTTACTGAAGAACTGTCGTGGGTGAAAGATTCCATACAAGATCCTTCCGATCCGGTAGAGGCGGTAATGTGGGTTAATAATAATATAAAATCGTGGTTCAGGTTCGACCCGAGATATTATGAACATCCCACTGACCAGGGACTTGCCGAGATGCTACGAGACAAAATGGGACGTTGTGAAGACATGACTAATCTTGCAATTTATGCAATGCGTGCAATGGGCATTCCTGTTATGAGTGACTTTACTCCATACTGGGCAAACACAGGAAATAATCACGCATGGAATGCAACAATGAATAAAAACGACAGCGTCATTATTTTTATGGGAGGGGAAGCTAATCCGGGAAAATATAAACTTGGAAATAAGCTGGCAAAGGTTTACAGGAAAACATTTGCCATTCAAAAAAACAGCCTTGCCGAGAAAAAGCAGGAATGGGAGAAAGCACCGCCCTATCTTGGCAGGAATTGTATTAAAGATGTTACAGATGATTATGTTCCGGTAGAAAATATTAAACTGGAATTAACAGAAGGAATACCCGACAGTACTAACTTTGTTTATATCTGTGTCTTCAATACGGGAGAATGGAAGGCAATTGACTATACCCGGTTCCATGGCACAAAGGCATATTTTACAAAAATAGGGCTTGGAATAGCTTATTTGCCTGCATTTTATTATGATAAGAAAATACTTCCGGCAGGTAATGCCATAGTGTTAACTGACTCGGGAAAGATAGAGAATAAAATACCGGATGCAAAAATCAGAATTACCCTAAAGCTTTATTCCACTACAAAGAGAGTTACAAAACTATCTACTGATTTTATTGAAGAAGCTCATTTTAATATTGGTAAAAAATATACCCTTTTCTTTTGGAATAATAAATGGGAAGAAGTTGGAGCGCAAAAGGCAACAGGTGGTCCGTTAATATTTAACAATGTTCCTTCCAATGCCTTTTACTGGCTTGTAGAAGATGGCTCACGGAAAGAGGAAAGAATATTTACAATTGATGAGCAGGGAAACCAGGTTTGGTGGTAACAATAATTAGATTTCAAAAATAATTAGAAAGAGTAAGCAAAAGCTGAGAAAAGATGATCACTAATACGAGGGCTATCGGATAAACGCTGGCATAAGCAATAGGCGCTGCATTTGAAGATGATTTAGCCTGAATAATACCCAGACCTGGTGTGCTGGTCATAGTTCCGGTAATGATACCCATAAGTGTCAGAAGATTTATTTTATATATATAATGACCAACAATAACACCTGTTAATATTGGTAAAATCGTTAATATAACGGCAACCCAAATTAATTTAATTCCATACTGCTGAATCGTATCTATTAATTCAGCCCCTGCCTGAGTCCCGATTGTTGCAAGGAATAACAATAAACCCAATTGTTTGATCAATTGATTTGCAGAACCGGATAAGGACCAGATTACAGGCCCGGTTTTACCTATTTTACTTAATATAAGTCCTGTTATCAACGCTCCTCCTGTATTGCCAAGATTTATTGTGAATAATCCGAATAAAGGTATCTGAATTTTGCCAATTAAAATGCCACCTAAGATCCCAAGAAAAATAGGCAGCAGGTCGGTTTCTGATAGTTTTTTGCTATCATTTCCCAGTAGTTGTGAAACGTTATCAAGATTGTTTTTTTCTCCTGCCACAAGTACACGGTCGCCAAGCTTAAAACAACTATTGGCATCAGGTGTTATTTCCACACCGCTTCTTTTAATTTTTGCAATCCTGGCATTATAAAAGGAAGAGAGATTAACTTCACGGTAGTGTTTATTTACAATTTTCTTATTGCTTATTAAGATCCACCTGATATCATATTCCTTTGAAAGCGGAATATCCACATCAACCGGAGCGCCAAATAACAGTACAACTTTTTTCAGGTTTTTTTCAGTTCCAACCATCCTTATCAGGTCTCCTTTATAAACAATGGAAGCGGCATTAGGCGAATAGGCATTATCCTTATGTAAAATCCGTGTGGCAACGCAACCGGTAATCTTACTCAATTCTATCTCCTCCAATGTTTTCCCATCAATATTAGGATTAACAACTTTAAATGTTCTTCCTATAACATCCGGGAAATCTTCCTTGACACTTTTAATAAAATTATCTTCTTCTTTTTTCAAGTCAATTTTTAGAATTCGAGGTAAAAGACCGATAATTAAAATGACTCCGATAATACCGAAAGGGTAAGCCACACCATATCCTATGGGTGCAAGTGGCGATTGTGAGCTTTCAATAACCGCCGCTAAACCGGGTGTGCTTGTTAATGCACCTGTAAATATTCCAATTCCTAAATCAGGATCAATTTCCAAAAAATGGTTTAGAAAAAATGCTGCAATGGCAGTGGTGGTCATAATAATAAAAGAAATTAGAATTAATTGACGTCCATGTTTACGAAAAGCATCAAAAAACCCTGGGCCTGCCTGCATGCCAATTGTAAATATGAATAAAAGAAGCCCTAATTCCAGGAAATCATCCGGCACATAATAACCAAAATGACCTAAAACCAATGCAATAAATAAAACACCGGAAACATCGAGTGAAAAACCAAACAGTTTAATTCTTCCTAATATGATCCCGGCAGCAACTATCAGGATAAGTATAATATAACCATGGCTCAGTAAATCCATGAAAAATATTTTGGGCAAAATTATGATTTATTATCAATACTTACTTAATATTTGATAAAGTTATACTGAAACTAAACGATGCAGAATTATTTAGAAAATTTACAAACTCCAATCTATTTCTTTCACTCCAGCTTTTTTCAGGAATTCGTTAGTTCTCGAAAACGGATGGCTGCCAAAAAAACCCCTGTCGGCTGAAAATGGGGAAGGATGTGCCGATTTAATAATATAATGTCTGGAAGTATCGATTAATTTTTCCTTTGCCTGGGCAAAAGCGCCCCAAAGTATAAAAATTAAATTTTCCTTTTTCTCAGAAAGGGTTTTTATCACAGCATCTGTAAAATTTTCCCAGCCTTTGTTTTGGTGCGATCCGGCTTGTCCTGCCCTAACCGTAAGTGTGGCATTTAATAATAACACCCCCTGTTGTGCCCATTTTTCCATATTGCCGCTTACCGGAATCGGATACCCTAAATCGTTTTGTAACTCCTTAAAAATATTTTGAAGAGAAGGGGGTTTTGCGATACCATCTTTTACTGAAAAGCACAAACCATTTGCCTGCCCCTTACCATGGTATGGGTCCTGTCCGAGTATTACTACTTTAACTTTATCAAAAAGCGTATAGTTAAAAGCTGAAAAAATCTCCGATCCCGGAGGGTATATTTTATATTTCTTTTTTTCACGTATTATAAATTCTTTTAATTTAAAAAAATATTCCGACCGGAATTCCTCTGAAAGTAATTGTTTCCAAGAGTTTTCGATAACAGGATTGATGGTTGTCATAGAATAAAAATTTTAATTTATCTTTGATGGCAAATTATTTGCAATATAGCTGATTAAATTATGTTTTAATAAAAACAGGTATATAAAATAATTTATTTTTGAAACTTATTAAATCAGACCTATGAAAAAAATTGTTATAATTATACTCGCAGTTGTTACCATCGGGATTATTATGTCGTCTTGTAAATCTACTGAAACTTGTCCGGCATACGGAGAAGCAAAAAAATTCCGGATCGAACAACGTCATTAGTAAAATATGCTTTTGTGCATATTCCTCCCAAAATAAATATTTATCAAATAACGTTATTTGATAAATATTTTTTACTTTTATACACTTTACCATACACACTTTTTGAGATGCATTGTTTTAGGACTCTGTTTATATTAGGATTATTTGTTATCAGTTTTCAATCACGATCACAAGGTGAAATTGTAGTTGACACATCAAAAAATATACTTCTGCTCAAAGAAATGAGCTTTGGAGTTATTTTTCATACACAGGGTTGGGGTGTCAAGTTCAGCAAAGGATTTAATAAAACTGCTTTTAAAAAAAGAATGCTGAATATTGAAATGGTTGAAATGCAATCTCCAAAACAGTACAGACAGATTAATCCGTATTTTACAAATTCAAAAAGTTATGTTTATGGTAAATTAAATTCGGTTTTTATTTTTAGAGGAACTTATGGAATACACAGGTTGCTTAACCGTAAACCTTATTGGGGAGGTGTTGAACTCAGGTTTTTATATATGGGAGGTGTGTCATTAGGGGTTGCTAAACCAATTTATTTATTTATTCTCGAGCCATCACCTGAGATTTACGTATATTCAATTATTGAGGAAAAATATGACCCGGATGAACATTTTGTAGATAATATTTTTGGAAGAGCTCCTTTCACCAAAGGTTTTAACGAGTTAAGTTTTTATCCGGGAATTCATAGTAAAATAGGTTTGGACTTTGATTTCGGTGTTTACCGGACAAAAGTAAAATCGCTTGAAATTGGCGCAATGATTGATGTTTTTCCAAGACCTGTTCCTGTCATGGCATTTAATGACCCCAATTACTTTTTTTTAACTTTTTATTTGAACTTTAATTTCGGTAAAAGATACAATTAAAAAAGGCTGGCATATTTAAACACCAGCCTTTTAAATTAAAGGATATCTCTCTTATCTATTTGTCAATAACAATCTTTTCAGTTAATACTATTTCCCCTGATTGCAATTTAATAATGTAAATACCATTATTCATATCAGAAAGATCGATGGTTTTTGTGTTTAACCCTTTATCAAAAGAATATTCATTATTAATTACAGCCTGACCAAGTAAGTCTGATATTGTAATTCGAACAGAGGTTTGCTGTTGTGTATATAATTCTATGCTCAGTTTACCTTGAGATGGATTTGGGAAAATATTAACATTATTTTTATTTAATATTAAATCTTCAATGCCCGACTCTGATCCGATAAAAAAGTGCCATGTGTCGCTCCAGTTTGTTGTATCGCCATCCTCATAGGCTCTCACATGCCAATAATAAGTTTTTCCTGTTTCTAACGGAAAGATAACTGGGAAACGGGAAATATCGATATCATTGTAAGTTTCTGCATTATTAAAATTAATTGAAGTATCGTATTGTACTTCATATGCGGAAATACCGGTTAAATCTTCCCATTCTAATATTGGCAGAGTAATAACAACGGTATCTCCCTGTCCGGGACTGGTTAAATAAACGGTGTTGATCGTTTCAAAACTCCATGTGTCGGACCATTCGGTTGTATCCTTAGTATGTGCCGCTTTAACATGCCAGTAATAGGTCGTGCCAAATAAAAGCCCCTGAGGGTTAGCTTCATTTATTTGGCTGAAATTTGTACTCGGGAAACTAAAATTCGGATCAGTGCCAAATTCATAAATATATTCAAATATCCCTGTTATTTTTTCCCATCTCAGTGTTACATCAAGCATCTGTTCAGTTGCTCCGTTTGCAGGTTCTTCAAGATTAACCACATCAATTGTTTTAAAATATTGTACCGACGACCAACTCGAAGTGTCTTCTTCATGTCTTGCCCTCACTCTCCAGAAATACTTTGTATCAAACAGGAGTTCTGCCATTTGTATTTCCGAACTGTCGCCGATTGTGCTTCGAATTTGTACAATAGGACTGTTAAAGGCATCACCGCTTCTGGATACAATTGTTCCCATATCGCCTGCCAGCCAGGCGTTATCTGCATCAAGCATGAAAATAGAATTAATTAGATTTACACTACTGCTGGTTAGCTCAAGCCATTCGTTACCATCAAAATGAACTAATAATCCATCTTTACCGCCTGCCCATCCTTCATTTTGGTTTAACATAAAAATAGAGTTCAGGTCTGCTGTAGAATTGCTCTCAAGTTCAGCCCATTCACTTCCATCATAATATAACAGATTACCTGCTTTACCTGAAGCCCAGCCATTATTTTCATCCAGGAAAGATAAAGAATATATGTCTTTGGATGAAGGACTGGTTTGCTCGGTCCATTCCGTTCCGTCATAATAATAAATTTTCCCGCTTTTTCCGGCAGCCCATCCATTATTTTGGTCGGTGAAAAACACTGCGTAAAGATCTTTTGTAGAAGGGCAAGTTTGCTCAGTCCATTCCGTTCCGTTATAATAATAAATTATCCCATCTTCACCAACGGCCCAGCCATTTGATACATCAGTAAAATATACTGCGTAAAGGTCTTCAGTAGCCGGACTACTTTGAGTTGTCCATTCATTGCCATCATAATATAAAATAATACCCCCTTCTCCAACAGCCCAGCCGTTATTTTCATCAAAAAAATTGACTGAGTTTAGTTCATTAGAAGTTGGACTTGTTTGCTCGGTCCATTCCGTACCATTATTAAATAAGATTGTACCTGATGATCCGACTACCCAACCGTTGCTTTCATCAAGGAAATACAATGAGTATAAATTTTCTTCTGTAGGAATATCTTCTGAAACAGACCAGTAATAGGATGTATCAAATTGACAATCAAAATAGGTAATTCCTGATAGAGTTGTACCTGATAGATTATTATACCAAGTAATTTTAACATCAGGCATTCTGTCTTCCTTGCCATCATCAGGTTTGTTTATTCTTATCCTTTTAAATACAGTAAAAGAAAAAATTTCGGACCAGGCAGATGTATCGTTATCGTCCCATGCCTTAACTCTCCAGTAATACTTATTACCAAAAAGAAGATTGTTTGTTTGTACAGACGAAAGTGTTGTTTCAAAAATTTGAAGATCAGGAGAAGTAAAAGAATCATTAAAATCCAATTGAGCTTCATAATAAACTTCACCTATTCCTGATACCGGATACCAATCAAGAATAACATCGGGCATTTGATTATCTTCATTAGGTGAAACTAAAATTGGAGAAAAAATTTTTGTCTGCGCTGATAAGTTGATTGAAACGATTGCAACTAAGAATGTGTAAAGTATATTTTTCATTTTTAATATATTTTATTATTTCTAAAATTATTTAATAATTACGAACTTACTGGTGGAGGATTTGGAACCTGCAACCAATTGAAGGATATAAGTGCCTTTATTTAATGTTTCAACATCGAATTTCAGAGTATTATTTCCTGTTTGCAATTTATTATAATTTAACGATTTCACTATTCGTCCCTGCATGTCAAAGATATTGATTTGTGCATTTCCTGTTTTATAAAGATAGCAGGAAACATTACCTGAATGAACTACCGGATTCGGAAAAATAGTTAATTCCTGTTTTTCAGAAGAAACAAATGAGTGTTCTTCCTCTCCCAAAATATAAAAATATTCATTCCTGAAAGTACCCCTGCCATAAGTGGCGGCATATATCATACCGTAGTTTTTAATCTCGGGGTATATTTCATAAAACGGGTCGCCGGTAGCTGGGTCATAATAAGTAATAGTAAAACACCTCTTATAAACTGTTTGCTGCTTCAAATACATTACAGGTACTTCATGCATGCCGGCAGAAGCTTTATACCATTCTCCGGAAGCCACATCATCAGAAATCCAAATACCCTTTTCCGTACCGATAATAGCCACGTTGGTATTTTCGTCCATTTCCAATACTGACGAGTAAACAGGCATTTGAGGTAACGTACCCTGAACAGAATTGAATTCCGGATTATCACTTAATGCATTATAAGTATAATAAACATAATCGGTATTACCATAGTTACCTAAAGTAACCAGAACTTTGTTTGCATCTTTCGGATCAACCGAAATTGATGTAATTATCTGTGTGTTGTCTTCTGTTATCTGTAACTCATCGGTTGCGATAATGCAGCTTGAACTATTCACATCAGCTCTGTCGTAGTCATAAGCAAGTGCTATGTTTGAAATTCTAAATAATGTTCCTTCCTGAGTACCAACAAACAAGTAATTGGCATCAGAAGAATAAGCCATACATTGTGGATTACCTTCAAATCCAATATGAGCATTATCCGAGATCAGAAACCATTCCGGCGCTATTGTAAAATCAAGCGCTTCTTTGGTCATCCAAATATTATCCGTTGTGGAAATAAAGAGCTTATTTGAAATTATATCTTTTACTATTAAAGAATCACTTTTATTTAATGAAACCGGTAATTCATAATCGAAAGGATAATCAAAAATATTACTCCTCACTACAACATTATCGCCAGCATTATAATTAGTGTCAGCAACAAAATTCACAGAATCCCGGCTGTTCTCGTTGTCAAAGCTTTCCCATAGAATCATTGGTGTCAGGAAGTTCGAATTAGTCATAGCAGCAGCTAAGAAATTATTTGAATAATCAAAACCAAGTGTTTCAGATCTCCTCATTCTACTAACTAAACTTCCTTGTTCGGGCAATGGGCTCTTGGAGTAAAAAACGGGCGGATCGATTGTTGCAATACCAGGAATTTCTATTCTTATATTTGAGATAGCGCAATAGCCTCCATCACTTCCTTCGGGATAAGCAGGATCACCATAATTCCAAATGTCTTCTGCATTCATCGGTGAATTTCCTTCTCCGCTAATATACAAAGTGCCGTTACCCTGTGCTCCTCCCACAACCTCGTCAACTTTACTTGAACAATCAAGCGTGTATAACTGAGTTGCATTATAATTTTTATTTAATGGCTGGAATGTATATGTATTACCGGAAACATTTCCGATGTGTAAACCTCCATCGGTACCAATGATGAATTTGTTATTACTACCGGGTTGGAAAACATAATCATGATGATTTACATGGCAGTAACGTTCATCATAAATACCAAAGGGAAGACCACCGGCATTGCCAATGGATTTTTCAGACCACTGGTAATAACCTGTTTGGTTTATTTTAGTGCCTTCCCATAAATTAACGCCACCGGCTAATATCCGGTAAGGATCATCCGGGAAAACAACAAGTGTGTTGTCATAGTCGCCCTGATAATAAAAGGAATTGTTTCCATAAGTTGATCCTAAAATATTTAAACTCTCTGAACCTCCCGGAGCAACAACTCTCCATGTTTGACCTTTATCTTCGGACAAATATATATTTTGTAAACTATTTGGATTCTGAAACGATGACCTGGCAGCCATTGCATAAACAATATTCGGATCGGAAGGAGCAATAGCAAATTCTACCCTGCCAATATCTTCATTTGATGGATAACCATTGTCGTTGGTTACAACATTTGCCCAGTCTCCTGTTTCCGTGTAATTATTTGTTTCTTCATAACGTACATTTCCTAAGGTATCGAGCACTGTTATATTTGTTTTAAGGCTTATTATATCCTTTCCGAATGCATCAGGATTATCCGGATATGTCGAACGATTTACAAATTCATTTGTACTCCCGCTTTCGGAAACATATATTAAATTGTTAAATTCAGTAATAATCCATCCATCAGGACTGACTTTTACATCATAACAATTTCCATATTCTTCAAATGGGATATATTTCCTGTCAAGGTCGGTATTTGTTGTATCATTTTTTGTAGTGTCAATATCATAGATAGGATTAACAAATACCAAATGATCATTTTCAAACCAAAAAGTGTCGCAGGTAATTATAGAATCAATTTCCATGTCGCGGGAAAAGATAATACTATCCAACGAATGTTTACAATCAGATTGCCAGTTGTTCAGGTCAGGAAAATCGGCATATTTCAGACTATTGTAAGTAGCTGCAAACAGCCTGTTGTTTTTGGTATCAAGAGCAATTTCATTTATGTATGCCCATTCAATTGTGTCGCCGTGTGTGGTTGGTTGTGTGCCTTCTACCAGATGGAAGTCATCGTTACCATCTGAATAAAAAATACCTTTTCCTACGAATCCTCCTTCATATCCCATATTTCCTAAAGCTGTATAATTCTGGGTATTAAAACCTTCACCCGTTCCTGCATAGATGGTACCGTTATCAGTTTGTGCCATGCAGGATACATTTAAGTTAGCCGTACCATTTAATAAATTGATTTTATTCCATATAGTACCCAGATTAGTAGTTTTAAAAACACCACCGGTAACACTTGCTGCATAAATTGTGTTACCGTTTTGATCGCGATTGTCGAAAATGAGAGCCCTTGTTCTTCCTCCAATATTATCGGGGCCCATTTCAATCCAGTCTAAATCGATAGCAGCGCCGGATTTATAATTTGCCTGTGCTTCAATCTGCTGCCTTGCTTTTATTACATCATGTGGATCGAGTAATCCGGTATGCTGGTTGTTTCTTAACTTAGCGAGATATTCCTTCGCTTTGATAATGCTCTGGTTTCCTCGATTATCCAGAACCATTCCTTTTTTCCCATCGCTATTGTTAAGGTTAGCAAAAATTAGGGAAAAAGCAGTTAAACCAGCAATTAATAACGAAAAAAACACAATAGGTAAAATTCTTTTTTTCATATCAGTATTATTTGATTATTTTTTTTGTTGAAATACCTTTTCAAAAAGAGTGGCACAAGTTACACCTTTTTTATTTATTTGCAAGTATGTTTTTATTAAAAAAAATTTCGACAAATTTAAAATTATTTTTACTTAAAGAATCCCGAATAATGATTATTTTATTTTATTCCATCATATTGCCCTGATATAGCGGTATTTATTACGACTATACAAAAATAAAAGAATTTTTAGAAAAAACAAGTTACAATCAGTTAACGGTAGAAAAAAATCAGTTATCGGTTACAGGAAGATCCGATACTGGGGTTAAGCAGTTAGAACATGAATGTCTGATATTTTTCTGAAGGATAGGAGATGCAGGGATTTCCTTTGTATAGCCTAAGCGAGCCTTCATTAATGTTAAAAAATGCAGTTGCGAGAGTTCTGCCCGTCACCTTTCCTTCGGGATGCCGGCAGGGCGAAAAAGGTTTATTTTGATGGCTCGAAAGAATACTGAAAATTTCCTGTTCATTAATCATGTCTAACCCTGATATATCAGAAATACTTTCCTTTATTACCGAATATCTTGAAAGAGAAGATGAGTTTACATATTCTTTGTCTTGCGGAAAATCTTTGGTTTTACTTAATACCAGATGATTTGTGTGAAAATAAATCCCATTTGGTTCAAAGATTTGATAATTTTCAGGTGTTACTTCAACAGAGTAAAACTTCTTATCATTTATTGATGCCAAATTATGGTGATAAGCAAATGCACGTTCAGGATGAGTACATATATTTATAGCTTCATTAATTGATTTTGCCTCCAGAACTGCCCTTCCTAATATATATCTTGGAATGCCAATATTCCATCTGGCAGAAGCTATATAATTTGTTGCCTGGACAATTCCATGCTCATTAAACCCAGGACCATTGCCCATAATGATTCCCGGATAAGTGAGAACAATAAAAGTAATACCGGAGGGCGGGGTTGCTTTAACAACAAACATATTTCCACGGTTAGCTTCATTGCCATCCTCATTGTGTACCCAATACATTTTATTATTATCTGCATAATAAATCGTGGAACAACCGGGCGTTTCTTCTTTTTGATTTGCTCTGAGCGCTCCAGTTTCAGCCTTTATATTCATTAAGAACATATCATCGAAAGCAATACCGGCTCCTTCCGACATGCCCTTTATTTCTTCAATTAAATGAGGGAAATACTGTCGTGTTTTCAAAAGCAAGCCATCGTATAACTCTTTGTTATCTTTTTTTACCGTTTCTTTCAATCCGTTAAACCAATCTTTCCTCTTATTAAATACATCATTAATTTCTTTTTTAGAAAAACTGCCGATAGCGTATCCGATTTCGTAATAGCTGCCTGTTACTTCAAGCAAAGGGAAAGATTTGTCTGTTTCGGGAATGTATCTGGTTATTGCTCCTTTCGATTTACAACTATTCAAAAATGTCAGGAATGATCCTGAAGTGCCTGCTACCGCTGAGGATAAAATTACTGTTGATAACCCTTTTAAAGATTGATTAAGAAATTTTCTTCTCGATAAAGATTTCATATTTTAATTTGAAATACAGGGATAAAAATAGTAAAATCTGATTAAACGAGCCAGGTTTTGTATTTTATTAATGACAAACAATTATAAGTTTTTATGGCAACAAAAAACATATAACATGTAACTAATAACATATAACTTTTCTGGCTTGTCCAGGTTATGATGTATTCAAAAAATTTCAGTCTGATAAAAAAAATATCTTTTAATCTTGTTAATATTTTTAAAATTGTAAATTTGTCGCCTTTATTTAATAAAAAAAATACGTTATAAATGTTTTAAAAAGAATTAGATATGACAAAAAGAACAATCGTTAAGTTACCGGGCGACGGCATCGGGAAAACCGTTCTGGAAGAAGCAATCCGTGTATTGGATACTGCCGGTTTTGAAGCAGATTATATTGAAGGCGACATTGGCTGGGAATTTTGGTGCAACGAAGGAAATCCGCTTCCTGACAGAACCATCAAACTGATTGAAGAGCATAAAATTGGTTTATTTGGGGCTATTACATCCAAACCCAAAGATGCAGCTTTTGAGGAATTAGCACCCGAACTGAAGGAAAAAGGTTTGGTTTATTCAAGTCCTATTGTCGGGCTGCGCCAGCATTTCGGATTAGATATCTGCATGCGACCGTGTCATTCCTATAAAGGAAATCCTTTGAATTTTGTCAGAAGAGGTCAGGGTGGAACAATTGAAGAACCTGAAGTTGATGTGATCATCTTCCGTCAGAATACCGAAGGTTTATACGGTGGTGTTGAGTGGAGCAATCCTCCTGATGAGGTTTACAACGCATTAATGACGCACCCCAGGTTTGTAAAGAATTTCGGAAATGTTCCGAGAGAAGAACTTTCTGTGTCAACAAGAATTTTCACAAAAAAAGCTACGGAACGAATTTTACGTGCAGCTTTTGATCATGCGAAAAAATACGGATACAAGTCCGTTACACTTTGTGAAAAACCAAATGTTATCCGCGAGAA
>JACKQG010003120.1_pt1 | contig 18739 bp, 17 predicted proteins | sample 8237621 | NCBI WGS metagenome assembly JACKQG01 (sample SAMN15677084, study PRJNA649215) | marine metagenome | biome: marine; feature: Black Sea; material: saline water; isolation source: suspended particulate matter (SPM) from the Black Sea western gyre | collected 2013-06-09/2013-06-10 | depth... | reverse complement strand
GTTGATCCGCGAAGGCTCTGTTGGCGGTTTGCACAAGCGAAAATGGATAATTTCACGTGCCGACTATCGAGCTGTTTTTCGTTGGGATGTCGCTGCCGACGAGTTGGCGGTGACCGAATTGGTGGCCAAATACGATGTAGAAGTGTTTCATCCGAAGACCAGCGTTTTGCTGCCGGTCGAGCAGGAGCAAGTGTCCTTGCTGTCCAATCGCGCACAAGCAAACGGACAACCGGCGTCGGTTTCCTGGATGCCCGAAGGCAAGGGACTATCCGTCGCGGTGGATCAGCCTGGAACGTACGAAATGGTATTGGCATTTCGTCCAAACGTCGAACGCAACGAGCACGACGTGGAGTTCCAACTCGGAATACCTCCTCTGCCTTGTTCCCAGTTGAAAGTTGAGCTTCCGAGCCAAGCAAAGAGCGTCGAGTTTCCCACCGCTATCGGTACTGTGACACACGACGACGAGACGGGCTTCGAGGTCGTCAACCTGGGTCCGACGGACCGACTCGCCGTTCGTTGGCCGATTGATCCGAACGCGAACATTGCTCCGTCCGCATTGACCGCCGAGCAACTGATGTGGCTCAAGGTACGACCGGGGGCGGTTGCCCTGGATGCGAAATTCAAGTTCTCGACATTGTCGGGGACCATCCGACGCGTGCAGCTACGGACCGACCCGCGACTGACGATTCTACCGCCGGCACCCGATCAACCGATCGCCGCATGGCCCGCAAGCACCGACAAGGATGTGCAGACGATCTGGCTCGAAATCAAGCCGCCGTTTGGGCAGGAAGTGGCTTTCGATGCTTCGTTCGTCTTGGCGGATACCTCGGGCGTCGGGAACGTGCGGGTCCCTCGTTTGGAAGCAGTGGCCGATCGCTCGGACCGACGCTGGCTCGCCGTGTCCGTTGCTGACGCTCTGCAGTTCAAGCCGCCCAAGGCAGCCGACGCCGATTCGCCGACCGAGGCTGAATTCATCGCAGCGTGGGGCCCGGCTGAAGAGTCGCCGCAGATGGTGACGGGCATGCCGGAGGGCCAGCCGGATTGGGTCCTGGCGGCATGGCCACGCGACCCCGTAGTCACTGGCGTGCAGCGGTTAGCCGTGTCTATAGGCCAACACAAAGCCGACGTACAACTCGATGCCGATATCGAAATCACGGATGGCAAGCGTTTTCAGTATCGGATTCAGACGCCTCGGCTCTTGGAGATAACATCCATTTCCGTGACGGAAGACGAAACGCAGCGAGCCACAACATGGTTTCGGGACAGCGCGGGAGCCGTGATCGTCCGACTAGACGGCCCGGTCACTCAAACGCATCACCTGCAATTATCGGGAACGATGCCGCTCCGACGATCCAATGGGAACTATAGGTTTCCACGCGTCGCCTTGGCCGATGTCGAGTTGACGATCGACCGCGTCGATTTGTACCACCGCTCGGAAGTGCTGGTGGATGTGACTAACAAAGGCGAGTTTACAGATGTGGAAGGCGCCGAACTGGGACGGTACCGACAAGGCTGGGGACGCTTGGTCGCGGCCCTGCAGGCGCCGGACCGCACCGCAAAGCCAGCGGCGGCGGCGATCCAAATGGACTTGAGACCAAACCGTCCTCAAGCGAGGGCCACTCTGGTTATCACGATGGATCGCCAAGATGATGTTTGGCAGGCAGAAGTGGATTGCGACGTACGGACTGCCAACGGGATCATCGACGCGATCCGACTGGAGATTCCGGACGAGTGGAAGGAGCCTTTCGATGTGAAGCCTGAAGCCCGCGTGGAGATTATCGACGTACCGGACGAGAACCGCCGGCACTTGGTGGTTCGACCTCCGCAGGCGGTCAAGGGCAACTATCGTGTTCGCGTGCGAGGGACGTTGTCGGCCTCAGCGGGCGAGCGAGTTCGCGCGCCGGATATTGTTCCGCTGGACGTGGTTCGCGCAGATAGGTATTTGGTAGCGCCGACAAAGGTACAACGTCAGCAGATTGCCTGGGAGACAAGCGGCTTGCAGGCAACACGCCTACCAAGCCGATACGAGACGAAACTGGAATCCTACGTTGCCTACGCCGTACAAGACCGTCAAGGTCGTTTTCAGCGTTTTCAAGCCACGATCAGGGACGTGCAGCCCGAATCAGGCGCAGCGAGTGTGCACTTGGCAGACATTCACGTAGACTGCAATGACGACGGCCGCATCCTGGGTCTGGCGACCTTTGACTTGGAGCCGGCAGGGCTGTCCGACTGCGAATTGGAACTGCCTACCGCCTACGCACTCCTTCACGTCATGGTGGGCAACCTGCCGGCGCAGCTCGACAGGATGAAGGGCGGCCGATGGCGGTTCAGGCTCGGCCCGCGCCAGTTGCCTCAGCAAGTCCAAGTCGTTTTCACGGGAATGCTGAAACCCGCACAGTGGCAGCAGCGTACGGCGGTCGTTCAGGCACCGAAATTGGTGGGGATTGCCGTCGAACAGACGCTGTGGACCGTTCAAGGTCCAACCACGGGCAACATCGAAGTCGTGGCCGACGATTCTCAACTCGGTCCCTTACCTCACGAGTTGTTCCGTTTGGAGAAGACGGCCGCCCTTGTCGAGACGGCCTCGGACGTGCTGGCGGAACGCGATCCAAGCGACATTTCAAATTGGTACCTGGCGTGGTCGCGGCGATTGGCCGCCTCGCGCAGCAGGGCCACCCAGTGGCACTTCGCGTCGTCGGCCCACGGTAGCGAAGAGGCCGCATTGAAGATAATCGATACGAAACAAGCCGAGATCGCCGCTCGACTCGGAGCCGCGGATCTCAAGACGCAGTCCGAATCTGAGTGTTCGCAAGTCACACAACCCATCGACGTATGGCGAATTGCGTTGGATCGCTCGGCGCCAATACGACGCTGCGCGTTTTCTGACGCGAGAGAGGCGATCGAGTTTCACCATAGGGTCCAAGCGAACAACATGGCAACCGAGCCCTGGGTTGCCGTGATGGTACTGCTGGGCGTTGCCGTCGTAAGCTTCGTGGTGCTCCCTCACCCCGTGCTCGAGTATTGCCTCCATCGCTGCCCTCAATTGTTGGGAATACCGCTGGGGATCGTCTGGTGGTTGTGGTTTGCGCCGAGTTTTCTTGGCGTGATTGTCCTGCTGCTTGCCGCATTGACATCGATCCGGCCGGTACTGCGAACGCTGAAGGGCCATTGACGGTGCTAGCGTCGCGGACGGCTGCCGAACTCGCAAGCGGCGGCCGAGGACCGATTCCCGCCCGGTTCGTCTTGGCACGCAATCGGGGATTTGATAGTTTACTCGCACTTCATATCGGGCAGTGAACCGGATAGGGAAATCGAGCGAAGCGAGACCGAATCCGTCGTCCGACGAACGGTCTGCCGGTTGAGAAAGGAGTCCGCAATGCTTCCCCAGGGCAAGCAAGCTATTTCCGTTCACATCCGCTGGATGATCCGGCGCGACATGCCGGAAGTCTTGGACATCGAAAGCCGCAGTTTCGAGTTCCCCTGGTCCGAAGAGGACTTCATACGCTGTCTGCGACAACGCAACTGCATCGGCATGGTAGCCGAGTACGACGAACGCGTCGTCGGCTTCATGATCTACGAACTGCATAAAAACCGCCTCCATATCCTCAACTTCGCCGTGCGACCCGAATTCCGGCGTCGAGGCGTGGCCATGGCAATGGTCAGAAAGCTGATCGGAAAACTGTCGCAACAGCGGCGAAACCGCATCTTGCTGGAGATTCGCGAGACGAATCTTGGGGCACAGTTGTTCTTCCGCGATTGTGGATTTCGCGCTATCTCGGTTCTGCGCGATTTCTACGAAGATACAATCGAGGACGCGTACCTGATGCAGTACCGCTACCGTGCGGTTCCGGAAGAATTGGACGTTCCGGGGAATCGCATTTCCCGCCTGGCCGGATAACACGTGCAAGGCCGACTGTTTCGGACCGCTGTCTGTCGGTTTCTCGTTCTATTGCGCGCATTTCGTGGGACACGTTTCTAACGTGCCTCGGCACGATGGAATCGTGCCCCACGTTCACTTGCGACACGGCTGCTTCGTTTGACAGCAAGGCGGGTCGCTGTTACTCTGGCACTTGAACGGGGCGCGCTAGGATATCACATTTGGGGCGCCCCAATTATGCCAGCCAATGCACTTGAAGCGTCAAGAGAGCTTCTTACCGCCGCACTGAAGAAACTGGGGGCTTCCTCCTCCACGTTCTATCTCCGCGACCCCGATTGGGATGACGAATTCCGCTTGGTCTTCATGCCGGGCGTGGAAATCGTGGAGCCCATGCACGGATTTCTCATCCCCGATTCCGTCAGAAAGAAATTCGTCTCGGGCGGCGCGAGACAATACGTCACATATAAGGACGGAAAGCGTGCCGCCGTTACGCCGTCTTCTGGCGTGGTCTCTCGTTTGGCGGGCGAAAATCCTCTTTTTGGCGATTTTGCGCAGCGCGAAGGCGTCGCGTCCTCGGCTCGTCTCATCCATTCCGATTCCCAAGGTCCCGATTGCGTATTGTTCGTCAACTTCGACCATGCCGTTCGGTTTACGGATCGCCTGAAAAAGCAACTTGACGGTCTCTTGCAAAGACTTGCGCCACAGGCACCGTCCATCGTTGCGCAACTCGATCGCAAGTCCCGCCTGTCCACGCTTCAGATCATCCGCATCCTTCGGCCGATTCAGTCTCTCGCCTCGATGGGACAACGCTTATCAACGCCGCGGTTGCGGGATCATCTGAAGCAGATCCTGCGGGCTGCGTTAAGAGCATTCGACGTGGCCCCGGAAGATGGCCTCGCTAGCATCTACGAGTACAACCGAAACTCAGCCGAACTGAAGAGGGTGGCCTGGGTCAGTGAACTGATCGACCCCGTGCCCGTGCAAGACGTGAGCAGCGGCGACGGCGTGATGTCGTGGGTTGCACTGAAACGGCGAGCACTTCTGATTGAAGATCTGAAGAAGTCGCGTTTCGGTCAAATCTACCGAGAACTGAGCCCGCACATTCGAAGTGAACTGGCTGTTCCCATGATCGCTCAGAACCGGCTCATCGGAGTCCTCAACCTCGAAAGTACCAAAGCTCGCGTGTTTCCGCCCGAAAGCGTCCGCTTGGTCTGGCACGCGGCCAACCAGGCCGCTGTGGCTTTTCGCTTATCTGAAGAGGTCGAAAGAAGTCGTCGCTTTGCGGACGGAACCGCGGAACTACTTAAGATCAGCCACGAAGCCGTTACGGGCGAAAGCACCGACAAGTCCCTGCTCAAGAGACTTGCGGACATCGCCAAACAGCACTTGAACGCCGACGACTGCGACATTTGGCTTTACGAACCCCGCACACACTCGTTTCAGTCATCCGGCGCCAGTTACTCACGCCAGAGTCCGGAGCAGTTGCCGCGTACAAATGGATGGAGCAACTTCGTCCAAAAGAACGAGATACCCGTATGGATTGAGGACATTACGGACACGACCAGCTATTCCCCGCTTTTCTGGAGCACCAGTTCGAACAAATGGGTCACAAGGCCAAGTTCACGGAAGATACCTAAGAGCATCAATGCCAGGCTTCTGCGGCAGCGGACTCGTTGCGAGGTGGGTGTGCCGATACCGGTGAGGGGTAACTGCGTGGGCGTGGCCTGGGTCAAGTTCCGCAAGGACCGTGACAGGCCATCGCGAGAGACAATGGCCCTGGCCAAGGGATTCGCTGGTGAAATCGGATTGGTCATCGATTGCTTCCAGCACGAGAAGGAACGCGAGAAGATGCGCGCCGATGCCGTCATCGAAGCGGACGTGCAGAAATCCCTGTTCCCGGTTGGTTCTATCCAGTTGCCCGGAATCGACGCATACGTGAGCAATCAGCCGTACGAGTCAAAGATCGGCGGAGACTTCCACGCCGTAGTTGACCTGGACAACGCATCGGTCGGCGTGCTGCTGGGAGACGCGATGTCGCACGGCATTCAAGGTGCGCTTCGCATGTTGCCTTTGGTTGCAACATTTCGTGCCTTCTGCGGCGAGTCGCGATCGACAAAACACATCATGGAGAAACTCCGCAATGTTTCGTATGAACTTGGCGCGCATGGCACGGCTTTGTACGCAATCATCAGCAAGATCAGGGAGAAACGTTGGTTGTTCGGATCAGCCGCTGGGCATTCGCCGTTGATCATCGTTAGGCGGGACGAGAACCTGGCATTTCCCGATATAGACAGCCCGGCACATTGTGGTTGGCTGGGAGTCGAACGAGAGTCCTCCTTGGGCGAGGACAAACTGCAGTTGTCGGTCGGCGATTTGATTGTGGGGTACACGGATGGGATCGACGAATCGGGCATTCGCGAGAAACGCGGGCCCAAAAAGAAATTCGGACGAAACGGTGTTCTAGCGGCGGTATTGCGCGAGATTGATGGCACCCCACAGGCGATCGCGGAATCGATCCGGCGCGACGCAAAGAAGGCTGCCGGTGGCTGTCTCGAAGATGACGCCACAGTGGTCGTCATGAGAATCACGGACGACTAGTATGCTATTTCATGGGAGCTGCCTCAGTCACTCCGGCGAATTCGCGGTCCGCCTTGCCCGCTGGGGGCGCCCACTTCACGCCGGAGATTCTCGAATTCGAGACGCAGACGCGGGTTGATCTCCATGATCAGCAGTTGCTTAAGACCGCCGGGAAGCTGGTCGAACAACGGGAGCAGCGCGAGCAACTTCTGTTTTGCTTGGTCCTGCTCGCCACGCAGCATCAGGACGTTGGCCTGACCCGCGAGGCCAATGGCTTGAAATTGGGCATCGGCGTAGTCCGTTTCGACCAGATCGCCATAACAACTCATCGCGCGATCCAATTGGTCGTTCTCCAGGTAGAACTCGGCTAGACGTTGTTTGGCGCGCAGTGCGTAATACTTGTTTTGTTCGCCCTCGTCCGGCGGAAAGTACCTCGCGACACTCTCCCATGCTTCCTCGGTGGCAATCTGGGCGGCGTGCAAATACTGATCGCGCACCGTATTCTGCTCTTCGACCTCCGGAATCTCGTGCTTGCCGACGGCCAACAACGGTGCGGGGCGCGTGGCCCAAGCGGTCAGGCCGCCGAGAACCAGTGCTAGCAGCGTGGCGGCAACAACCAGGGCGATGGCACTGCGCCGTCCGCACGTCGTCGCCTCGCTCCTCATCACGGCGTCCAATCTCAGCGTCGCTTCGGTACGGGCGTCGGCCAAGGCGAGCAATTCCGGCGTGTTCCACTCGTCGATTCCCGAAGGCCACTCTTCGTCCACTCCTTCGACCTGCAGAGACCGAAGATCCCGCAATAGCTCGGCGGCATTCTGATAGCGGTCCTCCGGCTTCTTGGCCATCATCGTATGGACAATGCGGCACAAGCCTTCGGGCAGGTCGGACCGTGTGTCTTCCAAACGCTCCGGCTCTCGATTCAGGTGCTGTACGGCAATCGCGAGCGGCGTATCGCCCGAAAATGGCGGCCGGCCAGCCAGCACGCGATAGCAGGTCACGCCGAAGGAGTAGATATCGCTGCGCGTATCGACCGGGCGCCCTTCGACTTGTTCGGGACTCATGTACATCGGCGTGCCCATGGTCATGCCGACCTGCGTCAGATTGACCGACTTTCCTTCGCGTTCGACGCGAGCCAGTCCGAAATCGGCGACTTTCACCTCGCCGCCAGTCGAGAGCATGATATTCTCGGGCTTAATGTCCCGATGCGTGATCTTCTGCTGTCCGGCTTTGTGCAATGCCGCCGCCACTTGCCGCATCACGTTGACCGCGGGAGCGACGTTCATCGCCCCGTGCCGGTCAAGCAGTTGCTTTAGATTCCTTCCGTCGACGTACTCTTGCGCAATGAAATGGATGCCGTCGATACAGCCGACTTCGTAGATCTGCACGATATTGGCGTGGACCAGCGAAGCGGCGGCCTTGGCTTCGTGCAGGAAACGACGAACGTAGGACTCGTCCTTGGCCAGATTGTCCTTCAACACCTTGAAGGCAACTCGGCGGCTCAGCGATTCCTGCTCGGCCAGATACACATCGGCCATGCCGCCGCGTCCAAGCCGTCGCAGCAAGTGGTAGTCGCCCAATCGGCGCGCGGACAAATCCGGATCGGAGTCGGCCGAAACGGAGGCAGATTGGGGATCTGGCATGAGTTACTTGCTCTCTGGGTAGCCTTTAGTATGGGGCGAGCGGCTGAAATTGACAACATCGGACGGTGCGCAGGTCGACTCTGGAAAAGGGAACGCCGCTTGCGATGACGACACAAGCGGCGCGTGTGGTTTTGGCTGACATGTAAGCGATCAGAACGTGATAATCGCGTCAATGCCGAACACGGTCGAGTCTTGCAGACCCAGCAAGGTGAGTACACCGGGCTCAAATGCGTCGAGACGCACTTCCGGCCGGATTACCAGGTTTGAGTGCGGGCTGATGTTCATGCCCAGCGTGAATTCGCTCATTTCGTAGCCGCCGAAACTGAACCATTCGAAGCGACTGCCGAAGGCCCAGCAGTCATTCACCGTGTAGAGCAGATATTGGTTGATGCCCCAAGTCTTGCCCGTGTTTGGTGCACCGATAGCGTTGCCCACCAGAAGTCGGTTGTCGACGTAGTCGGTCTGGAATACGTAGTTCACACGATCCGTGATGCTCCAATCGACGACGACGCTGTGTGAATAGCCGTTGGAGTCACTGCCGCCGGGGCCAAACCCGAAGTCGCCCATCGTCGTGGTGTAGGTCACGGACAATCCGTCGATCAGTTCAGCGGAGACGCCGCCTAGGAAGGTGGCACCATGGTAGTCGCTGTAGCCCGTATCCCAGCCTTGGGTCCAGCCGCCGTAGAACGTCAGCCCTTCGCAAGGGGCCCATTCGGCCAAGGCACCCGTATGCGTGAACGGTTCGGCCAAAGTCATCGTGTACGCGTGCGAATAAAAGAAATTATCCGGCGCAGGTACAACCTCGTATCCCATGATCGTGTAGAAGTGACCAACCTTGACCTTCAGGTCGTTGTAGGCGACTTCTGCGTATAGCTGCGGGAAGGCATGACCGTAGTGTCCGCCGGCGTTCCAGGTTCTATCCCAATCACCCGGTTCGCTGCCGTACGCTTGCGTATCAATGCCGTCGGTCCCGTAGACGTAGTCGAATCGAAAGCCCCAATCCCAGCCACAGCCGCTCGTGTCCGCTTCCTTCTCTAGGTACATCCACGCCTGCTGCAGTTGGACGACGTTCGGATAGTTGTTGAACAGCCCCGTGCCGAAACCGTTGGCCCCTTCGGTGTGGTAGCCCATCTGAATCCACCCGCCGACATCCCAGCCCGAGCACGTTTGTGGGAACAGTTCCCAAGACGGCGCGAAACGGAAAATATCCTGCATTCCCCATCCGCCCATGCCATAAGGGGCAATACTGCAACCGCTCTCGGCAGCGCATATCGGCTCCACGGCGCAGACATTCTTACCGCATAGGGTCTCTTTTTGGGGCGGGGCGTACGCGTATTTCGTTTGGGCATTGGCTGCCGAGCTGCCCACCAAGACGAAAACGGCCAAAACCAGCCCTAGTAGATGTATCAGTCTCATATCGTTCACTCCTTGCCTGCGCGGAAAGTGATTTGAAGAGCATGAGGAGGATCGTCTTCCCCTATTGTCGACCCGGCATCATCATCAAATTCATTAAACGCGTTAGATGCGGAATACTCTCCTTGATCGGAGAAGCCTGTGCACTTAGCCTAGATTGACTTCTCGCATTGTTTCTACTCCGGCTGGCGAATCCAAGCAATCACGCCGTGCGCCTTGCCCGAGAGGACATTGGCAAATACATTCGCGTTGAGTACAGGATACCAGGCAGCCGTAGCATTGGATTGAGCTAGACATGCCTTCGAAACGCAAATCCAGCCGCCGGGATTTTCTTAAGGGACGTGCAGCGGCGCGGGCCATGCAGGATCTGGCCGACCAAAGCGGCTCGCAACTCGAACCGCCGGACTCGGCCGGCTCGGAAGGCCATGCTCCTTCATACTTGGTCCAGATCAGCCGCCGGGCGATGGCCGTCGAGTTTCAGGTCTACCTGAACGCCGGGCAGCATCCGGATGCGCCGGAGGTAGCGTTAGCAGCGCTCGATCTCGTGGAGACACTCGAGAACCAGATGACTGTCTTTCGCGGCGACAGCGAATTAAGCGCCATCAACCGGCGAGCGGCCGACGAAACAGTGGCCGTCGAGCCACGGCTGTTCGCACTGTTCGAACAGGCGTTGAATCTATCCGCCGAGACGCAAGGCGCATTCGAAACAACCACAGGACCACTCTCCGAGGTCTGGGGATTCCATCGTCGCCAGGGGCGTTTTCCGGACGAGAACGACGTGCGTCAGGCCCTTGATACCGTCGGAAGCCAATGGGTGGAGTTGGACGCCGAAAACCGAACGATTCGTTTTCGAAAACCGGGCGTCGAGATCAATCTGAACGCGATCGGCAAAGGGTACGCGCTTGATCGCTGCACGGAAATGTTGCGTGATGCTGGTGTCGACGACTTCTTGATTCACGGCGGGCAGAGCAGTATTCTAGCCGCCGGCTCCCGTTCCAGGGCAGACGGGCCGACCAAGGGCTGGTCGGTGGCTCTGCGTCATCCGTTACGCCCCGACAAACGAATGGCAGAGATCTGGCTGCGCGACCGCGCGCTCGGGACGTCCGGCTCCGGCGTGCAGTTCTTCCACTACAAAGGGCGTCGCTACGGCCACGTCTTGGATCCTCGCACCGGATGGCCGGCCGAGGGCGTGTTATCGGCCACGGTCATCGCACCTACTGCCGCTCAGGCCGACGCACTCGCCACTGCCTTCTACGTGATGGGGTTGGACAAGGCCGAGCGGTACTGCGCCGACCACGAGGAGCTATCCGCCATTTTGGCCTGTCCGGGCGAGCGCAGCGGCAGTGTCGCCATACATCCAATCGGTCTGGAAAATGAAGATTGGGTGCAATTGGATCCGCAATCTCCTTGAGTCAGGCGCGGACCTACCCGCTTCCCGAGGAGAAAATCAGGAACAGAAGGAAGATCAACACCAGCACCACGACGATGATTGCCCAGTTGAACCAGGCTTTACCGACCTTGTGCTCCTTGATCTTCTCTAGTTGCTCCTTCTTTCTTTTGAATTCCACACTATCACGCCGGCGCAGCCGGAACTGCGCCTCGCAGTGCGGGCACATGACGTCTTGGTCTAGCATCTCGACCGGAGTCTCAAGCGTCTCCTTGCACTCTGGGCACGGGATGTGGAGCAGTTCAGGCTCCTTCATCTCGAAAGCTGCCGGCGCCCCACCACCCCCGCCTCCCGTTCCGCCGACGCCGGGGAAGGGTGCCTGTGGTCCACCTGGAGCGGTTGGCGACGTGTCGACAACGCCTGGAAATGGGGCCTGAGGTCCGGCTGGGGCCGCCGGTGCCGCAGCGGCGGGCCCGGGAAACGGCGAAGCAGGTGCTGGCGCGATGGGGGCGGGAATGATGAACAATGTCTGGCAAAGGGGACACTGGCTCTGCTCTCCCGCTTGGGACTCCTCAGCCTGCAGCACATTCGCACATTGCGGGCATTGAAACTGAAATGCCATCGATTGCCACTCCTACGGTTGCCGGGCCCTTGAAATTCCGCTCTGCCTGCTGCCCAAGTGCCCCCAAACGCCATAATCAGACAAGTTTTCCCACGCGGCACCAGCCGCTCGCTGGCAAAGTGTTACCGCCCAATAACTTTACGCGAACCGCCCGCCCAGTCCAAGGGCGGCGAGTCCGGGTTTGTGTCGCAGAACTGTCGAAACGGGCCATACCTTTGCCGGGCGAAGGATGGTACACTGATAAGGCGTGCAGTATTGCGATTCACGATATCTTCATGCTTCCAACTTGTCCCGCCTTGGCCTTCTATCTGCCACCGAAGCCGTTTTGCTATGACCACCGATCCCAGCCAGACGCCTAACAACGACGCCACTCCTCCGCCACCGGAGGAATCCCCCGCCACGGATGCCGACGCTCCCGTGCCTGTCGATTCGACAGACCAGCCTTCGGCAAGCCGGCCCGAAAGGGAATGCCCCGACGGCGAGCAGCCTACCGTGGACGCCCCAGACACGCCGGCACCGGCCGACACGCCGAACCTCGCGTCAGAAAGCCAGGAGGCTTCAGCGTCCGATGCGAGCGAACCATCGGACGCATCCGCCGTGGACGAGGCACCTGCCGGGGCTTCCGCGGACTCAGAACCAGCGTCTGCCGCAAAGAGATCGGGTCCGCTGAGCGGAAAAATCCGCATCGGGTCGCGGCGATCTGAGAGCAGAGAGCAAATCACATCGAGCAAGCCTCGTCTTGCCGGCGGAACTCGGCCTGCGAAGCCACTTGCCAGGCCGGCGGACGAGCAGAAGGAGCAAGGATCGCAGACGACGGCTTCCGCAACAGAAGGAACCCGCGCATATCGGGAAAAGGTCCCAGTGCCATCAGTTCGCGACTCGTTGCCTCCAGATCTGGAGCGAGAGATCGATGCGGCTCTTGGCGACGCGTCATTGGACGAATTGCACGAATTGGCGTCATCGGGACCGGATGAGGACGTTGGCGAACTGTTGGACATGGATTCCCGTTGTCGAGCGACGGTCATCAAGATCCATGGCGACAACGTGTTTTTCTCGTTGGGCGGCCGCAACCAAGGCGTGGCATCCGTGCGCCAGTTCAAGGAACCGCCCTTGGTCGGAGCTCAGCTAGAGGTTGTCGTTACCGGAATCAATGCCGACGACGGTCTGTACGAAGTTACCGTACCGGGCGCGGCTGTTTCAGTTCAAGATTGGTCTGATCTGGTGGAAGGTACGGTCGTCGAAGCACGGATCACCGGATCGAATACTGGTGGCCTGGAGTGCATGGTGGGCAGCCTTCGCGGCTTCATTCCGGCTAGCCAGATCGAAGTGTTTCGCGTGGAAAACTACGCGGAGTACTATGACAAGAAGCTGCCATGTGTTGTGACCGAAGCCAACAAGCGGCGCCGCAATCTGGTGCTCAGCCACCGAGCCGTCCAGGAACGCGAGAAGGAGGAACAACGCAAACAACGACTGGAGGAACTGGAAGTCGGCCAGGTTGTCGAAGGCGTGGTAAGCAACATTCGTGACTTCGGCGCCTTCGTGGATATTGGCGGCATCGACGGGCTGGTTCATGTCAGTCAGCTCAGTTGGGACCGCATCGAGCACCCCAGCGAAGTGTTTCAGGCCGGGCAGAAGGTGCGTGTCAAAGTCGAAAAGGTCGATCTGCAAACCGGAAAGATCGGCTTGAGTTACCGCGACTTGCTGGAGCACCCTTGGACGAATGTCGAGCAGAAATTTCCTGAGAACTCGATCGTGAAAGGAACGGTCACGCGCACGGCCCAATTCGGCGCGTTCGTGAAATTAGCGCCCGGCGTCGAGGGATTGGTTCATATCTCCGAATTGGCACATCACCGTGTGGTTCAGGTTAGGAATGTGGTCAAGGAGGGGGACGAGATCGAAGTGAAAATCCTGTCGGTGGACCCGGAAGCGCAGCGAATGTCGCTGTCGCTCAAAGAGACGTACTCGATACCGGAACCGGAGCAGAAGGCAGAAGAAGAACCGGTAGACGAACCCACGCCGGAATCGATAGTGCCGCAACGGACAGCGCCGTTGAAGGGCGGCACGAATCGTTCGACGGGCGGAGAGGAATTCGGCCTGAAATGGTAGGGTAGCTTGAGATGAGTGAGACGACGATTTTCAGAAAGATCATCGACCGGGAAATCCCGGCGGATATCGTGTACGAGGACGATCTGTGCTTGGCTTTCAACGACATCAATCCCCAATCGCCGACACACGTCCTGTTGATTCCCAAGAAGGAGATCCCTACGGTTAATGAGTTGGTGGAGGAGGATCAGACGCTGATGGGGCATCTTCTGCTCGTGGCAGGCAAATTGGCTGGGCAACTTGGACTGGATGGCGGGTACCGGTTGGTCATCAACTGCGGACGGGACGGGGGCCAGGAAGTGGATCACATTCACATCCACATACTGGGCGGACGCGGCATGAGCTGGCCACCGGGCTAGCCCAAGTGAGCAACAAGGAAAGCCCGGCCTACCCTCTTGTGCAAACACCCACCCGTTGCCTATAAAAACACAAAGAACACGGTTGCGGATGTGGCGGAATTGGCAGACGCGCTAGATTCAGGTTCTAGTGTCCGTTAAGGACGTGGAGGTTCAAATCCTCTCATCCGCACTTGGCTACCAAAGGACTTACGTCGATTCGGCGTGAGTCCTTTTTTCGTGGCATTGCACTCCGGTGTAACACTGGTGTAACAGAATTGCAGGGAAATGGCGGTGCAGCGGCCCTGCAATATGGTGGACACTTTGGCGATATCGACGGAGCACATAGTTGGTAGCTTCATCACTCGTGCACCTCGTCGCGCACAATGCCGACACGCCATCGTCATACACAGAAGTCGCCGACAGTCACGCGACACTCCATCGGTGCTGTACTGGCCAGTTGAGACACCGCGTTGTTCCCGCATGGTTTCCCCAGACGCCGATGGCCCTGGCCTCTCCCAGCAAGCGGCACGTTTCCTCGATCCGCTCGCCTGTCTCGAACACGTCACCGAGGAGAACGATCTTGTCCACCTGCTCCTGGCGGAAGTGGTCAAGGGCGATACGGAGCAACTCGACCTGTTCGTAGATGTCAGTTAGGAGGCCGAGTTTCATTCTTTGTCCGCCGTTTCATCCGGCCCCCGCACCACTTCGATCAACTTCCCTTTGCCGTCGATGTACACGTACAAGAGATGGCGGCTTCCATTTTCAGGTTCACCAGGCAACCTGACGGTCTCGAAGATGACACGCCAGCCATTTGCCGTTTCCTCAGCCGTGGAGATTGTCTTGAACTTGGTGTCTTCCTCGTGGTGTTCGGCGAGCCATTTCGCTTTGAATTGGCTGGCTAGTTCTTCGATTCTTGTCTTGGTCAGAGCGTCGTCCTTCCCAGACCTGTCGCCGCCGCCGTTTTTGTTGCCGGGCACTTTATGCGTGTCGTGGTAGTTCTCCAGCGCCAAGCCGATCTGCCGCAGATTCTCCGCTGTCTGCTGCCGCCGATTTGCTTCCCGTGCTTGTTGGATTGCTGGTGGCAGCAGGAAAACGCCGATGCCGCAGCAGAGTACAACCGATCCCGCCAAGACAGCGAGGACTATCAGCACCACAGTACGGTTGGGTCTATCAATGTTGCCGTTAGTCGGTTTCGGTTCCATCCTCAGTTTCCTGTTCGATCACGTCCTGAAAAATGGCGTACAATTCCCGGCGATGATCTCCCGTCGCCGTATGGATGATAGCGGCTTCGTTGCGATCGGCACTTTCGACTTTTCGCACACCAAAGCCTAGTCCCTTTAGCCTTCGCCTCGCTTGGATGCGCTGAGTCTCACATACAGTCTGTCGCCTTTGGTCATCTGGGCGTTCTTTGGCTGCAATACGCAGTTCCTACGACTCCTGGCAGTACCGATCCTCAGCCTTCCAATACTCGTAGATGTCGCCGTCCTGTTCGGGATCGTAATCGGCGAGATCATCGCCTGCCACAATCGAAACGGTGCGGACCTGCGTTTCGAGTCCATCTTCGGTAGTCCAACGGCCACTGACGACACGAATGTCCTGTCGTCGTTGCCTAATCTCTGGATGCCGGTCCAGCCACTTTTCAATAATCCATGCAACGTCCGGTTCGCATACCTTTCGGTCAAAGGTTAGCTTCCCGTGGATGGTCGAAATGATCGTGATTCGATTTTGGGGCATTGCGGTCGTCGCAAGATCTAGAGCCAGTTGTGGAACCAATAGCTGTAATCCTTAATCAACTGCCGGTTGGGATTATTCTTCTTGACCTTCAGCTCGTCCAGAGGGAGGTCAATGGATCGTCGCTCGTGCTTCGCCTCGCAAATGATGCCGTAACTGTTATCAATCATCGGATTGTCGGGATCGCCCAAGCCGGTCACCTTTACTTGGATGGTCGTGCTGGAGAAAGGGCCTGTCTCCGAGGTGTACTCGGCGTCTAAGGGGCAGACAAGGTTCTTCGACAGATACTCGTAGTACGTTGTCAACGTTTCGTGATTCACATCGGGCAGTGGATCGTTGCTGGTCAGCCCCAAAACCTTCCTGATGCGGTCGTCCTGGTCCTTCGGCGACAATGGTTTGGATTTGATCTCCTTGGGATGGTCGATTTCAAGCGGGCCGCCTGTGTCAGGTTCCAGGTCGTCATCGCCCAGCCAATACTCCTCAAGCACCATCCCGTCCCGCTCACATCGCTTCTTGAAAACAGGGTGGATGGCGGCCAATGTTTCCCGGCTCCACCGGACGGTGTACATGCCGTCCTCATGGATTTCCGAAATGGTCCCGGCCCAGCCGCCCAGCGGCATATCCGGGTACTCCACATCCGTGATGCCGTGCTTGACTCGAACCTTGTCGCCAACGTTGAATTTGGTGATGGTTGGCTTCTTCTTCCGTTTGGCCATGCTGATTCCTCAATGACATTGATGACTTTGGTAAACCTCCGGGCGCTCTTGGGCGAAATACATTCACTCCGATGGCAGCACGGCTCGGCGGGAAATGGTCGCTCGCATCAGGTTATTGCCAGCCGATCCACCAAATCCTGAACGTGGTTCTCCAGGATCGGCAACGCTTCTTCTGGCTCCGCACAATCGAGGTCGTGAACGTGCCAGTATTCCACCGCATCTTCCCAATCTGGGAACAGGTCGGCCATCATCGCCCTATGCTCAGCCTCCTTGAGGGCAATGACCAACTTGGACTTGGTGAGATCTTCGAGCACAAGTTGTTGTGGGCGTCGGTGATTGCCATTGATCGACAGTCCACGGAGTTCGAGGGTCTCGACCGTGTACGGCGAAATAGCACCAAGATCTCCCCAGCGGTCCACTTTCAGTCCACGGGAATCCGCCCTCCACGGGAGATTCCGCTGCGGGGCCAGCCAGTTGAATAGGTGCTCAGCGAAGCGGCTACGATAATAATTGGCACTGCACAGGAAAAGCACCTGTTTCATTCCATCGTTCTCCATCCGTTCTTCATGTTTCGGGCCTGACAACCAGAACGAACCTGATGGCCGTGTTTCCGTCCCGTCTGTTACTGCACCTGCCCTCGAACTGTGTTTGCTGCCCGGCGAACACCGAGGTATCTCGACATCCTGACCGAAACCACATTATGCAATGCCCAATTCACCGGCCACAGTCTTCACCTTCTTCGCTGCCTCGGCGCGGGACATTTTCCGAGTCTCTTGCAGGAAACGAATTGCCTCCTGCCGTGCGCCGGTTCTAACCAAGCCGTACAGTTGCATCTCCCATTTGGAATCGACTCCGGGAGCAGCGGCGTTCAGCCATTCCACACGAATCTTCCCATCAGGAATTCCGCAACCGAGAATCCGTCGCTTGTCATCTGGAAAGTGTCCCTGTTTGTACTCGACAAGCTCGTCGATCATGGCGTCGATGTCGTTTGACTTGAATTCGTTCCAGAGCGTGGGATTGTCGGCTTCTATTTCCTCCCAGACGTTGCGGTAGCCTTCTCTGGAATGATCGAGTCCAACGCATTCATTCCATGCCACATTGGCAAACAACAGGGCAACGTGAGCGGCTTCGGAAGTCGGCGGCGCGTGGGGGTTGCTCAGAAGCACCTCCGACATTTCCTTCAGCACTTCGGACATCTTGCGAGGTTGACGTGGCATGACTTCATCTTTCCACGGGCTGGTTCGTCTATCTCATGCGGTGGTCCTTTGACCGTAATGCCCGCCATTCTACCGATCCTGGGCCAATCCCGATAGAATTGAAGAGGAGGACCATCACCATTTCCAAAAACCAGCGCCAAACGCCACGAAAACCGGCCACGAAGTTCGCCCACCTGCAAAAGAAGATGCAGAAGCAGAAGGTACAGGCGAAGAAGTTTAGGAAGAAGTGAACCATGCAGCATCCCGGTTGGCTTCTCGTGATCGTCGGTCTGCTCATCGCCGGAATCGGTGCGATCTGGCTGTTGGTCCCCACATTCCGTGGCTGGGCAAGCTTCCCGGTGATATTGCAGTCGAAGGGAAGAACTTCCGGTTTCCCGATTGGGCGCACGGTGGTTTTGTCTCGATTACTCGCACACGGGACGACTTGACCGTCGTTTGTCGGCAAGACGTTGTTCCCCACGGAGTCCACTGCGACTCTGGGTGGCGATGTCTGCAACTTGTCGGGCAATTTACCCTGACGGAAGTCGGCGTGATTGCATCGCTGACGAAGCCGTTGGCCGAAGCCGAGATCAGCGTTTTCGTGATCGGGACGTTCGAAACCGACTATCTGCTCGTCAAGGATTCCAGCTTGACCAAAGCCGTAGCGGTACTTGAGTTTTCGGGACATTCCGTGCGGAGTCAATAGCAGAAGCCGCCACTCCGTTAGCAGTTGATTTCACGCCGCTCTCATTCCCTAGTCGTCACTCCGTCGCCTCGCCCACCATGCCACCTTCCAGAGCCCGTGCAGTGACGCTGCATCTATTCTGCCTTGTTTGCGCAATCCGGTAGTCAATGACGAAAAGCCAGATGAAGAAGACGTTCATGAAGGTGTAGCCAAACAAAGCTGCAAGGTACGTCACAGCAAAGGTAATCCTGAAATTGATGAACTTGAAGATGGTGGCGATGACGGAGGCAGTGACGATCAAGGTAAGAAAATAACGAAGAGAAATGCGTTTGACTCGATCCAGTTCAGGCGATTTGTCTGTGAACATGCGAGCGAACACAACGCCACCGCCCCATGTGGTAAACATCGTGAGTTGGATAGTCGGTTGCACCCATGGCCAGTTTCCAACAAACAA
>JACKQG010003619.1_pt1 | contig 18740 bp, 32 predicted proteins | sample 8237621 | NCBI WGS metagenome assembly JACKQG01 (sample SAMN15677084, study PRJNA649215) | marine metagenome | biome: marine; feature: Black Sea; material: saline water; isolation source: suspended particulate matter (SPM) from the Black Sea western gyre | collected 2013-06-09/2013-06-10 | depth... | reverse complement strand
CTGGCTGGGGATCTAGCTGGGCTGTGACAGATAAGCAGACGTCTGGACCAATCAATGGTATGGAATTTATCAGCGAGGGTAGTATTACCATCCCTGGTAGAACTCCAAAGGAAGATCGAGCTGAGCGTGATGACGCTGGCTATGATGATGAATGTCCTTGTTATCTTCAGTTCGATATGCGGAACTCTGAGATGTTGGAGCAAGAAGAAGAAAGAAGCGCCCCAGTTAGAATTAGTTGGGATGATTTCTAAAAAATTAGAGGGGCCATTGGTCCCTCTTTTTTACATTATTTTATTTATGATATGCTGATCGACAAAGGGGTCGACAGGCTTTATGGGGTGTTGTAGAAAGTAATCCCTGCGCTGTAAGTACCATTGTTTAAATGACGGGTGTCGTGAGGGGCTACTTGATTGTGCTTTGGAAGCTGCATACCAATCAACTACTTCTTCTAGTTGAAATTTCTTTTGGGCATGCTCAGCGTTTTGTCTATGATGTGGGTTTCGTTTGTAATGACTAGTCTCTACTGCATTTCTAAAGTTCTTGGTTACCTCTGGAGTACGTTCCCCAAAAAAATATTTTTTATATGGGTTCCATTCAGAAGGTCGAAATTTACTCATGTCATGCGCCAGTAGCTGACCGTATCCAAGACCCAACTCACGTCCAGGCCCTATAATATAAGCTTTGTGCTTTGTGACATACTTAAGGTTATTCCAGTCTTCTCTGAGAGAAGCGGTAACTTCCTTTAAGTCCGTTTTTGTGGGCTTCGGTTGTTGGTGAGTTGTACTTGGGTTATCTCTTCGCTTATGCTTCTTTGCGGGCGTAGTTCGTGATATAACACCCTGTCCCGTGTTTCCAGCGGAAGCCTGTGGCTTATTAATGGGTGTTACCGAAGCTGCATGTTTAGCGAAAAACTTCATTTAATGGTATAAGACTAGTAGTCGAGACCTATATCCCATGACTCCATCATATACTTAGATGTTGGGTCTGGGTTTTTGCCTGGAGCTAATGGGCGCCTGGATTCCACATCTTTTAAGACAGCGGAAATCTTAGCTAGTGCAGGGTCGTTCATGTACTTCGGTGAAGTCATGTTCTGCTCTGCTTCAATCATTTCAGTCCATGCGGCTGATTTTTCTAAGTTAGGCTTGTTAAAATACTTCATACTATAATATAGGTAATATTGGGATTTTTGTCAAGTGTTTTGTTCTGTGACCAATATCACACGACGGATAAAATACTTGCCTTAATGTTGTAACCATATTATATTATAAGTATCAAACATATATATGACACTAAGTCAATTAATAAAAGGAGAAATAAAACATGTTTAAAAAATTATTAGCTGGCCTAGTATTGCTAGCCAGCTTAAGCGGGGCCGCAATGGCCCAAACAGCGTGGGGAGCTTCTAGCAACCCAGTATCAGATGCTGGAATTACTGCAATCACTGGACTATTGATATCAGTTATACAGTTGTAGCAGCATTCCCAAATGGTGGAGATGGAACATCTCTTGCTCTGGGGATGTATTTACAGTAACTATCACAACTACTAACAACAGCACTATTGACGCTGACTTGCTTTTAACACTGGGAACTAATACGCTTTACACAGCTGCAGTTGGTGGTGGACAGCAAGCACCTTTTGCAGATGGTGTAGTTGGTACTCTTGCAGGAAGTTCCGCTGAAGATATTGTATTGGAATTTACACTATCTAGCGATCCTGTCGTACTGGTACCAAATACTACAGTAGCAATTGATGTAACTGTTGCTACAGATGCAGTCGGTACTTTATAAGCTAGCACTACTATTACTACTATGCTCAGTAGGTTTTTCGCAGATATCATTTGGTGGCCTAACCATCAATTCGGGAGTTCAGGACTCTATTGTTTATGAGCAACTATCTTATAATGATATAGCATTATCTAAGACCGAGCAGTTAGTTAGAATTGGAAAGGGTGAATTTACACAGTTCACCCTTTCTGTTTATTCTAAGAAGAACAGCGAAGTCTTCCTATCCCATGACCATGTTCATGGTGTTGAGATAGATTATCCTAGCGATGGCATAGAAGTATTAGATGGTGCTCCGAGCAGAGTTCTTGTATATGTCAGAAACTCTGATGTGTATGGAGAAGCTGTTGTAGTATTTACAGTACACTCTACCCCATTTAAAGACAATGCATCTTACCTGGGAGAGTTCTACTTAACCATTCAGAACCCTTATTCTGAGAAAATTGAGCAGTCAACCAGACTGTCAACAAACAATTCTTACTTTGGTGAAACCTATACACTGGGACACAATATTAGATACAATGACATTAATGTTAATTTTGGTGTGAATCACTTAGTTCGTGATAAGAGCTTGTCTCTATACAACAACTATGACACCCAAACTAGCTTTAGCGTTGGAGTCTCTTACAATTGGCCAACTATTAGATTGAACCAAACTATAGAAGAAACCGTAATGCAGCAATATTACTTGCTGTCTAACAAAATAACAAAATAACCAAAGAACCAGGAGGTGTTCATGATTCGTAATGAATTATACCTACATAACTGGGGACACACACGGTAACTGGGATATTCGTAAGCTAGATAGAATAGCTATGAACAAAAAGTTAACCCGTGATGATGTTCTCATAATCGCGGGTGACTGGGGCGTCTTATGGGGCCCTGGTCGCAAATACGACATACAAGAAAAGATGTTATTAGAATGGTATGGTAAATTCAAATGCACTATCCTTATTGTGGATGGCAATCATGATAACCATACCAGATTTAACGCTCTTCCCACTATTATTAAATACGGTGAAGAGGTAGGCGTTATTGCTGATAATATATTTCATCTACGTCGTGGACATATTTATGTAATTAACGATCGCAAGTATTTCATCTTTGGGGGTGCACTAAGCATTGACAAAGCTGAGCGTATACTTGGGATAGACTATTGGACAGAAGAACTACCTACTAGAGATCAAATGGATAAAGCATATGACTCTCTAGATAGGCATGACTATATGGTTGATTACGTGATTACACACACTGCTCCGCGCGGTGTGCTTAATAAGATGGGCTTTACTCTTGACTGGGTTGATGCGGAGAAATACAATGATCCCACAGCTATGTTTTTAGAGAGCCTTTCAAAACAAATCACTTTTGATAAGTGGTACTTTGGGCACATGCACGTTGATCGAGAGATTACTCATGATGGTCTATATAGGTGCCTCTACCAAGGGGTAGTGAATATGGAGGACGAAGAGGGGTTACTATAACCCCTCTTTTTATCCCATTTTATGGGATAAGAATTATACAGTAATACTTTAATAATTAGATTAGTTAAAGGAGTCACAAATGTTAAAGGCTAATGATAATACCACGGTTATTATAATCTTGGTGGTTGTTGGAATATTCTTATTATCAGATTGCGCCCCGGCCCATGGTCAGGAAGCGCCTGGTCCAGTTGAGATTGTCCCAAGTCGGACAGTTGAGATGACTAAGGTCAAGATCGAAAAGCGGAAGACTGCTGAAGAAAATGCCATGATTGAGCAAACCAGGATACATCTGGAAGCTACTTTGCAAGCTGGGTTAGCTGCAGGGGATTCACTCAAGGTTAAATATGCTAAGCTCATGTTGGACGAGCTTTACAAGATTAAGATGAACGGAGGTCCAGTTGAATAGATCTGGAACTGGTGGATTGCTACTGCTGTTCTTCGCAGTGCTATTCATGTTGTTAAGTAATTGCAGTGGTGAGCCAGAAGTGTCTGCGGACGATGAACTATGCCAAAAGCTAGTTAAGCTTCATGGGAATCTTGCCATGACGAGTAGGATGTTAAAACATGCCGATGAGCAAAATCTGTTTTCAGTTGAAATGGCTGACAGCCTCGTCACTGAATGGAATAACAATGCTCACCGATTCAACAAAGTGCTAAGTGGCATGCCTCTAGACTTAGTTGATAAATATAAATTGACTTATATAGAGATGATGTATCGGAATCCTGGCGAACGTCCTGAACCAAAAAAGCCTCCAGTTAAGAAGGCTGATTTGCGCACCGCATAAAATTGTGTTGCTGTTGTAAAAAAAAGGTGGTCTAGTCAACCATCTTTTTTTAGCTTATGCTTTTAAACCGCCTTGTAGAGTAAGCTCTTGTAGGGCCTTTTTGGCTTTAACAATCTCACGTTCCGGGTTTTTGATGTTATGGAATTGGGTTTTTCCAAAAGCATACTGATTAAATTGTGCTTGTGTTGCTTTATTCCCGGCCTTTTCAGCCTCGAATAAAGTCTTACGTAATTTGGGGAAGTCTGCAGCTGCCTCCGCTTTTCTTAAATGCCCCATTACTTTTGTGGTCATGTTAGATATTGGGGCTGCTTTTTTGGTCATATACTTCATTTTCTTTTTACCTTTCTTTTTACATTTTTTGGCTGCCGCCTTTTTGAATCCCAACATATCTTGGGTCTTAAAACGGCGCTTGATTGCTTCTTGCTCAGCGAAGTCTTTTACGCGCTCGCGCTTAGTGAAAAACTTTTCTTCGGGGTTAGGTTGCTTCGCTCCATCAAATGGTTGAGTGCTTGTAGTAGTCCTATAGACATGCTTGCCCTTGAATTCGTAACTCGCCTGTTCTGTCCCTGCTTGTTTGATTAAATATTTCATTTATCTTTCATCTTCCTATAGGCTATACCAGCTAGCCCTACACCAGCTACACCTATTCCTATCTTAGAACCTTTGGTTAGACGTTCTAGTCCCTTGCGCTCTTTGACTGTCTTGACCGTGCTAGTTTGTGCAGAGGAGATTTGCTTCTCCACATCCTTAGCACCTTGCCCATATTCAGACCTGCGCGCCCAAGCCTTTTGTGCTCTTGCATCATATGATTGGTTAAACTCTTTGTATGTATTTTTGAATTGCTTATAATTACTCATGTTACCAATCTCTGAACCTTGTATAGCAATATCAGTGCCCTTTAGGGCTTTAATAGATGATATTGGTTTGTTATAAGCTTCTGGTGTAAACTTCCCACCAAACAAAATACCAGAGGTAATTTTCCCTGGGTTACCTCCCTTACCACCTGGGACTCTAAAGATAGTTGGTTTGCCTAAGGCTCCTAACTCCTCTATTGTTGTTCCACCTGGAAAGGTCATGTTGACTTTTGAGTTAGCCATCATTTTACGCATTTGACTATTTGGGAGTGAATCCTTATAATGGATTTTTCCTTTTGAACGTTTTTCTACGTTACTTAAATACTTTTTGGTTTCACTATCAGCGCTAGGTCCGCCTAATAGCATAACTTTTCCTTTTACCTGATTATCCTTAACTAGACGCTCTATCATTTTCGCCGCGTCTTTCTGTTTATAACCAGTTCCACCGCCATGTGCGAAGATTTCATACTTAAACGCCTTAGGTGGTTTTTTTGATGCTGGTTTCTGTGTAGAAATCAATCCTTTCATTTTCTTCACATTAGCGTTTGGTGTTGATTCAGAGATAGCTTTCTGGGAAAGCTTGTCTGGCACATTGACTGATGAATAGTTGTCTGACACTTTAGCCCCAGGAACTCCACGAATTTCTGGATGCCACCAGGTGTTCTTTATTGCACCTAGGTTTCGATCTGTGTGAACTAAATGAGCTGGGGTATGTGCAACTGCGCTTCTAGTGCTTTGACGAGAGTTAAGCATGGCTGACGTCCCTCCTGTGAAGGACACAGATGATTTATACTTACCACTTCTTAACATCTTATCTATATTTGCCTCATTGCCCTCAGTATACACATGTTTGATGCTATTGTACCCTTGGCCTGACAAATATTTTCTGAACGACTCTGCTTGGCGATAATGCCCTGAGCCATGTTTTGGGTTACTACTAATTAATAAAATATTATCAGACTTCTTCGCGCCCGCGAAGTTAACTTTCTTAGATTCGACATATGACGCCGGTTTTAATTTATCAGTAAGTGCATAGGTTCCACCAATCGCGGCACCTGTGCCTAGTAATGCGTCTGTGCTATCTGCTTTTGCTGTCTTGATAAAATATTTCATAATTATAAGCGGTCAGGTCCCCTAGTCATGTTGTTTATTATTTCAGACTGGGATATTTAAACCTGACCTAAATTTTATTGTGTTAGATTGTAATTTTGTTGTAAATTAAAACCTCGCATTTTTTTAGAAGCTTCCCGTGGTCCTTTTATACCATATCGAAGAATAACATCATGATTGGTTCTTTGAAAAGGGGTACCTAACCCGCCTGATACTGGCCCATTTCTACGGGCCATTTCTCTTGCTGCTGCTTCCATAGCTTCTGTCTTATCTGTATATACAAAATTATCTCCTTTAATAGGTGTATGAAAACTTTGTGGCTTGGCTGGTTGGCCTATCCCCATACGTTTTAATTTATCCATATGCCGAGAATGTACTACTTTACCAATATTCTTTGCTTCTTTAATCATATATTTCATATTATCTATCCCATATATCCTTCTTTGTCTTTGATCCAACTATGGCGACAGATGTCGGCATGTCGATCAAGTCAAATAATTCTTTGACTTTGTGGGAGTCCATTTCGTAGACGTCTAGTTCTATACGCCACGAATGTGTACTCTTTAAATTTTTAATACCAACTAGTTCACAATTAAGCGCTACTTGAATTTGATCGTCTTTCTTATCCTTCGCCATCCTCTAATACGTTAGATTAGTATCTACGTCTATGCCGCGTCCATTCGGACTCGCGAAGACAGATGGGGCTATTGTGTTAGTCACGTACTCTCCAAGTGCCCTATCTATCCAACAATTAGTCGCTGAGATATTTACTGTATTAGTGCTACCTGCCCCAATAGCTTCTGCACTTGCATGCAAGCACGTTGCCTTAACATTATTTAATAATATGTTGGCCTGGGTTGATGGCCTAGTTAGGGTTAAACTATCACCACTAGCATCATTATAGGTATTATTTGCTGTCACTCCATCCAATTTGATAGTTCCACTCAAGGCACTGGAATTGAAGCATGCATTATAAGAGCTTAATAGTATACTATTCTTTATCATAACATCTATATTGGAACAGTTGGCTCCTATATTTATTTCACCATTTATTGTAGAATTTTCTATTCTTAATATGATATTCTGTAATCCAACGCTGATAGCCCTAGAACTAGCTTCAGTAGTTATAGTAGAATTCTTTACTATTATTGTGTTGCTTGGGCCGCTCTGAATGCCATATGACCCTGTAGAGGTAAGTTCTCCTTCGTAATTTATAGTCGACCCACCACCAAACAGTACTAGTGCTGGAGAAACGTTAGTTATATTTATTTTTAGTGCGCATATGCAAGCTACGCTATTATCCTTTACTTCGCCTATTATATTGGTTGATTCCGTGTCAAAGGCGATAATATTTACATAACTTTTTAAAGTAACTGTTTCAGTATAAGTCCCTGGATAAACAGATACCACATATATTTTATCAGATGCTGCATCAGAAATAGAATCTATTGCTCCCTGTATTGTGGAATAATCTCCGTTTGTTTTAGCTACAATAACTGTTTGTGCTGGTGCGGGTTGGGCCAAAGATAGACTTATAGTGATGGCCATTATCCTATACCTGTAACTCTTATATTAATTGTATTAGCGTTTGCGCTAATTGCTGCAAAATAGATATAGTCGACATCTGTTAGACTGATTGTAGCTCCAGCTGGTAAGTATGTCATACTGCTTGTCGCTGTAGGAGCACTTGTGCTGCTGAATGTTACATATCCTGCATTTGTTGCATCTAAATTTTGTAAAATGACATCTTGGACGGTGTCGGCCGTATATGTTGAAAAGTTATCTCCAGCTGATACTCCCGATACTGTTATTGTCAAGTATTCAGGATCTTCCGCCGCGCTTTTCATTGCGTCTGTTGCTAATAGCGATGTAATCGCCGCTAGCGTTGAATCAGCAGCTACATCAGATTCTGATACCTTAGCTAATAATTCATTTAATTTTTCTAATTGTAAACTGGCTAAGCCCATTATGTTCCCTCTCCCTCCTCTATATATCCTTGTACTAAGAACGTGTGATGATTAAGACCTGTAAAGTCGTCACCTATAAAATCTACTGTCCCAGTGCCGTCGCCGTTGGTGCTCATAAGCTGGCTAATTAATTGTCGTTGTGGTCCGTTTGGACTTAAATAGTTTAAGAAACTCAATGTACCTCTTTCCCACCGCCATTGGTTGACAGCTTTTTCTCGATTCCTAGACTTGTTAGTTTAATATTTGCTACTACTAATTTAGTATTATTATCATACATATAAAAAACGGTCTCCAACCAGCCCGTCCTAGCAACACGTGCTTTACGTGTTCCATTATATATCCATACAATATCGTCTTCGTCTAGGTTATGCCCCCAGAAGGAAGTGATCCCTTCTACGGACCCTATAATAAATTTCTGTACTAGTTTCCAAGCAATGGCTCCTAGTACCATAATAACAAAAGCTCCGATAAGTAACGAAGCGTCGAACTGCAAGACTTGCAAGCTCTGTACGAGTGAATCAGGTAGAGTTTCTAACATACTATAATATAGTTTGATTCTGGAAATTTGTCAAGCTTTTTATGGCATAAGAATAATACTTAACGAAAGGATTAGTATGACACGAACACAAATTATTGCATTAGTATTATTCATTGGAGCAATTCTGAGCATGGGCCTTATTCTTTGGGGAGTTATTACTTCGCCTTGGGTATGGGCTGGTGTTGGACTAGGCGTTCTTACTTTTGGAGTTGGACTCCTTATTGGTGAGATGGGCTTGCTGGATGAGGATGAGTTAACAGTCTTTGACTGGTTCTCCGACTTCTCAGAAAAGTGGTAAAAACCCGAAAAATCTGGTATAAGAATAGTAATGAAGTATTATACATAATTCCTAATCTCTTTGAAAGGAGAACTAATGTCTATTACATCCAGCGCGCGCGGATGGACATTCAGTGGGATTGTTAATGGTCGCTACATTGAGGAGTTTGTGTCCCGCAAGGATGCAGATAACCTCAGTGAGGCTATTGCAGTCCGCATTGAGCGTTTGGGCTTCTAAGCCTCCTCGTGCACTCCGACCCGGAGAGAAAACCGGAAGAAGAAGTGCTAGTCACTTCTTTTTACCTCAGTTTATGGCATAAGAATATTACTGAAGTTAATCTAATTATATAGGAGGAGCAACATGCTTCAAAAAATTATTTTCAACTTGTTCCGCGTAAGTGTCGTTGCGCTTCTTGTAGTGGCCGTATGGTGGAACTTAAATGAGGCTTTGAAAGAGGGATTGTATAACACCCCTCCAGATCTAACGCTCGAGCCTGGTACCAAGTGGGACCCCAAGCTAGTTCAAGTTGGACAAGTGTGGTGCAAAGATTATAATAACCCATTTGAATCAAAGCGGAGGGCTACGATTATTGTTGCCATCAAAGATGGCTGGATCAAAACGCTGGACCCAGATTATATAAAGATCTGGGGCACTTTTAAAAAAGCGGAGCATTGTAGCCAAGCCAGTCAACTAAATACATCCAATTTTGGTGATTGGAAATATTGGAAGGAATGGGATCTAGATGGCTAGAGAACAAAAACTTGTGACCATCAGCTTAGAGAGTAGTAGTGATCGTGGTGTCAATAGCTATCTTCAAAACTATCTAGATAGCGGTTGGAGGGTTAAAGAAATGAGATCAGTGAATGGATCAGCGACTGGTGAGACAAACTTCGATAAGAAGGTATTCGGTTGGCTAGCTGTTCTGTTAGAAAGAGGGCGTGAAGAATAATGGAAAAGAAATTACTTACAGGATTTAAGCTCACTATCTGGTGGGCAAACCTGGGAATCGGTGGACAAGCATTTTTCGGAGCCTATGTCGTAGGCTCGTTATGCTTAAACTGGTTCAACTTCATAGCTGGCGCCATCATGGCAACTATAATTATATTATGGTTCATGTGGTATACTGGCGCATTCCGTAAACCTGTATAAGGACTAGACCGATGAAATGGACATAGTTACATAATACAATTGGGCAAAAAAGGGGATATTCGTATCTCCTTTTTTTACCATACAAAAAGCCCCAGGTTTTTAGGACTGGAGCTAGATCAGTGTATAGTAATTCAGGGGTGTATCGTTACTTTAATATAGTATATTAATTAGCATTTGTCAAGTATTATCTCATTTCAGCATGACGCCGTCTATGACAGTTCGCGCAAACGACCACACATTTCTTGATTTCTTCTTTTACCATTTTTAAACTATAAAAATCTTTGACTAGCCTGGAGATGGCCATTTTCTTGGGGAGTTCCCCTGTGTGATGAAAATCTAATACGACTGGGTCATTCTCGTCACAGTCCTCACACGGATGTTCTGTTTTATATTTTTCTACGTAGGCTTGCGTTATTACTCTCGTCTTTCTGTTTTGTATTTTCGAATTTGCTCTTGTTCTGGCTCGTAACTCTGGGTCCTCTGCGTATCTCTTGCGGTTGTATGCTCTGGTGCACTCTTTGCACTTAGCATGCCACTTACCTTTTTCTTTGTTCTTATATGCAAAGTGTTCTTCGGTTAATGGTTTTTCGAGGCCACATTCGCCTGTACATAGTTTTGTCTTCATACTTTAATATAGTACGTAGGACTTGAAATGTCAAGACCTTTTTAAGTCCTGATGGGTTTTAGGTTGGGGAGGAGCCTACTTGCTGTAGGGCATTGAGGAATTGATTGTTTAGTCGTTGTTTTTTATTGGTTAAGTCGTACATGTATTCATCTGCACTCTTAAATTTCTTTTTAGTGAAAGCGTTTTCAGGCACTGACGCAACATAACGTTGAATAGTCAGGTTGCGTTGTTCGGGGGGTAGATGAGCATGGCTCATGTATCTATTGCCGCGGGCGTTTACTTGGCGTGTCTTAGCCTTATTCCAATGGAGCTCTAGTATCTGGCTTAGGCGGACGCCTTTTAAATCTAGACCTTCTGCGCCTGCACCGCTGACTAATAAGTGCTTAACTTTGCCAGTGTTGAAGGCCTCGACAGTTTCTTGTTTTTGCTTGTCGCTAAGCTTCCCTGTATATTTGGCATATGGGATATTATGCTTTTCCAGACGTTGTGCCATTGGGTTAACGCCGGATTCTAGATAGTTGCTGTACGTTACGCCTCTATAATTAGGGTTCGTCTTATAACGCTTAACTATCTCTTTTGTAGCTGCTTGTAGTTTAGGTGCATCTGCTAGAGTTGTGTCGCTGCGATACGCCCTTGGGGTGTTGGAGATCTGACGTGTTGCGTTTAAAAACGCATTCATTTTATTGGTCTCTGTCTTAGCCGTCGGCAGACCGTGTCGGATTTTATACTGCAGGTCTGGGCTACCACCCATTAACTGTCTGTAGCTCTCGAGCTGTTTCTCACTCATGTCCACAGTTACTACTTCTTTTTTTACCTCTGGATAACCTTTGCCTTTGCTTGGCTTATAATAGTGCACTTTGCCGCGGAGTTGTTTTCTGAAGTCTGATAGGTTCTTTGCTTTATATTCTACTCCAGGCTTAATACCTTTCAGGCGCCCAGTTACGTTTGGATATACTAATTCTTCTTCTATATATCTTTTATTAAATACCTTGGGGTCCCTGGGGATATCTACACCGAGCCCGCGCATTATAGGCACTAACTCGCTTGGGTGGTTACGTATCGGGGTCCCAGTCATGAAGAGCTCTTTACGGCCCTGATGTGTATCAGGTAGTCTAGAGCGCTTACTAGTTGTCTGTCCCATTAAATGGGCCTCGTCAAAAACTAGCAAGGCATTTTCACGCTTTGTGCTCGGCTTGCTATACGTCGTGTAGGACGTACTGGCCTTTATATTATGTTTAGCTTTCTCTTTTTTAAAATTGTTTTTGAGGGAGGCTGGACCAATGACATTGGCATGTGACTTATAACGCTCACTGGCGCCTAGCGCCGTCAGGGTTTTACCAGAGCCCATATCATGATAGAGCAATAGGGAGTCAGTCTTGTCTAACTTCTTTAGTGCCGCTCTTTGATGGGGTTGTAGTTTGGTTTCAGCCATACTATAATATAGCTGGTTCGTTGAATTTTGTCAAGGATTTTGTGGAATAAGAATAATACATAAACAAAGGAGTTAATATGTTAACTGAGATTTGGGAAGCTATTACTGGTTCTGGAAGAGCCGGGCGTATGTTTCGTTTGATGGGTTTGTTATGTTGGTGCTGGTTACTATTTAGTGGAGCAATGGTAAGTATATTTAGTTTGTTATGTTGGTGCTTTATGGTAGTATTAGTAATGAATGATTTATGGGAAGAAAAGGAAGAGGAAGAATGATAGGAAAAACATATGTAGACGATTACGGTATGGGCTATGTTGAAGATAACCGCGAATACCGGTTTGAATGTCTGGACGATTTTGGGGATATTATATGCCTTAAGCATGCAGCTGTAATGATTGATGCTGATAACGGCGGGTTTAAGATCGATTGGAAACAGAGTATTGATGGTATCGGCGGTATGATTGATGCCTTTAATGCAACAATGCGACGCGGTGAAGAAGTTGAGTTTATCGACGACGACATGACAGCAATGATTTATTTAAAAATCAAAAACATTACCTGGGCAACTGGGGAACCTAACGTATTGATTCACTCTTTGCAAGTATAACAGAAGAGGGCCTCGCGCCCTCTTTTTTACCCTATTTCTGGAATAAGAATAATATAAAGAAGGAGTTATCATGTGCGTTGTTTGTGGTGAACACTGCGTTGAAGATGATCCTACTTTGGATCACCGATTAGAAGTTAACACCTGTCCAAAGTTACGTGGTGTACCTCGTAAAGACAGGGCCTTGGAACGAAAAAAAGCAAAACGAAGATCGGAGGAAGAAGGAGATGTCCGTTGGGAGAATTTGTGACCAAGACGTCAAGATACCCATGCGAGGTATCGAGCTAGTTGCACAAATGCTCCACGGTATTAGAAATGATATTACACGCCGTGGGTGCTCTAGTATTTATACAAGAGTTGTTACAGTATTTGGTGCTGGCCCAGAGCAATCTACATCCCCTAGAGAGTTACATAGGATAATTGATCTGTTTAATTCTCTTGGAATCAATTTAAAAAATATTATTGCTGTTGACAGTAATAAAGATTTTATTGATTCATGGGCATCAACTGGGATTACTACTGTACACGGAGACTGGAACGATACCGATGTATTAATCCAAGTTAAAGAAATAGCACACACCAGAAAACTTGAAGAGTCTACAAGGACGGCGCATATTACATTGTATTTTGATTCGTTTGGTGATAGAACAGCATTACCAATTCTAAAAAATATGATTAGTATACTGTCCCCTAGGCGGGTATTTAGCTTCCATGCTACAAGATCTGCTGGAACTGTTAATGACTATATCTCATGGTTCAAAGAAAACATCCTTGAACGGTATGTTGGTGGGAAGGTTTATGAGTTTGCTGATCTTGGAGAGGCTTCTCAGTCAAATGGCTTTCTCACATACGGTGGTTGTGCTGTTGTATGCTTAAAAGGAAAGAGGCAGTATTAGGCCCCTTTCTTTTACCCCAGTAGTTTCATACTTGTTTCTCTAAACTCTGCTTCAGGTATTATTTCTAAAAAATAAAATAAATTCTGCTTGTCGTTCTTTACCAGGGTGTCGTATTGGCGATTTGTCTTGGCAGCCTCGACATTCTCAGGTGCACAAGTATGCAGTATGCGGTATACTGCGTCGTTTAATGTTAATAGTTTCATTTTTCAGTTACTGGGATTACTCTCATACGTGGACGTGGATCTGTTAATAATTTTTCATGATCTATCGCTATATCAGAAGTTGCACCAGTTGGAGTAACTTTTGCCTTTTTTAAATATTTCGCATTTTCAGGACGAATTCCAGCCTCATACGAATTATTTGCAGAGTCTAAATACTTAGCCTTGATTTGGCCCTTTAACCCAGCCGGAGTATCAAAATGCTGTATAGCTCTGCGTGAATAAAAAGATGTTCGAGAATCTCCAATCCCACTCGTTCCTTTTATGTTAGGATGTACTTGTATTCCCTTACCACCACGTTCTAGCCTATATCCTTTTTCTTCCCCCTTTAAAAACCTATTAATAAAATCTTTGCCGCCACCGTGAGTGATTGTAACTATTTCCTCAGGATCAACTTTACTGCCATCTGCCCAAGTTTTTGGCTTCTGTGCCATATGGCGCTCTCTTTCACTCTTCCTAAATTGAAGTCCCTGTTTTAGTTTTTCTTGTTTATATGATTTACTTGTTTCCATACGTAGCTGATGTATACGACTAGTTGAGTCTGTTCCTGGTAGAAACTCTTTATAGTCACTTCTTACAGCCTCTGATAAACGATTAGTTAATAACTTTTTTCTTGTTCCAGGCGATAGTCCTGGATTATGCGATAGTGCTTCTGCTAACGTACTAGCCTCATCATTCCAAAATGCTCGTCTGATAGTACCCCTCGCTATGTTCCTAACCGCTGGTTCAACTTTTTCTGGTGGCAAATTATTTAAATACTTGATGTATTTTGGCTTCGCTGTTTTAGTTAGGTACTTCATTGTAACTCCTTTATTATCAATGTGTTAGGTCCTGTTCTCTTATAGGCCTTCAAAAAAAAAATATAAAAAATTCTGTGGAACCACTCTTGTCAACCAGGGTACCTGCTGGACTAAAGGGGTGGGGTCTTAAAGGTACTCTTATATGCTTCGAGTAGATCAATTATTGTGCATCATGCTTTTTTTTATACATGTCAAGCAGATAGTCTTGGAGCGTATGCCCTCTTCCAGTGCTTCTAGCAATGATAGAGCGTGGGGAACATTATCTACCTTGGCTTGTAGTACATCGGCTATAGGTATTACATCATTATTGAATATATAGCATAATGCGTCCATTATGGAGAAATAAGCGGGTATTTTGTATATTGGGTGTGTAAAGCCTACATGTTCTCTGACTAATATACCGTCGAATGTGGCTATTTTGCGCTTAGTTAGTGGCTTATCTATGTATTGTTCTAGTGTTTCCTGGTCTTTTGACGTAGGGATCATTAGTAAGTACCCATTCTTTAAACTCTTCATACCTCATACCATCAAATACCTCATAATTGGGTAATATCTTGGTACTACGGCAGTATTTACACAATGTAGCACATACATTAACGCTCATAGGTGCAGGATGTGTTATTTTGTGATATCTTATGTCTTTTATACCTAATGGGTGTGTACACCGTATACAGTGCCTATCATCACGTGCATCTACCTCACGGCGTATAGCCTCTGAGAAGTATGTGGTCTTATCTAGGGCATCCATGGGTATGTGATTGTGGTATCCGTAGTGGTATTTAAGCGCAATTAGGTTGTTTTTGGTATATCCAGTGAATTTAGCGGTCATAGTAAGGCCCCAAGTACTAACCATACGGTTAATATCCTTGGGACCATACTCATATAGCACCTCATACATAGGTAGCGTCTTATCATTGGCACGTGTTCTGAATGTCTTGTCATTAGCATAGGTCTTGTACGTCTCCTTAGCCTTATAGCTAGTAGTTGGTAATTTATACCCTTCGAGAGCACTATTAACAAGGGAAATTGGCATATTTAGCTCTTGTGCTATTTCTTGGGCACTGTAGCCATAATCCTTGTATTCTTTAACTAAATCTTGTTTATTCATATCACTCTTTTAACAATCTGAGTTTTTGATTTTCTCAAAAGGCTCTCAAATCGTGAAATTTTGCTCCTTGTTTACGATTTTACCTTGCTGAGCTTGCTCATACCACGTAGTATCTCAACTACCTTGGATAAGCCATGCATTGAACGCTCTACTGCCTGTTCTGGTACAGTGGGCATGCCTAGTCTTACTGTCAACAGTAATTTAGCCAAGTCACTCAGTACTTGCTCGTATAATGGCAGTTGATGCACGAATTCAAGGATATTCTCCTTAGTAATCATGTTCAGTGCCAATACAGCGTCTACTGCTGTAGGATCAGATAGTGTAGCAGCCTCTTTTACTAAATCTGTCGCAATTGTCTTAATTGTAGCACTATGCTCATTGTATTCTTCTCTCAAGAGCTCAGCTGTCTTCATTAGAGGTATTGGGCAGTTTAAATCACTTTCAAAGGGTATGCGCACATTAGTGGGTGCAGAGGCCATTTTCCTCAGTGCTGACCCACTAGCGCCACATTGCAATGCTGCCCATGTAGCCTCAGGCTCTGTCATACTAGAGGTATTTGGTCCTAATTGTGCATATTTGCTAAATACTGGGCCTTGTAGGCTGTATAGCCCAACACTGTCCTTAGTATAGTAGTTAGATGCCACTGCCTCTCTGTGGTCACCATCACGCTCAATAGGTGTAGCCTCGCCAACCTTGACAAACCTATGACTTGTAGGTACATAGTATGTATTGTCTAGATCTTCATGTGGTGTGATGCTATCAACACTACGTAACGGTATGTATGTCTCAGCTGTTGTGCCATTGAAGCCATTAATCTCATAATGCTGTGCACTCTTAATCATGCCTACAATCTCAAATGGTGTAGTTGCCTTATTACCATCAGTCCATGTACCATAATCACCTATTTGTGGCATTTCACCACCAAAAGTATTGGCACAGTGATCAGCACTGCTGGTCTTCATGTCCGCCATTGCAAACTTACGCATTCCATCTACATTCATTAGCACTAGCTTCTCATGTTGTCCATCTATCTCAAATGCTGCACCATGTGTGCTTGTAAACTCTGCCTTCTTCACAATATCTTTGCCAATAGCCTTGAATTCAGCATATTTACGTGCTTGTTCTTCATCTAACTCAGTTACTACTGGGTCATATACATCAGAATTGCCCTGAGTGAGTACATACTTGAATCTACCCTCTTTACGTAGGTAATGTATGTCTCTATTCAATACTTTAGATAATGAGTCTTGGAAGTATGTCTTAGGCTTAGGTGTAACCTCAGCTATCTTGGCTAGTACACTAACAGTACCATTTAACTCAAATCCTGCACGTACCTCAGCATCACTTAGCTTCTCTAACAGGTCACGTTTGTGCTCTGATGTGATAGTATCACTGATGCGGTCAATAACAGACGCTTGCTTGCTAATCTGTGGTGCAGGCTGTAAATCAACCAAGGCACGTTGGAATAACATGTCAAGCTGCCCATCACCACGCTCAGGAGCAACAACGCCTTTAAATGCACTAGCTGTGTTAGTCAGTGCTCCAAGTGTCTCTTCTGTTAGTGGTAGTGTCACACCATCCTTATAACATACGTCAAAGGGTGATAATTCGAAGTTAGTGATGATTACTGGGACCGATAGGTCTTCTATGTTTAGAGTGGCTACTGCATAGCCTTTGCTCTCGTCTTTCTTCTTATATTCTAAGTTTACATTCATACTCATGAAGTATGGGAACTCAGTAAAGAACTCGTCTAGTATTTGTTTCGTCCATTTGGTAGCATCTTGGTCTAATATGCGACGTGCTACTTTCTCAAACTTTGGTTGTTCTATGAATAAAGGATCCATATGTGTTGTCCTCCTATTTTGTTTATACTATAATATAGTCCATTCTACACTAATAGTCAAGCCTATTTTGTGGAATAAGAATACTATCATGATAATATATAACTAAGGAGCTTCAAATGTTAACTGCAATGTTAAACAAGTATGTACACGGTACACAGCCACTCCAGGTGAGAATACTGGACTTTGCTGGTGCTGTAACCACATACGTCGAGACAACAGCACGTCCTGTGCTTAAACTCGCCCTCGATGGTACATCACCTGAAACTGTAGCATTTGCTAAGGATGTTCGTACCAAGGCACTATGGGAAGCTATGGACCCACTGATTCAGACCACATCACTGACTGTACCAATCTTTAAGGGTGTCATGGAGTTCAAGCCTGTTAAAGACATTGGCTCACATGGGTTTGAGACTATCAATGCCATGTCTAAGACTATGGTTGCTGTATCTAATTTCTCTCTTGAGATCATGGGACATGATGAGACTGGGAACGTAGACATGGTTGAGCAATTCGCTGCATTCTATGCTGTTGGTACAATGCTGGTAGCACAGCTTGCACCACTCGAGGACAAGTTCAACAGCGGCACCAATGATATTCTTCAGTCTATACTCAATAAGCTTGGCGACATGGATGGCCAAGGCCTAGGTGATTTGCTTGGTGATATGGGTGAGACACATGATTGTGACAACTGTGACATATCTGGTGGTGAGTGTGATATCGAAGACGAGATCAGAGAGAAGCAGGCTTTAGGTGAACTACCTAAGCCAGGTGAACCTGGTCTGAAGAGCATCGATGATATCATGAAAGATGTTGGTATCAGGACCATGAACGAAGGTGAAGAGGGAGAACTCAAAGGCGATAAGCCTGAGTAGAAATAAGGGAGCATTGCGCTCCCTTTTTTTACGTTATAATATTGAGTCTGTGGGTATCTTAGGGGTAAGCGCTGTTACATGTGCTGGAAGTGCTGCTTTCATAGCAATAGTTAGTACTGATCCACCATCCATAGGAACAGGTATATTAGCAATATGTGTGTTCATAAGAGTTAATACTGCACTTTTAAGCTCTTCTACAGTAGCCAATAACTCTACTTGAGCATTAGCATTGATATGTGCTACCACTGCTGCTGATACTTGTGTAGCTATTGCTGTAGCTAATGCATCTAACTGATAATCCTCTATCATTTGAATACCTGCAGCTGATAGAGGTATTGGATTATTATCGCTATCCTTCAAGTTAGGATCAGTGATGGGATTATTAGCATCATCTGTATCT
>JACKQG010003618.1_pt1 | contig 18742 bp, 20 predicted proteins | sample 8237621 | NCBI WGS metagenome assembly JACKQG01 (sample SAMN15677084, study PRJNA649215) | marine metagenome | biome: marine; feature: Black Sea; material: saline water; isolation source: suspended particulate matter (SPM) from the Black Sea western gyre | collected 2013-06-09/2013-06-10 | depth... | reverse complement strand
TTAGAATCAATTGAAGATTCTATTATTTTGGAAGTATCTATTATTCCGTGATAAATAATTAAAAATAAAGAGCAGTACACTCCCCTGGAAGTGGTGGCAGAAGCTATTGATAAATTAATTGACACTGCCGGGGAATCTTAAATAGAAAATCTATAATATAATGTTTTTTTATCTATTCATATCTGCAATATATGAGTCTATATATTTTAATTCCAAATGTTATTCCTGACCACATTCTATATCCCTACCAGTCAATATATCAATCCCATGGGGCAGTGGATGGTATATCAACTCCAGGCTATCTTTTACTCCTTTTATACTACCGGGCAGGTTTATTATTAAAGTTTTTTTCCTTATCCCGCTTACTCCCCTGGAAAGAATTGCTCTGGGAGTTTTTTTCTGGCCTTCAATCCTTATTATCTCACTGAACCCGGGAACCTTTTTCTCAATAACCTCATCAGTCGCTTCAGGAGTCACATCTCTGGGTGAAAACCCGGTTCCCCCGGTGGTTAAGATTAGATTTGCTTTTTCTTTATCTGAGATATCCTTAAGTTTTTCCTTTATTTTATCCTTCTCATCCGGGACTATTCCGTAATCAGCAATTTCCCATCCTTTTTCTTTGAAATATTGCATTATATATTTACCGCTTCTGTCTTCGCGCTCTTCCCGGTATCCTTTATCACTAACAGTGATGATTGCTACTTTTAATAGTTTTTTCATAAAATTTTTCCTTTTAAATATTACAATTATAATTTTTTATAAAATATAAAAAGTATTTCTATTCCTTATTTTTTAACAATCTTTCTTACAAGGCGTGTATAATTTTATTTCCAACCTTTATCTTCCCTGGCTGCAGTACCCTGCAGAACACACCTTCTTGCGGCATTATACATGAACCCATCAAATAATAAATACTACAGGGTTTGGGGCACTCCTTCCCGATCTGAGTGACTTCAAGCATTACCATATCTTCTTCACCTACTGTCAAAATATCCCCGATTTGCAGTCTCTTTAAATCTATACCCGAGGTAGTTATATTTTCAGCAAAATCTCCCGGACTGGCATCAATAACCTTACTGTTAATATCCTTAATACTATCATATGAAAGCAGGCTTACCTGACGGTGCCAGTTTCCGCTGTGTCCGTCTCCTTCTATACCATATTCATTTATAGAAACTTCATTTACAGGCTTCTTTTTGCCGCCCTTTTTTTCACTTATATTTATTGAAACTATTTTTCCTTTATTTTCCAAAATATCAAATCCTCCTATTCTGGTAATTTTTAAGATAATAGCCTTTTCCTCCGGTTTTTTCCAGAAGTTCTATGCCTTCTATTCTCATTTCTTTTGAAACTGCCTTACACATATCATATATAGCCAGCAGGCTGATACTTACAGCCATAAGAGCTTCCATTTCTACTCCGGTAACATCAAAGCCTTTCACTTTTGCTACCGCCTCTATTTTATTTTCCTTTTCCAGTATTCTGAAATCTATATCTACATCTGTAAGCCTTATCTGGTGACAGAGTGGAATCAGTTCCCAGTTTTTTTTTGCCGCACTCACTCCGGCAATTTTTGCTACAGTTAAGACATCGCCTTTTTCTAATTGGTTATCTTTAATCTTACCAATGATATCCTTATTTAAAATAATATATCCCCTGGCTTTAGCAGCCCTTAAAGCTACCTTTTTATCGCTCACATCAACCATTTTAGCTCTTCCTTTCTCGTCTATGTGAGTAAAATTATCCGGATTTTTCATCTTAAAACTATCCTCCAATTTTATTCATGAAGCTGGCAATTTTCAGATCGCTTCCCACTTTACATTTTATGTTACTATTCCTGTCCTTTGGTTTTCTCTTTATAAAACTTTTAATCAATTTTTTTATTCTTTCATTATTAGCGCCATCTCTAAGCTCTTCTTTTATATCAATTTCCGAACTGGAAAACAAACACAATTTTATACTTCCTTTAGAAGTAAGCCTAATCCTGTTACAGTAATAGCAGGACTCCCTTTTATTTATAATAAAACCAATCTTACCTTTACTTCCATTAATCCTGTAATATACTGCCGGCCCGAAACCCATGGGCTCTTTAATTTTACAGTATTTTCCAAATTTATTCATAGATTCAAAAATACTTCTTATATCTACTTTTGGTTTATCGATATTAATCAGGTTACTGCTGCATTCTACAGTATCCAGGCCTGATATGGACATCATTTCTATAAATCGAATACTTACCGGTTTTTCAATGGCAAACTTGATAAATTCCAGGGAGTCCTTCTGGTCAAATAAGTTGGTAAGCACCACATTTATCTTTACTGATTCGAATCCCATTTCAACAGAACTTTCTATAGCTTCCAATACTTTGGTGAGATCACCTCCTCTGGTAATCATTCTGTACTTTTCCGGATCCAGACTATCCATACTTACATTGATCCTTTTTATACCGGCGCTATAAAGGTCTTTTAAAAATTTACGCAGCAGTGTTCCGTTAGTGGTAAGGGATATGTCTTCAATTCCTGGAATGTTTCTTATGCCTTCGATCAAGCCAAGTATATTATCCCTGAGAAGAGGCTCACCGCCGGTAAGCCTTATTTTCTTTATCCCCAGTTCAGATAATATTCTTACCGCTCTTAATATTTCCTCAAAAGTTAAAAGCTCTCTTCTGTCAAGCAATTTTATTCCTCTTTCAGGCATGCAATATGTACATCTTAAATTACAGCGGTCGGTAACTGATAACCTCAGATAATCAATTTTTCTATTATAATTATCTATTAATTTTTCTTCCATAAGTCTGTTTACAGCCAAAAATATTCTATTTAATAAAAATTACCTATTAAATCTTTATCTCATCTTTTAAACATATGTATTGAACTTGCTTTCACTGCTGCTGTAATTTCTTTACCCAAAGCCAGTTTCAATCTATTAACGGAATTTTGGGTTACAAAGGAGCTCAATGGGAAACCGCAATCAATTTCAATTCTTTTAAATATTCCAATATCCCTTATTTCAGTAATTTTCCCCTTGAACAGATTCATGGCAGAAGATTCTTCAGATGATATTTCAGTGTTATATAAGATTACATCTTCCGGCCTTATTGCCAGTGTAACTCTGGTGTCTTTTTCCCACTGACCAACTATGTATATCTCAATATTTCCCTTTTTTACCGCTAATCCAACTTTGCAGACATTTCCTTTTCTCTCAAGAATAACTCCATCCACCAGCGTTTCGACTCCTACAAATCTGGCTATAAACTCATTTACAGGTTTTCTGAATATCTCTTCCTTTCCGGCAAACTGCAATATTTTCCCTCTATCCATAACTGCAATATCATCTGCAAGCACCATGGCTTCATTCCGATCATGTGTAACGTATACAACAGATTTTCCATAACCCCTTAATACCCCAAAGAGATCCGCGCGCAAACTTTCCCTGGAACTCTGGTCAATATTTGCCAGAGGTTCATCCAGCAGCAGCAGTTCAGGATCAAGGACCAATGCTCTGGCAAGGGATACTCTCTGCTTTTCACCTCCGGAAAGATTTTTAGTGCTCCTGTTGAGTAAATCAGTGATTTTTAATTTACCAGTAAAGTAATCAATCCTGTCTTTTACTCCTGATAATTTTATTTTTCTAATCCTCAGTCCCATTATTATATTGCTGTAAACCGATGTATTAAAAAGCAGGGGTTCCTGAAATACTACAGCCATCTTTTTCCTTACCTCTGCGGGATTAACTTTTCCGTTTACTATGTTACTGCCATTAAAATATATTTTCCCTTCATCGGGTCTCTCCAGAAGGTTAATGAGCCTTATAAGAGTAGATTTACCGGAGCCATTTGGTCCAATTATAGTTAATATTTTTCCCTTTTCCGCGTACAGGTTATTAACATCCAGACAAAATTTACTGTTATATTTCTTTTTAAGGTCTGAAATCTCTAGAATCTTCTTATCCATCCAATACCTTCCTTCTGCTGTATCAAAGTGAGTAGGAAATTTACCCCAAATGTAAGGATAAGCAGTATTACAACAAGAGCAATTGCCATATCAAAATTACCCATTCTGACCATCTGAACTGTAGCAGTGGTAAGAACCCTGGTCTCTCCCTTAATATTCCCTCCTACCATAATCACTGCTCCTACTTCTGATATTATTCCTCCAAAACCAGCCATAACTGCTGCCAGGGCAGGCAGCCTGGCTTCCCTTATTAAAATCCAGTAGACCTGAAATCTATTTGCTCCCAAAGACAAAACCTGTTGTTTTAATTTGGGGTCAATCTGCTGTACAGCTGCCAGAGTTATACCTGCGATTATGGGTGAGGCAATAAGCACCTGGGCTATCACCATGGCAGTGGGAGTATACATTAATTTTAAAAATCCAAGCATTCCACTTCTCCAGATAAACAATATAACTATAAGTCCTGCTGCAACCGGTGGAAGTCCCATTCCAGTATTTATTACTGCAATAATAAACTTTTTTAACGGGAATTTATTTAATCCCACAAGAACCCCTACAGGTATTCCCAGAAGTATAGAAAAAAATACCGCACTTCCAGAAACCTTAAGAGTTAGAAATAAAATCTCATATACTTCCCTGTTCCCGGTAAAAATTAAAATTATTGCTTGTTTTATTCCCTGCCAGATAATTTCCATAATTACTTAATCACATCAGGATAAAATAACGGCTGACCATATTCCGCTACACCAAATTCTTTGATAATAGCCTGTCCCTTCTCTCCGGTTATAAATTCCACAAAAGCTTGAGCTCCCTCATAATTTATATCAATATCCTTATGTTTTTCCGGATTTAAGACAATCACTCCATAAGGATTAAACAGTATCTCATCATCCTCTACCATAACAACCAGACTAAGACTATCCCGCTGGGATAGGTAGGTTCCCCTGTCGGTCATAGTGTAAGCCTGTTTTTCATCAGCAATCCTCAGTGTTTCTCCCATTCCCTGACCACTTTCTATATACCAGTCCCCCTGGGGGGTAGTACCGGCTTCTTCCCAGATTTCTATTTCTTTCTTATTGGTGCCGGAATCATCTCCTCTTGAAACAAACGAAGCCTCATTTGCAGAAATAGTTATGTAAGCTTCCACTGCTGTAAGTCCACTGATATCTGAAGGATCATCTTCCGGTCCTATTATCACAAAGTCATTATGCATAACATCTCTTCTTTCAGTTCCATAACCTTCTTCAACAAACCTGTCTTCTTCTTCTCTGGAGTGTACCAGTATAACGTCTATCTCTCCTCTTTCTCCCATAGCAATGGCTTCTCCTGTACCAACAGCTATAGGTTTTACTTTATAGGTGGTTTCCTCCTCGAAGGCAGGGATTAACTCATCCAGAAGACCGCTGTCGTAAGTGCTGGTAGTGGTTGCCAGAATAATTTCAGTATTTTTCACTTTTTTTTTACAAGAAAATGCAAAAACAGAAGTAGTAATTATAAACGTAGATAATATAAGAATTGAAGTAACATTTAAAAATCTAAATTTATTCACTTTTACCTCATTCTTTCCTATGTTTTCATTATTGGTCGATTTCCTTTTGATCTTATCTACTCTTCAAGCAAAAAACTTCAATTTCACTATCTTTTTTTATATCCCCGGCATCCTCTGGAAAAACTGCAATACCATCAGCTTTTGCCATAGAGGTTAGTATGCCTGATCCCTGCGTACCTGTAGATTTGAAAAAATACTCATTATCTTTTTTCTCAAGCATCACCCTGACAAAATTAGTTCTGCCTCTTTTATTCTTAAAATCATGATAAGCTCTGGCTCTTACTGAAGGCCTGAACAGATTATCATCTCCAATTATCTTCTTGATCAATGGTCTTACATACATTTCAAAACAGACCATAACCGATACAGGATTCCCCGGCAATCCGAATATAAATCCATCCTTATATTTCAGGAAAACCAGCGGTTTTCCTGGTTTCTGGTTTACCCTCCAGAATATCAACTCTGCTCCAATACCAATCAGGATTTCCTTTACAAAATCATAATCACCAACAGAAACCCCTCCACTTAATAATAGAATATCACACTCCGATAAAGCCTCCCGTATCTTTTCCTCTAAGATTTTTTTCTCATCTTTAGCTATACCATACTTGATATACTTTATGCCTATTTCCTTCAATTGAGCAGATAAAGAATAACTGTTGCTATCCCTTACTTTACCTATCTCTAATTCCTTATCTATCTCCAGAAGCTCATCTCCGGTTGATATTATTCCTACTACAGGAGGTTGGTAAACAAGCACTTCGCTCTTACCCAATGAAGCCATAACTCCTATATCTGCAGGAAAAATCTTTTTCCCTTTCCTTAAGACTTTATCTCCGTTTTTTATATCTTCCCCTCTGTATCTTATATTTTCTCCCTCCGCACATTCCTTAAAAACCAGGATACTCTCTCCATCCTTTTCTGTATCCTCTTTCATCACCACAGCATTACAATTTTCTGGAATAGGGGAACCGGTCATAATGGGTATGCAATAACCAGGATTAACCTTTACAGTTGGCACTTTACCAGCAGGTATATCCTCAGCCAGCAATATTAATCTTACAGGGCAGCTCCTATCTGCTCCTTTTATGTCTTCTGTTCTTACTGCATATCCATCCATAGCAGAATTATTATAGACCGGTATATCATCCTTTGAGATTACATCTTCTGCCAGTATCAGGCTCAGGCTATCAAGTAAAGGAACTTTTACAGCTTTAATTCTTATACTACATTTAAGCACTTTATTTTGAGCTTCTTTTACAGAAAGCATAATTTTCTCCAGATACAGTGTATGATATTATTTATAGACATTAATATTATTATTTTAAAATAAACATGTAAAGTAACTAGAGATCTATTTTAACCACTTTTGAGGTCTCGGTGTCTAAGCTAAAAAGAATATCAGGCTTGGAAGCTATAAATGTACTAAAAAAATTGGGATTTATACAAAGAGGATTTTTTGGTCTTAGAAAATCATTTATCTCCTAATCTTTAGATTTAAGCTTCTCTATTTCTTCAGCTATTTTTTCAAGGGAATCAAATATACAATTGACTGTCTTATAAGTAAAATCACAATGAAAAATATCTGGCTTGGTGCAGATATCTTTAAATTTTAATTCACTCATAACTATAAACCTCTGAGTATTTAGATATTCAATTAATTTACTCATCTTTCTTTCCTTGATTAATTTTTATATAAAATGATTATACCAAAATATGTAATTATTTTTGTATGAATAACTGACCCACATTTTTCATTATTGAGAATACGTTAATAGAGAATATATTAAAAGAGAGAATAAAATTAAAAATTATTGACAAAATTATTATTAATAATATAATGATACTCATTATCATTATCATTATCAATAAGATTGTTTAGCATAAATAGTAAAAAGAGCAATATAAATTTCTGGAAGGATAAAATCAAGGTTAGCGGATTTAGGTTTACTGAAACCAGAAAAGCTATTCTATATACTTTTATCGAGAATCCGGGAGAATATAATGTAGAAGAATTACATTCCCTGGTTTGTATTAAATATCCGGGAATCGGAATTGCTACAGTTTACAGGACTATAAAATTAATGGAGAGAATAGGCCTGATAAGTAAATCTAATATTGAAGACATTAAATCTAGATATAGACTTAATAATATTGGAACTTCAAAAACCTATAGAAACTTTCAAGATACGAAACAGGATAATTTTAGTGTAAGGAAAATTCATAAAACTAACTCACAGGATGACTATAATTTATTATCGTTTTCCAATATGGGTAGTAATTATGAAAATTTTAAAGATGCTGAGAGAATAAAAAACCTCGAAAAACAGATGTCCATATGGCTAAAGGATTTAAATAAATTAAAAAGAGAAAAGGAGATAACATTGGAAGATATGATTAAGGACCTAGCAAAAATTGACGAGATTATAAAAAACCATAGTTATAACAGAAGCAGTCTTATCCAGATGTTACTGGATGTCCAGAAAGAATGTAATTGGCTTCCAAAACATGTCTTGTTTTATATAAGCGATAAACTGGAAATACCATTGACTAATATCTATAATATTGCATCATTTTACAAGTATTTTAATTTAGAACCCCAGGGTAAATATAATATATTTGTATGCATGGGTACTGCCTGTTATATCAGAGGAGCAATGAATCTGCTACAAAGGATTGTAAATGTTCTGGGAGTTAAACCAGGAGATACTACCAGTGATTACAGATTCACATTGGATACTGTTAATTGCCTGGGAGCCTGTGCTTTAGGGCCAGTTATGATGGTAGATGATAAATATTATACCAATCCTTCTACAAAAAAATTAAAGAAAATCTTTAGCAGGTTTAATTGATTTTACGTTAAATAGATGTGACGAATAAGATAAATTTAAAATAATATTTTTAAAAAGAGGTAAATATGGCTATAAAAACAAATAAAAAGATAATAGATTCACTCGAAATTTTAAAGGAGAGGGCACGAGAGCTTGAAAAAGAATTAGGGAATAAAATTATTATTTCCATCTGTTCGGGAACAGGTTGTAAAGCCCTATCATCAGAAAATCTTTTTTCTACCCTTCAAAAAGAAATAGAAAAAAGAAGTAGTAAATATGCAAAAAAAATAATTTTAAAGAAAACCGGATGTCATGGATACTGTGAGAGGGGCCCTATTATAGTAATACAACCTCAGGGGATCTGTTATTTGGGAGTCATTGAAAAAGATATCCCTGAAATAGTAGAAAAAACTTTAAATGGAGGAATTGTTACTTCACTGCTTTACAATGATGGCAGTGGAAATACTATTGAGAATGAATCAGAAATTCCATTCTATAAGTATCAGCAGAGAATCATTTTAAGTAATAATTCAAAGATAGACCCTGAGAGTATTGAAGATTATATAAGGGTCGGAGGGTATCAAGCTCTGGCAAAGGCTCTTAAAGAGATGACCTCAGACGAAGTCTTAAAAGAAGTAAAAAATTCTAATCTTAGAGGAAGGGGAGGCGGTGGTTTCCCGGCAGGAATAAAATGGGAGACAACAAAAAATACTCCCTCGGACCAGAAATATGTAGTGGTTAATGCTGATGAAGGAGATCCTGGTGCTTATATGGATAGGGCCACACTGGAGGGAAATCCACATAGTGTTCTGGAAGGACTTATTATAGGAGCATATGCGATAGGAGCAAGTCGGGGTTATATCTATGTCAGACAGGAATATCCACAGGCAGTGAAAAATATAAAAACTGCAATTGAACAGGCCGGAGAATATGGCCTTCTTGGCAATAATATCTTGGGTTCTGGATTTAATTTTGATGTTATGGTTCATAGAGGTGCTGGAGCTTTTGTTTCTGGTGAATCTAGCGCACTTATGGCTGCAATTGAAGGAACTGTAGGTGAGCCCAGACTGAAGTATATAAGGACTGCGGTTAGTGGATTATGGGAAAAACCAACTAACTTGAACAATGTTGAGACCTGGGCAAATGTGCCATATATTATTAAAAATGGAGCAGATTGGTTTACAGGTATTGGTACCAGGAAAAGTCCGGGAACAAAGATCTTCTCCCTGGTTGGTAAAGTTAATAACACCGGACTGGTTGAAGTACCTATGGGAATATCCATAAGAGATATTATCTTTAAAATTGGAGGTGGAATAAAGGATGGAAGAAAGTTTAAAGCAGTACAGACAGGAGGGCCTTCAGGTGGAGTTATACCTGATAATTTAATCGATCTCCCGGTTGATTTCGATGAACTGGATAAGGCTGGATCGATGATGGGCTCTGGTGGCATGATTGTCATGGATGAATCAGATTGTATGGTTAATGTAGCTCATTACTTCTTAAAGTTTCTAGCTGATGAATCATGTGGAAAATGTGTCCCATGCCGCGAAGGACTAAGGCAAATGCTTTATATCTTTGAAAGAATAATGGATGGTAAAGGAAAAGAGGAAGACTTAAAACTTTTGGGTGACCTTTCCATTATGATGAAAGAAGCTTCAATGTGCGCTCTTGGTGCTACTGCTCCAAACATAGTACTAACCACCCTGAAATATTTTAAGGAAGAATATGAAGCTCATATCTACTACAATATGTGCCCGGCAAAGGTATGTAAATCTCTAGTGACTTATATGATCGATGAAGAAAAATGTGCTGGTTGTGGAAGTTGTGCCAAAGTTTGTCCTGTAGACGCTATAGAAGGTGAAAACAAGAAACCTTATAAAATAAATACTGATATTTGTATCAAATGTGGGTCATGTATTGAGGTTTGTCCATCAAAATATAGTGCAATTGTAAAGAGGACTGGTATTGCCGAAAAAGTAACTGCGGAAAAGAAAGAAGTCAGAGATGGAATGGAAGTTACCTAAATTCCATTTAACTGATATGTTGATCAGGACAACACGTTTAATTTATTAAATAAGAATTTCAGGAGTGAAGATTATGAATAAAAATATAAATACAGATGAAAAAAAAATCAATATAGTTATAGATGGTAAAAAGGTCCAAATAGATAAAGGAAACACTTTGATGCAGGCAGCTAAAAAACTGGGAATCCATATACCTGCCCTCTGTTACCATGAAAAAATAAAACCACATGGTGCTTGCAGATTATGTATAGTTGAAGTAGAAAGAAAAGGAAAGTCAAAAATTGTTGCCTCATGTGCTTTTCCTGTAGAAGAAGGATTGATAGTGCGTACTGAAAGCTCTAGAGTAGAGCAGATAAGAAAGAACCTGGTAGAACTTTATGTCGCATTGTTCCCCTTTAACCCCGAGATTAAGAGACTGGCAAAAAAATTCGGGCTAGTCGCAACCAGGTATAAAAAGGAATATAATTATTGCATACTTTGCGGCCTTTGTGTCAGATACTGTGAGGAGGTAAAGAAAAACAATGCTATTGGATTTGTAGGCAGGGGAATAAATAAAAAAGTGGTATTCATACCTGAGTCAGCATATTTTAAGAAATGTAAAGATTGTATGGAATGTATGGATATCTGTCCTACAGGAGTATTTCCATCAAATTATGGGATAGAAAGAATACCCCAGGTTAGCGATTTATAGAATACACACTATAATATAATTTATAAATTAAAGGGTTTAAAAGACTGCTGGTAAAATAAGAAAAATTGGTGTTCTCTTCTTATAATGAGAAAAGCCTTCACTATCTGCTATGCTACACTGATGTATTTGATGATATATCGTTTTTAATATCAAAAATCTGTTTACTCGCCTAAAAAAGTACCTTAAAAGCAGCTCGATGCTTGACTATTAAGCTTATTTTATTTATATTAATTGATAATAGTAACAATTATTACTATTAACAGATGTTCAATTTTTGTTTTTAAAAAGTCAGTATAATATTAAAAACATAATAGATTAAAAAAGTGGCAAAGATATCTAAAGAAAACTTAAATAATAAGCATATAAGTTTTTCTAAAGAAAAACTAATAAAGGCTGGATATAAACTTACCAAATCCAGGGAAGCAATAATTAAAATCATGGGGGAAACCTTAAAATTATATGATGCAGACAGTCTTTATATGGAAGTAAAAAAAGATAATCTTGATATTGGTATTGCTACAATTTATAGAACATTGGAACTTTTAAGCAGACTTCAGATAATTTGTAGGATCATATTTGGTAGTGGGAAAACGTATTATATGCTTGCTGAGGATCGCCATAAGCAAACTTTCATATATATGGTTTGTAATAAATGCAAAAAGATTATCACTAATAATGAATTCCTTAACAATTCTATAGAGATAAGACTCAAGGATGGCGCAGAGAAGAATATTCTTGATAACTGCAATCTTAAAATAGACAGCTACCAGGTCCTATTTACTGGTCTCTGCGATGAATGTAATGAAAGCTAATTTAATTATAATGCTTCTTTTAGGCAAAATAGTATAAATACACATACAGCACCATCTGTTGAAGTCAAAAATACAAAAGTTCATACAACTCATGAGGCTTCTATAGATAGTTTTAATTCGAAGCAGCTTCAAACTTTAATGTCAAAAGGTTTAAAAGAAGATAAAGCTGTAAAATTAATAATTGAAAGTTTTTTAAATTAGTTGTTGCATAGCTTATAATTGAATTAGTATTTTTATATTATATTTTATTATTAAAGCAGAAGTATCAATTTTTCAAATTATGAAAGGAGAGTTAATATGAAAAAGAAAAAAGTTTCCGATATGAAGGATATGTTTGGGGAGTTAAATGAGGCTTTTGAAATGATGAGTAAAGATTCCCCTGATTATCTTAGAAACTTTATGAGCTTTTATGATAGTACCGTAAGGAAAGGAGCTCTCACTGAAAAAACAAAGGAACTTATATCTATAGCATTAGCTATGAACTCACATTGTTTACCTTGTATTGCTTTACATGTGTATAATGCTATTGAATTTGGGGCCACAAAAAAGGAAATATTGGAAACAGCTGAAGTTGCTGTATTAATGGGTGGGAGTCCAGTTTTTGTATATATAAAACATGTTATTGACGCCTGCGATGAATTTGGTGCTGAATGATATCTATAAAACTCTAAACTCATCACAGAAACCCTGAATACTTTTAAGTATCTCTATTAACATTATGAATTTTAACAAGGAAATGTAATAAAAACTGTAACAGGGATTATTTGACTTTTTCATTTTTATTACTCCTTTTAACTTTCAGTCATACAAAATCAAGAGTAATATAAATATCACAATTTATCTATTTCTATTCTAGAATATTAGGAAAATTCATTATACACGCATAAACTTTATGGGAAATTATTACTACATTTTTTTATCTTTTAAGATCGTAAGATCAAATCTTTGTTATTCTAGTATTTTAAGTAGCGTAAGATTTAAAATTTCTCCAGGTGACCTTTCCCCCAAAAACTAGTCTCATCAGTTATTCTAATTTAACTAATTTTAGTATACGATATGTCCAAGGGATTGAGTTCACTCCAACTTTAATTTATATTTATTACAGATCAATAATCATCAGCAGTATATATTGAAAAATTTCATTCAAAACCACGGTAATCTACTTTAAAAAAATGTTATAATGTAACTTTAAAAATCTGGTTATAAGAATTTATGGAAAAATATATTATAAAAGCTGACGGCAAGAAAGAACAGTACGATGAGGAAAAAATAAGCTGCTCTTTTATAAAAGCCGGAGCTTCCCCTGAAATTGCCACAGCAGCCACTAAAACAATAAATAAAAAAGTAAAAGATAATATGAGCACCGATGAAATCTATCACAGGGCTCTGAGTCATCTGAGAGTGCTGGAACCAAGAGTAGCTCTCAAGTATTCATTAAAAAGAGCCATCATGGATATGGGACCGGAAGGATTTGTATTTGAAAAATACATAGCAAAGATTTTAAGAGAATATGGTTTTATTACTGAGGTAGGGCAAATTTTAAATGGTTATTGTGTTAATCATGAAGTTGATGTCGTCGCAAAAAAAGAAAACCAGGTTTGTCTGATAGAGTGTAAGTACCATAATTCACCGGGAATAAAATCCGACATAAAAACTGCCCTTTATATTCACAGCAGATTTCTGGATATAGAAAAAGCTTACAGGGAAAAAGATATTAACAATAATACCCGTTTTGAAGCCTGGCTGGTTACTAATACCAAATGTACATCTGACGCTATAAAATATGCTGGTTGTGTAGGCTTGAAAATTTTAGCCTGGCATTATCCTAAGGTGGAAAATTTAGAGTACTTTATTGAAGCAAAGAAACTTTATCCCATAAGCATTCTCTCCACAATTACTGAAAAACAAAGGGATATATTATTTGATTCTGATATTATACTGGCCAAAGAACTGGGCAGTTACAAGATGGATAGTCTAGCTGAATTAATCTCGGTAAGACAATCAAGAGCATCTAAAATTTTAGATGAAGCTAGTATCATCATATAAAAAAGATCTCCCGATTAATTTATAAATACCCGAAAGATCTATCTATTATCCAGGCTTATTTTTACTCCTGCCTGCTGAATAAGAAAGCTCCAAGTATGCTCATCACTAAAGTTACAGATACCAATACCATAATATCCAGCCACAATGGATATAGCTGCAGGGCAGGATTGTTCAATATCATAGTCCTCATGGCATCAATCCCATAAGAAAGAGGATTGATTTTGGAAACTACATTCATCCATTTCACAGTGTTATTTAATGGAAAAAGTGCACCGGAAAGAAAAAACATAGGCATAAGTAAAAAATTAGTTATTACCTGGAATGCCTGCATGGATTTTATCACCGAGGCCAGTACAATTCCCATAGCAGAAATGGTTATAGCAACAAGGAACATAATAACCAATACTTTAAAAAATATTGCAAAAGTAATGGGTATTTTAAGCAGAGGGCTGAAAAGCAGTATTATGGATCCCTGAATCAAGGCTATAGTAGAACCGCCAAGCAGTTTTCCTACAACGATAGAAGCCCTGGAAATAGGTGTGACCAAAACCTCCCTTAAAAACCCGAATTCTCTATCCCAGACAATTGACATAGCGCTAAAAAAAGAAGTAAAAAGAACAGTCATACCCACAATGCCCGGAAACATAAAATTCAGGAAATCTTTGCCGCCCCCGCCTCCAAAGGTACTGAAGGAGCTTGCAATTCCGGTCCCCAGCACAAATAAAAAAAGAATTGGCTGGGCAAACGAGCCGATTATTCTTGGTTTGTCTCTAAAATATCTTTTGATATCTCTTAGCCATATTGTGTATACGCCGATTAATTCCTTTTTCAATGTCTCATTCTCCCCCTCATTCGCATTCTTAAATTATCCCTGGCACTGGCATTTTCCTCTCTTATTTCCCTGCCGGTAAGATCCAGAAAAACGTCATTTAAAGTTGGCTTTCTGGCACTAATTGATAAAATCTTTACAGGACTATTTTTAATAAATTTTGGGATAAAGCTAGAGCTATCCTTAATTTCAAATCTAATCTCACCCTCTTTTGCATCATGGACATCACTGCCGGTAATTTCTTTAATATATTTTTTCAATTTGACATTTTCCTCAGACAATATAGTGATAATATCCCCTCCAATGGTATTTTTAAGATTATCCGGCGTATCGAGCGCAATAATTTTTCCCTCATCTATAATAGCTATCCGGTCACATATTTCTGTCTCTTCCATATAATGTGAGGTTAAAAAGATTGTAATATTTTTACTCTTTTTCAATTTAATAATGTAATCCCATATTTTATTTCTGGTTTGCGGGTCCAGACCTAAAGTGGGCTCATCTAAAAATAAGATTTTTGGATAATGCAGCAGCCCCCTCGCAATCTCAAGCCTCCTTTTCATCCCGCCTGAATAAGTCATAACCAGATTATTTTTCCGACTGGAAAGGTTTACCATTTTAAGTACTTCTTCTGATCTTTCTTTCAAAGCACTACGGGGAATATTGTAAAGAAGACCATGAAAGTATAAATTCTCAAGTGCTGTCAATCTGTCATCAAGGCTTGGGTCCTGAAATACCATTCCAATACAATTTCTTATTTTATTTCTTTCCCTGGCTATATTATGTCCACATAAGGTAACCTCCCCGGATGTCTTCGATAGAAGTGTACATATTATATTTATAGTTGTTGTCTTACCTGCACCATTGGGGCCCAGAAATCCAAATATTTCATTTTCTTTTACCGAAAATGTAATATCATCAACTGCCCTTAGTCCCTTAAATTCCTTTACCAGATTTTTTACTTCTATAATATTATTTGAATTTATGTCGTTCATCTATTTCTTTATTCCCATCTTTTAGCTTCTAATACTTCTTTCCTCTTCCTTTTTTTCTTCCCCGGGGAATACCTCATTATAAATCTTTTTAAATATATCAATAGCCTGGATTAGCTGTTTTTCTAATATTATTTTAAGTACTTTGTATTCCTGCCTGCATTTATCATTCAGCTTATTAATTACCACCGGAGCAGGTAGAGCAGCTTCCGCCTGAACAGCTGCTGCAGGTTGGTGAACCTCCTGAATTACTGCCATCGCCAGAGGAGCTTTTAAAACCTACAGGAGCAAATATCTTTACCATATTTTTGCTTCCACATTTCTCACACTTAATCTGGCAGCAGTCTTCTCCCCTTATTACTATTTCTGAAACACTTCCACAGTCCTTACATTTATAATCTACAAAACGCAAGACTATCACCTTCAATCGGCATAATATCATCTGAAATATTTAACAGCACATTATAATAATACAAAACTTACTTTACAATCAAGTAAATATCTTAATCAGTTCTATTTATAATGGTTAAAAACTTCAAATACCTCAAAAATATTATATATCTTTTCTCTTATGGATATAAGATACATATTTTCAAATAAATTTACATAAAAGTCTTTCTAAAAAGTCATAAAATAATTAGAATAAAGTACTAATTAGAATTTAATTACCTATCAAGGAGAAAGAATGCATTTTAAGCCAGATATCAATACCTATATTCCCGGTAAAATAGTATGCGTTGGAATGAATTACAAATCCCATATTAAAGAGCAGGACGGGCGGTTCCCAAAAAAACCTGTGCTTTTTGCAAAGGCAAGGAGCTGCGTTATAAAGAATGAGGAAAATATCATATATCCCCGGGAAGTTGAAGAACTTGATTATGAAGTAGAGCTTGCAGTTGTGATAGGCAGAAAGATGAAAGATATCCCTGAGGATAAAATACCTGACCCGCAAAACCTGAACCTTAAATCTTATGTGAATGGCGAGCTAAGACAGAATGGAAATACATCGGATATGATATTCGGGGTTTACCCGCTTATATCTTACATCTCCAGATCCATTACCCTGGAGGCAGGGGACCTTATATCAACCGGAACTCCTGCAGGAGTGGGGATTTTTATGAAGAAGAAAAAACTGTTAAAGTCCGGAGATGTGGTAATCTGTGAGATTGAAAATATTGGAAAACTTGAAAATAAAGTCATTTCAGAGTAAATGTTGAAGTAAATACCGGAGTTTTTTTAAACAGCAGAAAGTTTTAAGTCCGTCTTTTTTAAATAAAAAAAATGAATGAGGTTTATCAAATTTTTATAGGCTCTATGGTTGTAGCTTTTTCCGGGGCACTGGTACCGGGCCCCATGCTCACCCTGGTAATCAGCAGTGTTGCTAAAAAGGGATTCTGGACTTCCTTCTTCATTGTGGTAGGCCATTCCTTATTAGAATTAGTAGTGGTAATAAGTTTCTTTTTTGGAATATTAAAATATTTAGACAACCCCCTTATTGCAAAAATAATTGGGGTACTGGGGGGTGTTTTCCTTTTATATATAGGAGTTGATATTATAATTTCAATTTTTAAAAAGAAATATACAATAGACTTCAAATCAATGCAGAAGAAAAGGACTATTGCCGGGAAATCAACCTTGATAGTAATACTTAAAGGCATTCTGATAAGTCTTATGAACCCTTACTGGTTTATCTGGTGGATCAGTATAGGAGCGGCATTTCTTGTAAAAAGTGTAGAATTCAATATACCGGGTGTTTCCTCTTTTTACATTGGCCATATCAGCGCGGATTTCATCTGGTACTTATTCATTGGGTTTTTAGTAAAAACCGGACGTAAATTTTTCAACCAGAAAATATATAACGGAATTCTTGCTGCTTGCAGTTTGTTTTTATTTTACCTGGGAATAAGATTTATTATCGATGCTATAATTTGACTTACCTTCCAACATTTCAAATTGGCTGTAACAAAAAAATTTTTTAAGTGATTTAATTTAAATTTTTTTATTTAATAATTCATTTTATTTTATTATAATCACTTTTGACCATTATAAATTCACGCTTACATTAATTTATGTATTTTAAATTAGTTATAGAAGTAATTGGTGGGCTGGCCCTTTTTATCTTCGGTATCACTAGACTCAGTGATAGTCTCCAGAAAATCACATCCAATAAATTAAAAACAGCAATAAATACCCTGACAAAAAAATCCTGGTCTACGGTACTGGTAGGCCTTTTTACTACATCGATTATCCAGAGCAGCAGCGCGACATCAGTAATGACAGTTGGTTTTGTAAATGCCGGTCTTATAACCTTAAGACAGGCAATAGGAATAATAATGGGTGCAAATATCGGCACCACAGTAACTGCCCAGATAATATCTTTTAAAATAGATATGCTGGCTTATCCTCTAATAATCATAGGATTCTTAATGCATTTTTTAAGCAGAAGAAGAAGATATAAAAATATTGGAATGACTATAATTGGGCTTGGACTTATATTTCTTGGTATGGCAGTAATGAAAGGAGCACTGGAGCCCCTTAGAGATAATGAAATCTTTAAAAACTTCCTTTTGAATTTCAGCAGAAATCCATTCTATGGGATACTGGCAGGGCTTGTCTTGACTACACTCCTGCAGAGCAGTTCAGCCACAATTGGACTTCTTATAGCTCTTGCTTCTCAGGGACTCATACCTATAGAAGCTGCTATTCCAATCCTTATAGGAGATAATATCGGCACCTGTTCAACTGCTCTAATATCAAGCATCGGCACAACGGTTACTGCTAAAAGAACCGCCTTTTCTCATTTACTATTTAACATCTCTGGAACTATAGTATTTGTTATTCTATTATATGTCTTTAGGCTCCAGCCTTTAATTGCAAGTTTAACCAAGCAAAGTGTTCCTCACCAGATTGCAAACATTCATACTATTTTTAATGTAGTTACTACTATAATCCTATTTCCTATGATTGGATTATTTGAAAAACTGGTTGTTAAATTATATCCGGGTAAAGACATAA
>JACKQG010003617.1_pt1 | contig 18743 bp, 16 predicted proteins | sample 8237621 | NCBI WGS metagenome assembly JACKQG01 (sample SAMN15677084, study PRJNA649215) | marine metagenome | biome: marine; feature: Black Sea; material: saline water; isolation source: suspended particulate matter (SPM) from the Black Sea western gyre | collected 2013-06-09/2013-06-10 | depth... | reverse complement strand
AAATTTCTGACAGGCGGAAAATGGCTTGATTAAAAAATTAGGCGGTGGATTTTGGCTGTCTAAGAGACTTGTGAATAAAATGCTCAAGAACTACTATTACAGCTTGCTCTCAAAATATATTTCCATTTATGCAAGATCAGGGGATAAGGTTCTTTTTGTTGAACCTCAAAGCAAGCTTATTTTAAACAAATTTTCCCGAAAAGATGTTCTTATTGTTACGAGTAGCGCCGAAAAGTTTAGTGGTTATAAAACGGTTGAGAGCATCGGAATGATCATGCCGTGGGAACCGGACTATATCGTTCTTGATGGCAATCTTCAGAGAGAAAAAGATATTATCGAGTTATTGAAAGAAATCAACTCTGTCTGTTCCTCGTCTACCCGAGTTCTTCTATTCTATTATAGTGCCTTGTGGAAACCTGTAGCTAAATTTGCATCGATGCTTGGGTTTCGCCAAAAAACAGCCCGGGAGAACTGGACAACACCGGAAGATGTATCAAACTTTGCGCGCCTCACCGAGTTTGAGAGCGTAAAGCGCCAACCGCGCATATTGATACCAATTGAAATTCCTTATCTTAGTGATTTTGTCAATCGATGGTTGGCACCTTTGCCGATTTTCAATTTCTGCTCCTTGCTCAATTTTGAAATTTTGCGTTCCCTTGCAGCTCCCACTGATGAGTTGGAGGATAATTCAGTTTCCGTTATTATCCCTGTCAGAAATGAAGCCGGAAATATTGAAGACGCCTTCAAGCGCATCCCTATAATGGGCCCCGCTGACGAATGGATATTTGTTGAGGGACATTCCACTGATAATACCTGGAAAGAACTGCAGCACTGCCGGGATAAGTATACAAAATCAGACTCGCGCAACATAAAAATTATTCAACAGGATGGAAAAGGTAAAAAAGATGCCGTCTATAAAGGTTTTTCAATGGCAGAAAATGATATCCTGATGATTTTGGACGGGGACCTTACAGTTCCTCCCGAAGATCTGCCGAAGTTCCATAATGCCCTTGTCAGCAATAAAGGGGAGTTCATAAACGGATGCCGACTGGTTTATGCACTCGAAAGTGATGCGATGCGTTTTTTAAATATGATCGCGAATAAGTTCTTTGCCTTTTCTTTTTCTTATGTCCTTTCTCAGAATTTACGGGACACCTTGTGCGGCACAAAAGTGTTTACGCGTACTACCTATGACAGGATACAGGCTAATCACAGTTTTTTCGGAGATTTTGATCCTTTTGGTGACTTTGATTTAATCTTTGGGGCAGATCGCCTTGGCCTGAAAATCGTTGAAGTACCTGTGAGATATCAGGCTCGCACCTATGGAGAAACAAATATAAGCCGATTCCGCCACGGATGGCTTTTAATGAAGATGTTACTTTTTGTCGGCAGAAAGCTTAAATTTGTATAATGCCCCACCAATATTCTTAAGCCCCACACTGTAAAATTTCTGGCACAGAATTTACCCCCGTCAAATATTTGCCACTTGCGGCAGTCCTTTTATCAATCATTGGACAGCACTTTCCTTTTTTTGATTATATCTATCTGATTATATTTACAATTATTCCTGAAAACCCTTTGGTACAATTCTTGCTGTTTAAAGATCACAACAAAAAGCAGAGGGTGACCCATGCCCAGGGTCGCCCGCAATAAATTTTACTCAATTATCAAATTATCGTCCTGAAATCAGGGCAAAAAAGGACATTTTACAAACCTCTCTCGTGTAAACGAGGAGGCGGAGCTATGTTTGCCGTCGGTAGTTATTTGCCGCAAAAGAATCTAAGAGACCTTTGAAAGGGCGACAGAGGAAATTTCTTGTCTAAACATTCCACAACATTTGCAGGTAATGTCTTAAAGCTGACATCTGGAAGCGTAGTTGCCCAAGGAATAGGAGTCCTGTTAGCTCCGATAGTTGCAAGGCTTTTTGCGCCGGAGGCTTTTGGAGTAGCTGCGCTCTTTACCTCTATTACCAGTATTGTCGGCATAGTTGCCTGCTTGAGATATGAGTTGTCCATCATGCTTCCTGAATCCGATGATGAAGCAGCCAATCTTCTCGGTGTAAGCCTTTTATGTGTAATGATTGTTGCAGGTATTACTGCCCTGGTTATCGTTTGTTTTGATGATGTTATTATTAGCTTATTTAATGTTTCCGAGGTTAAAAAATATCTCTGGCTGGTTCCGCCGGCGGTTTTGCTTGCCGGCATCAGTTTAGCATTAAATAATTGGAACTCACGGACTAAGCAATTTGGCCGCCTCTCTATTATCCGAGTTGTATCCGCTTTCATTACCCAAGGCGCAAAAGTAGTAGCAGGTTTTGCCGGTTATGTTAGCGGGGGTGTGTTGATTCTTGCCGGAATTTTAGGGGGTTTAGTTGCAACATTGATCCTCGGTTGTCAAATTTGGAAAAATGACAATCAATTGTTCAAATCAAGCATACGCCGCCAGAAGATTGGTTATGGAATTAAGCGTTATCGTAATTTCTCGTTGATCGATACATGGGGTGGTTTGCTAAATATAATATCATGGCAGCTGCCGGTCCTATTGCTCTCCTTTTATTTTTCACCAGCTATCGTTGGTTTTTATGCTTTGGGTTCAGCTGTAGTAATGATGCCATTAAAAATAATTGGCAGCGCCGTCGCCCAGGTATTTTATCAAAAAGCATCAGAAGAGAAAAATCGGGGAGATGTTTATAAAATAGTAATAAATACATATAAACGATTGGTTGCAGCGGGATTGTTTCCCTTATTAATGCTTTGTATCATAGGGCAAGATCTGTTCGTAGTTGCATTCGGTCATAATTGGTCAGAAGCGGGGATTTATACCCAAATATTAGCCCCATGGGCATTTTTTACATTTGTTGGGTCTCCATTGAGTACTCTGTTTCTTGTTTTTGAACGACAGCATTTTGCATTACTTATGCATGCAGCAATATTTATTACACGATTTATCTCACTATATATTGGGTGCATTTTGGGTAATGTTTATATTGCTCTTGGCTTATTCTCTTTGACAGGCGTAGTGGTTTATGGCGGGCTTGCTTATTGGAATATGAGATTAGCAGGTATATCTTTTTATGTTTGCGCAACGGTATTTTTAAGGTATTTTTGTTATTGCTGTCCAGCGGCCTTGAGTTTGCTTTTTATGAAATATTACTTGGGGCTATCTTCGGTAATATTGTTAATCGTAAGCATATTTATGATCTGCTTTTACGGACTAATAGTCTTTTGCAAAGATGATTATTTCAAAGAGTATATTAACAGCAAAATAGCAAAGCATTTTATGCACGGAATAGCGTATTAATGAATGATATCAGATCAGAATATTACGAGCAATCTTCTTTTTGGAAAACTAATCATTATAATACTGCAGCCGTAGTTGAAAGAATAAGTGAAGCTATTAGTTCAATTCCATTTGACACTAAAACCATACTCGATGTTGGATGCGGAAACGGAGTCTTTATTAATAGACTGGTCGCTGAATTTCCAGATAGATTTGAAAAAGTGGTTGGTTTAGACCCATGCAATGAAGCTTTGAAATATGTTAAAACAGAAAAAGTTAATCAAAATATCAATGGCATACCGTTTGAACCGCATAGTTTTGATTTGGTGAGTTGCTTAGAGGTCTTAGAACATTTACCTCAGCAGGACTTTAAAAAAGGGCTGTCTGAGATTCAAAGAGTGAGTAGCAAGTATATTTTGGTAAGTGTTCCCAATGATGAGGTCCTTGAACAATTTTTGGTCATTTGTCCAAAATGCTGCTGTGCTTTCAATCCTTATTTTCACATGCGGAGTTTTAACAAAGAAAATCTTCACAGTCTGTTTGACGATTTTAAAGCAATTGCGGTACAGGAGATAGGCCCGGCAAGCCTTTTTTACTCATACAAAAGGGTTATGTTTTTTTTGCGCCTCTGTTATGGAAGTTCTTCTCCTCCTGCGCTCTCAATATGCCCCCAGTGTGGTTACCAGAAGAAGACTGTGCTTTCAGATGACATAAGCATTCCAAAAAAACCTGCTTTTAATTTTGAAAAAATGCTGCCCTTTGTTAAGTTGTTTATTAAACGCAGGAAGAAAAAGCGCTGGATTTTGGCATTATACTCAAGAACGGATAAACTTGAAGACCCAAATAATAATCGGTATCAAAATCAGATGGTGTAGGGTTTGTTGAATATAAGCAGCAACTGCCGTAAAAACAGGGATATCATTAGCAAAGCAAGCTACCTTCTCGTGACAGTGTTTTTGCTGGAGGGAATTTTAGGTAAAGCAGCATTGCCCGGATATTCTATGCGGCTGAAGATTCACATATTGCTTACTTTTCTTATAATCATAGCACTGATAGTTTTGGATATTTCAAGACTTAAAAGCAAGAGCACAGTCATATTTTCCGGAACCTATAGAAAGATACAGTGTGCCATATTGGGTATAATCTTCATCGGTTTTATAGGCAGTGCTCTCCGTGTTTACTGGAAATCAAATCTCATGTTTTTTTTAATTTGGGCAGCAAATTTCTACGCCGTATGGTGGTCGATACCCCGCTTGATGTATCAATACAGCATTGCTGACAGAATCAAATTGATACAAAATATATTGATATTTGTTTTGGTTCTTTCGGGAGCTATGCATTTCGCTGACCTTGGGATTGTTCAGGGACGGTTGGGGGGAATTTTCGCCAATCCAACTATCGCTGCTCGTCTGATGGCGATAACGTTTCTATTATATTTAGTCAATTTTATATTTGTTAATAAATACTCCAAAAAAACATTGCTTATTATCGGATTATCATTGGTGCTAATTATAATGACGAAAACCAGAGCTTCAATATTTGCCACGTTTGTAGGAGCATCTCTGATTATATTAACAGCGATTCACCTTAAGAAATCTTTCTCGCGAAGGCGGATTTATGCCCTGTTAATCGGAGTTTGTGTCGTTTGCACGCTAGTATTACACTCTTATGACATCGGCTTTGAAGATATGTTTCAGAAATCAAGAAAATATATCAGGATAGACAAAGACTTAACCACAATTTATTTGGAAGCGAGGGCTTCAAACTGGAGGACCGGCTACCAAGACATGAGCAAGTATGGACTGTTTGGAATGGGATTTATGTCAAAGTTCGGCATTACCGATTATTATTATACCGGCTCAACGCATCCTAACCAAAATATAATTCCCCGCTATAATTGGGCGACAACAGACGATCCGTTAAATATGGTTCTTTCCGTCGCCAAACAGCAAGGCTGGATTTCATCATTTTTGTACATCTTGCTTTTGCTGTTGATTCTTAAAAATACCTTAAACGTCGAATCGGAAATAGGTAAATTCATGGCTTTGGCGGTTGTACTATTGGGTCTCATTTTCGGATTTTTAGACGGAAACTGGATGACGTCATTCGGTGATCCGGTTGATCGAACATCAATGATAACGATAGCATTAATTCTTTCAACAACAAACGTAACAAAAACTATTAAACAACCCCAATCATCCCTTTCTACAATACCGGTACGAACATAACCCGGATTTACCCTTATCAGATGAATAAAAGACAATTATTGACTCAGCTTCAAAAGAATTATTTTGAAAAAGGAGCTTGGAGCCAAGAGGACCTGCTCCCTTATGCCAAACGAAGGGACAGTACTTTTGGACAATTTGTTGCCAATAAAGAATTGATTGAATTAGAACCATTTGTTCACACTTTAGCAGGAGAAAGCGCCGTTACTATTTGCGACGGGCGCGCCGTTGAAGCATCCTATTTAAAACGCAACGGCCTAGTTGTAACAGCTACAGACTTGTATCCCGACTATCTTAAGAAAGCTTTTGAGAAAGGTGATATTGACAATTTCTCTGAGGAAAACGCAGAAAACTTATCGTACAAGGCCGAGGAATTTGACTGGGGCGTTGTCAAGGCCGGCTTACATCACCTTCCCAGGCCTGTAATCGGAATATACGAACTCCTCCGTGTATCTAAAAAAGGTGCTTTGATCCTCGAAGGTCATGACGGATATTTTCTTAGAGTGTTAAGAAAATATCTTTTTCGCGACCGTGACTGGGAGCCGTCCGGCAACTATGTTTATCGCTTTAGGAGAAGGGAGCTTGAAAAGCTTTGTCTTGCTTTGGACATTCCTGCCTATGCCGTAAAAACAAGTTTTCTTCCGTGGAGCCGCAAACATGAAGACATAAAAAAAAATGAGTTCGGATATCGCGCCAGAATATTATTTTATCGGTTTATCAATCGCATTTTTTCTTCCCAGGGAAATAACTTCACCGCCGTGATTTTTAAAATTGTTCCAAAAAAAAATCAAATAAAGTCACTTAAAAAAAACGGTTTTCGTTATGTAAAGCTGCCGCGAAACCCCTATCTTAAAGGGAATATCGGGTAAATAAATATGGTTGGTATACTAAATCGAATTACAAGTTCTATTAGGCGTCATCAAAAACTAAGAAAGATTGTCAGAAACTGTAAAATGAAACTGGCAAGAAGGTGGTATTGTTTAAAAAATGTCCATCCAACCTTTTATTTGGGCGGAAAAGCGGATATTGCCGGCGACTTTAAGGCCGGCCCCTTCAGCTATGTCGGTCGCGACTGCTGTATTTGTCCAAGAGTCAGCATTGGCACATACACCTATATTGCCCACGAGGTTACAATTTTAGGAGGAGATCACGCATATGATCTTCCGGGTGTTCCAATAGGGTTTTCAGAACGCCCCGAGATGCCTTATACCATAGTGGAAGATGATGTGTGGATTGGACACCGGGCTATCATTTTTGCCGGCATTAAGATTGGTCGTGCGGCCATAATAGGAGCAGGCTCCGTTGTTACTAAAAATGTCCCGCCCTACACTATTGTCGCCGGCGTACCGGCAAAAAAGATTGGTGACCGATTTAATAACAACATCGAAAGTCGAAAAAAGCATGATGCCATGCTGAATTCACCGCCTTCTGAGGGTACTTTGCCAGGTCAGCGCGTGCCGGGCACGACAGGGAATTAAAATGGAAAACCTGACAATTGCCGTTCAATATCCCTCGTTTGGCCCGCAACACCCGCCAAGGCTGCGCGCAATCGTACGTTCCGCTCCCAATGCAAATTGTCGTGTTGTGGCAATGGAGATGTTTGCAAAGGACAGTGATTATGAATGGGACCCTGTTCTGCTTGGCAAAGAGACCTTCGAACGCTACACCGTTATGGATTGTGAGTCGGCTGTCGGCAGAAGAAACCGCAGCATACTAAAAAAGACCGTATTTAAGGCTTTAGATGACATCCGTCCCGATGTTCTTGTAGTAAACGGATGGGGCCATCGAGAAAGCCGCATTTCTCTAGCCTGGTGTCGGAAGGAAAAATGCAAGATCGTCATGCTCAGTGACAGCGTCAGGGATAATTTTCCCAGGTATTTTTGGAAGGAAACCTACAAAAAATGGCTTCTGCGGGGCATTCAGGCAGGTTTTGCGGCCGGTACTCCCCAGGCTCGTTATCTCAACCGTTTGGGGATTCCGCTAGAAGGTATTTTTTACCCGGGTTCAACCGTTGTTGATAATGAATACTGGACAAAGAAAAAGCGGCAAATTGTAAAAGATAAAGAAAAACTGCGATTACTGTACGGCCTGCCTGAAAGGTTTTTTCTTTGTGTTGCACGCTTTGTCGATTTCAAAAACATTCCGTTTCTGATCAGATCCTATGCTGCCTATCGATCCCTTGCCGGCCAACAGGCAATTGGCCTTGTACTTTGTGGGTCAGGACCGCAAGAGGGCAAAATAATTAAGACCATAAAAAACTTTAACTTGAAAGAAGTATATCTGGTGGGTTTTCGGCAAGCAAGTGAACTGCCGGTCTTTTACGGCCTTGCTGACTGCTTCATCTTTCCCAGTTCACGATTTGAACCATGGGGGCTCGTCGCCAACGAAGCAATGGCAAGCGGACTGCCAATTTTAGCCAGCAGTATGACAGGCTGTGCCGAAGACCTGGTTCATGATGAGGTCAACGGTTTTGTGTTTGATCCTGAAGATGAAAATGGACTGGCTGACATAATGTTCAAGATAACTCAGGATCAACACTCTTTAGCTCAAAAAGGAAGAGAATCTGAAAAAATAATTGCCGCCCATTCGCCTGAAGCTGGAGCAATAAACTTCTGGAAGGCAGTTCAGACTGCCCTTGGGCGACCGCAAAGTGTACCCCACTAAGTTTTTTTTTTACACCGGATGAACTGTGGAAGGTCTACTAAAAAAATGAACATCGAACATCGAACGTCCAACATCGAATGATGAATAAATGGTGCAAACATGTCCTTTTCAATAGTAATCCTTACATTCAATGAGGAAAAAAATTTAAAGCATTGCCTGGAATCGATTCAATGGTGTGATGATATTGTTGTCTTGGACTCCTATAGTACGGATGATACACTCAAAATTGCACAAGAGAATAATTTGAGGATTTATCAGAGAAAGTTTGATAATTTTGCCTCACAGAGAAATTTTGCCCACGATGAGATCAAATTCAAACATGACTGGGTTTTTCATTTAGATGCGGATGAGGTCTTTACCGAGGAATTAAAAAAAGAAATTGAAAAAAATATCCAAGAAAGTAATTGCGATGCTTATCTGGTGCCTTCAAAAATTATGCTCAGTGGACGTTGGCTGCGCTATTCAGGCATGTATCCTACCTACCAGGTCAGGTTAGGAAAATTTGAAAAGCTAAGATTCAAAAAGGTTGGCCATGGTCAAAAAGAAGATATCCCCGCAGATAGAGTCGGGGTGTTAAATTCCCCTTACATTCATTATAACTTCAGTAACGGATTATATGCATGGTTTGAAAGGCATAATAAATATTCCAGTGAAGAAGCTGCTCGTGCATTGCAATACCGTAATACAAAACATCTTGAATGGGATGGATTATTCTCTTCAAACCCATATCGGCGCAGGAATGCTTTAAAGCGGATTTCATATAGCTTTCCTTTTCGTCCCTTCTTCCGATTTATATATATGTACATTTTCAGGTTAGGTTTTTTGGATGGTCGGCAGGGATTGCATTACTGTTCTTTAATGGCCCTGTATGAGTTTATGACAGCGATCAAGATAGATGAACTTAGATCCTATCGTAATTGAGCGCAGATTAGGATTCTATAATAATATGACCAAGTTACTGGAGAAAAATGATAAGAATGGGTTTTGTCTGAATGTCGGCTGTGGGCTGATTGCACCTCCCGGGTGGACAAATTTCGACTCCTCTTTCACCTTAAAGTTGGCACGGACACCCATAGTAGGAAGTAGCATAATTCGAATCATTAACGGCCCCGATTGGCCATCGTCAGCTTTATGTGGCGATATTGTAAAAGGTCTGAACATTCCTTTCGAAAGCTGCGACTTGATTTTTGCTTCTCACGTCTTGGAGCACATTAGCCTGTCGGATTTTCATAGCGCCATGAACAATATTTATTCCTATTTGAAAAAAGGTGGGATATTCCGAGCAATAGTTCCCGATCTTAACTATTACATTAAAAAGTACAGCTCACAAATAAGCGACCGTTCAGCGTCCCCAAAAGCATCATTTGAATTTATGGAAAAGATGAACATCGGATATGCGCAAAGCAGGCGAAACATATTTTGCAGACTTCTTGAGGCGGTTAAAAATTCAAGGCATCAATGGATGTGGGATGCACCTTCTCTCTTTTCAGCTTTTGTTGAGCACGGCTTTCAGGGCGTTCATTTGTGTGAATATGGCGATTGGTCGGATGTCAGGTTTAAATTGGTCGATAAGAAAGAAAGTTATGCTGATTCGATTTGCATTGAAGGTCACAAAGAATGATTTCACCTGAATTTGAGCCTCAATTAGTCTCCGTAATAATTCCTACATATAACCGGGCGAACTACATCAAAAGGACCATAGAGTCTGTGATCGAACAGCATTATCGTCCCATCGAATTAATTGTAGTAGATGACGGCTCTACGGATTTTACAAAAGATGTAGTGTCTGACTTAAATGAGAGATGTCGGGATGATGCTGAAATATCATTACATTATCTGTTTCAAAAAAGATCAGGCGCAGCAGCAGCAAGAAACAAAGCTTTTTGTATATCGCGAGGTGAGTTTATCCAGGTTATTGACTCCGATGATTTACTTTCTGCTAATAAATTAAAAAATCAAGTAACCGCGCTGAGAAACAACCTGGATTTCTGCGTTGCATACGGCAACTGGAAAATTCATTGTGATAGATACGGGCTCCTGAAATATGGGCCCCTTCGACAAACAAAACCTGCTGAATCAGAAGACAGCATGCTTCGGGGTTATCTTTCATCCGAATGGTTTTGTCCCGTACACAGTTATTTGTTTCGGCGAGAAGTAATTGCCAATACCGGTTTTTTCGATGAAAGATTATTGCGCCGGCAGGATACCGACTATTTGATCCGCGTGCTGTTAAATCGGCACCGATTTTTGTATGTGAAAGGGGCGACAGCCTATTATACAAGGCACGGTGGTGAACATATTGGAAACCCAAAAAATTATGATAAACATTTTTTGTCATCGCTATGGGTAATAGAAAATGCATACTCTATTTTAAATCAAAATCAAAGCGTTGATCAATACTCAGAGGAAATTAAAATATATTTGATACGGCTGGCTAAAGAAGCCTTTTATATGGGCTATCATCGGGGCGTGGAAATGGCCGAAGAAAAAATCAAAGCTTGGTTTTCGAATAATCTTGGCGAAAATGATTTACATTTTAATCATGCGCCAATGAGTTTTAAACGCAATGTGGTCAAGCTGGGGAAACACATCTTGGGGGACTGTGCATTAGATTGGATCAATAAGGCGGCCGGAAAAGGTCCGGGAGGATAGTTTTTTGAAGGACACTTACTTATATAATAACGGCAGACCTATTTGCTCAAGCAGCTATATATGGGAACCGCTAATCAAGATTCTTTCAAAACATGATGTAAGCCATAAGAAGATATTTGAAATCGGCTGTGGGAATGGTGCCACAGCCAATATGCTCGATCAGTTAGGATACGATGTCACCGGTGTCGATACATCGATTAGTGGTATTGAAATAGCGCGTCAATCTTTTCCGCATTTAAAACTATTTCAAGGATCTGCCTATGATGACCTATCAAAAAAATATGATAAATTCCCTCTTGTAATGAGCTTGGAAGTAATCGAGCATCTTTATTATCCGCGAAAATTTGTTAATAATTTCTACTCTTTATTGGAAGACGGGGGCATGGGTGTCATATCGACCCCGTACCATGGCTATTTAAAAAATTTGGCGCTTGCATTAACAGGAAAAATGGACGCCCATTTCTCACCTTTATGGGATGGAGGTCATATCAAGTTCTGGTCTGTGCAAACTTTAAAATCTCTGCTTTCTGAGGCGGGATTCGAAGATATCAGTTTTGTAAGAGTCGGCAGGATTCCATTTCTTGCCAAGTCAATGATTGCTGTTGTTTACAAGCATACATCACGATAGGGTCTCTTCTTTTGCTTAAATTATCTATCATAACGGTCTGTTTCAACGCTGCAAGCACTATAATAAATTGTATCGAAAGTGTTAGCCGGCAAAGCCTGCCGGTCGAACATATCATTGTCGACGGCGGGTCTGATGATAACACCCTGGAATTGCTCGAGCATTACAGATCTCAAGTTGCCAGGTTGATTTCTGAACCAGACAGCGGAATTTACGACGCCATGAACAAAGGGCTGCGACTGGCCAGCGGGGATGTAATCGGAATTCTAAATGCCGATGATTTTTATTCAGATCCAGGGACATTGCAAAAGGTAGCAGAAGGTTTCAAAAATCAAAAAATAGATGCCTGCTATGGTGACCTGATTTATGTAGATGCGACCGACATCCGCAAGGTTGACCGCTACTGGCGTTCCGGAAGTTATGACAGGGGTAAATTCTATAATGGCTGGATGCCGCCTCATCCTACTTTTTTCGTACGACGCTCGGTCTATAAGAAATACGGCCTTTTCAATTTAGACTTGGGGTCGGCCGCTGATTACGAACTGATGCTCCGATTCCTTCTGAAACACAAGGTTTCATGTAAATATATTCCTGAAGTATTAGTTTGCATGCGAACCGGAGGTAAAAGCAACGCCTCATTAAAGCATCGCTTGACGGCCCATAGAAACGACTATTTAGCCTGGAAAGTAAATCAGCTTAAGTCGCACCCCTGGACTCTAATGATGAAACCTTTGCGTAAAATAGAACAGTACATAAAAAGGCCTTCTCTAGGCGTATATGATCCGGAATCTGTCATTTGAATTTCTTAGACAGGATAACAGGATAAACAAGATTATTTTTTCCTGTTTTTTAATATCAAGTCAATCCTGTTATCCTGTCCATAATATTTTTCATTTCCCAAAACCATAGCGAAACTATACGCGGTTAAACTGACCCTTTCATTTTGTTTCAAAGGTCTCAAAACACTATTCGTTGAACGCTTTACTTCTTACAATTCTTGCTGAAAAAAACCTGCAAATACCTAAGCGCCCTGCTCTGCATACTGGTTGTTATTATTATTGTACAGGCAGCCTACTTTCTAACTGTTGGGCCTGAAAATACTATCATTGAAAAAGCAGATCTCATTGTCGTCTTTCCCGCTGAAAATGAACGTATTGCAGCCGGTTTGCAGCTGGCAGAAGAAGGATATGCTCCTAATTTCACGGTTGCAGGAATCACTGAAGAGAGTTTAAAGCTTTATTTAAAAAAGCACAAAGATCTGCCGGCTTCAGTAAAGCCGCTTATCAGCCCAAGAAGCAATACTACTTTTGAAGATGCGTTGATCACAAGACAAGTTTTACAAAAACACAAGTTTAATTCCGTCATCCTGGTAACTTCCACGTATCATCTTCCCAGAGCCTACTTTCTTCTGCGTGTACTGACATCGGGCATGAATGTAAAAATAGACAGGTACGGTGTCGAAAAAAAGTGGTGGTTGCTTGCCGCCTCAAATCTCAAACCTGAGGACTCGGGTATCAATGTGAACGCTAACGTAAAAGGGCCGCAAAAAGCGTATAATGAGCAAAGAGTCAAGACTTTAAAGCAAAAGTTGATTTATAATGAAATGATAAAATTCTGGACCAGCCTTGGGGAAATGGCGGGCTACACGGTCACTGGAAGAGTACTCACAGATAGTCCCTTATGCCTCAGGACTAGAAAATTTTTAAAAGCAAACGTTCTCTTTGCAGTCAATGGAGCCGTGGAGTGATTGTATTATGACCTCAATTATTGCCATTTTCTCTCTGTCACTCATAATTGCCCTGATTATAACACCTATGGTGGCTAGAACAGCTGTAAAATGCGGTCTGGTTGATATCCCGACAGTCAGAAAGGTCCACTCAAAGCCCATACCTCGTGTTGGCGGTGTGGCCATCTACATTTCTTTCTATTGCGCATTTATTCCGCTTATCTTTTACCGGACAAGGATCTTGGAGCTGTTGATCCACGAACAACGGATGATCTATCTGGCCGCAGGCGCCGGGGTCGTCTTTGGCCTGGGATTGTGGGATGACGCCCGTAGCATAAGACCCGAGTTGAAGCTGGGGATTCAAATCGTTGCAGCCCTGATTGCCTACTTGGGGGGCGTGCGCATCGTCGCTGTGGGACTTCCCGGCATGCCGCTCTGGATCTTGGGCTGGTTATCCTTGCCCTTCACCCTGTTGTGGATCCTGCTGGTAACCAACGGCATTAACCTGATAGACGGTCTTGACGGTCTGGCCGCCGGGGTGAGCGTTTTTGTGTGCATAGTCCTGCTCATCCTCTGTGTACTGTCCGAACAACTGCTGGTGGCCGTGGTGCTGGCCGGCCTTTCAGGAGCCATCCTGGGATTTTTAAGGTACAATTTCAATCCAGCCTCAATATTCTTGGGAGACAGCGGCAGCTATTTTTTGGGATATCTGCTGGCCACCTTGAGTATTCTGGGATCGGTCAAGAGCCAGGCTGCCGCCACCCTCCTGATCCCCGTCATTGCGCTGGGCCTTCCCCTCGTCGATACTGTCTGGAGCGCCGTTCGCCGCTTTATCTTCGGCCGCAGACTCTTTCGGCCCGACAGGGAACATATTCATCATATGCTTCTGAAACTTGGCTATTCGCACCGGCGAGCGGTCCTGCTGCTGTACGGCATAACCGTTGGGATGGGGGGAATTTCCTTGGTTATGATCCATGCCCGGAACGAACGAGCGGCCCTGCTCTTGCTGATAGTAGGGGCTGTCACGATTCTCGGCATCCGCAAGCTCGGTTATTTAAACTACTTGAGTGGGGAGCGGATCATACGCTGGGCCGGGGACATCTCGGATGAGATGGGATTAAGCCGTGAGAGGAGATACTTTCTGGGATTGCAGGCTGATACGAGCAATTCCAAAAATATAGATGAGCTGTGGCAACATATCATCCGTAGCGCACTGATGCTCGGATTTGATATGGCCGCCCTGTGTCTCAACAACCATAACGCTGACGCTGCCTCAGAAAACCCGCTCAAAGTGCCTGGAAAGCAGGATGGATTGGATAGCCGGGTAATCCATTCCATTATGTCCAGTATCTGTATGCGCAATAGTCCCCCTGAACTGGAATGGGCTAACCCCTCATTTGTCAGGGAAAACGGCACCTGGAGCCACTACCTTATGAAGCTCGAACTGCCGCTGCTGATTAACGGTGACAAAAATTTTGGCACTCTGGTGCTCTGCAAGGATCTGAGAGTAAATACCTTGAACCAGCATGTCTTAAAGCGGGTAGAACACCTTACACGATCCATCATCAGCGCGCTGGATAAAATGGAAAATTTGCAGCAAGCCGTAAGTTCATAAAAAAAAGATGAATAAGTGACACTTAAAACAGAAAATGACGCCCGCATTCTGGTGGTGGATGATGACCGGCAACTGGCTGACATGCTGGTAGAATACCTTGTTAGCCTGGGCTATAAAGCCGCAGCGGCCTATGGCGGTCGTGAAGGACTGGCACGGTTTGAACAGGATGATTTCAAACTGGTGATTCTGGATTTGAAAATGCCGGATATGGACGGCATGGAGGTTTTAGAGGCCATAAAGTCAATAGACAGCCGGGCCGTCGTTATGGTGCTGTCCGGTTACGGAACCATTGAATCGGCGGTTACCGCCATCAAAAAAGGGGCCTACGATTTCATCCCCAAACCGGTCGAGCTTAATGCCTTGGGAACAATTCTCGACCGGGCCTTAAGAAAGCATGCCCTTTCAAGACAGCTGGAGCGTTTTCGCGGACTGATCTTTGCTTTTGTTGTTTCGGTTCCCCTGTGGCTGATCCTGGGGATTATGCTGGCGAACAAATTTTGGAAAGAATAGCATTTATAATATACATGGCCGTGCTGGTGCTGGCTGTGCTCTTTTTCGGAGCGGTGCATACCTATGCCTACACGGTTGTTTTCCTGGGGATTCTGATCGCCACAGCTCTAGTGCTGATATCAAGTATTGACCGGGATCCCGGCAACGCAAAATTGCGGATTAGATTGTTAAAAACCGGCCTGAATCCACTCTTTCTGCTTCTTTGCATTTATCTTATTTTTCAAACCATCCCCTTGCCGGAAAATATTGTAAGATTCATGTCTCCCGGGGCGGTTGTAGTTGGCCAAAAGTCATTGCCGGCCACGGAGGCCTTGGTCGCCGCAAGTCCGGCTTATCAATGGTTCAGTTTAGCTTCCTACGCATATCCGGTGCAACAGTCGATGCTTCGATGGATAGCATACGGACTTTTCTTTTGGGGGCTGGCCCAGACGCTTAATTCACAGAAACGGATTGAACTGGCGATCTTCATAATATTGGTCACGGGCTGTTTTGAGGCCCTCTATGGTATGATTCAGTCCTTTTCGGGGTCCGGGCACATCTGGTGGTTTAAAAAAAATAGCTATATTAAAGTTGTCAGCGGAACTTTTATTAATCGCAACCACTTTGCCGGACTGATGGGTATGAGCCTGCTGTTGATGGCCGGTTTTGCGGCTGCGCTTGCAACAAGAGGGAATAAGAGGCCGGTAACCTTTGGCGGCAAAGCCACTTTCAAAGAAAGGTTTACGGAAACTTTATTAGGCCGGCCGCAGCTTTTCAAAAGAATTTTTATTGTTTTTTCTGGCTCAGTAATAGGCATGGGGCTGGTTTTTTCGGCTTCCAGAGGAGGCATGATTGCGGTGGCCGCAGGGATGCTGGTGATGGGATTATTGTTTTTGGTGCGGAAAAAACATCGACGTAAAGGATTTGTTGTTGTTTTGTTGTTTGTAATTATTTGTGTTTATACTCTCAAGATCGGGGCTGACTATCCTCTTGAAAGATTCAAGACTTTTAATACGGCCTTTGATGTTAGAAAAAGATATGTTCAGAAGACCTTAGAGATGTTTGATGATTACCGGACTGCGGGCGTGGGCGTCGGAAATTTTAAATATGTCTATCCAAAGTATCAGGCTGCTGCGGACAAAAACTTTCACATAGAGTATGCTAACAATGACTGGATTCAGTTTATGTCCGAAGCGGGCGTGGTCGGTTTTGGCCTGCTGTTGATCGGAATGTTTTATTACATCTACCTGACAGTGAAAATCTGGTCGAAGCGCAACGACTCCTTTGCCGTCTGCGTGGGAATGGTGCCGCTGGTTGTTATGGTCTCCATGGCGGTGCATTCATCTTGTGATTTTAATTTTCACATCCCGGCCAACCTCATGATATTTGCGGCCATTCTGGCTATCGGTTTCAGTGCCCTGCATCTTAGAGGACATCATCGCAACAAAGTGCATTACCAATACCAAATCTTATATTTGAACCCCAAAGGAGTTTTGAGCCTGCTGCTGTTTGCAGGTCTTGTAATATGGGCCGGGGTCTGGACCATGCGGCATTTTGTGGCCGAGGCCTATTGTAATACGGTCCGCAATTCCACGCTGAACAGAGATCAGAATCCTGCGTTAAAAGATATTAAAGCGGCCATTGCCTGGGACGGCCGTAATGCAGGATACTGGTACAAACTGGCCCTTGGGTTGAGCAAAAAACGGGATCAAGGACTTAGGATACAAGATGCAAAATTAAAGGAACAAGAACTGCGGAAACTCCAGATGGAAATTGTGAAAACCCTTGAAAAGGCGGTGCGCCTTAATCCTTTTGCGGTTGAATATCATCAGCAACTGGGGTGGGAGTATGCACGTATGTGGCTGGAACCGGATTTTGGCTCAAAATGGTTTCCGGCCGCCGATATATCCATGGAGCGGACCGCCTACTTTGCCGGAGAAAAGAGCTCTTTTCTGCATGTCAAACTGGGTCATTACTGGGTGATGCGGTCCAAGGTCATGGCGCCGATCTTCGCAAACTGGAAACCGGCCTGGACCAAAGCCGGCTGGCATTATCAAAAAGCACTGGAACTGGAATCCGATAATAAGCGCTTACGAAAAGGAATGATACAAAAGATCAAAAGTCAGGTTCGGATGTATTATCCTGATGAAGGGTTTGTTAAAAACGCATTAGGAACTATGGGATCTGCAAATTGACGGTTTCGTATCTCGCGCTTATCTCTTTATGCCGGAACAGGAAAAATTTTCCTATCTGTATCGGCTATCCACAGCTACATAACCAGCGCCTCCGCAAGCATAATTTTGCGAACTAAACCCAGATTCCGGGACCTTCAACCGGCAGAGTTTAGGAGCTACGGACGCCCTCCCGTCTTGGCATATGTCTTGCATCATTTATTTTTAATTTCTGTCATGACCATTATGTCAAATTCGGACTAAAGTTTCTTTCTAAATCGCCGATATATAAAGAGGATACACTTAACCCAAATTTCTTGCAAAAACCTAGAACTTATTGATTTAATTTAAAATATAATTGATGCTAAAAAATGGCCTTATAATGAAGGGGGCACAATGAAATTTCCAGCCAGAACTTGCACGCTTTTTTTAACACTGCTTATGGGAATCTTCTTTCTGATTCCGCAGGTACAAGCAGCCAAACCGATCGCCAAGGTGACCAGTTTTCAAGGTCAGGTCCTTATTCAGTCCGGAACTGAACTGGTTCCGGTTATGCGGGTCGGCCAATTTCTGTATGAAGGCAGCCGCGTCCAGACCAAACAAGGCCAGGTTCAGGTGACCTTTAATGACGGTGCCATTATTAAGGTCAGTCCATTTTCCAATACTTTGATCCAGGAAAGGGAAGAAAAGAGCGGTTTCTGGGTCTTTAAATCCAAAAAAACCGTCCGCAGGATCACCGCTTTTGTCGGCAAATTGTGGTTTAAAAGCGGTGCGTCCAAAAGGAGAAATTTTTTACAGACACCGACTGCCGTCTGTGGGATACGCGGTTCTGACGGGGACTTCGGCTTCGACAACCAGAAAAGCTATTTGAAAATGTACACCGGTACGGCTGAAGTTAACGGCAACGTCACCAGAGGCCGTTTTAAAAATCCCGGAAAACGGGCAGCAGATAAAAACCCTGTGTACAGGCGCGTTGAAAGAGCCTATGTAGCCGTCGCCAAGGCCAGGGCTACCAAAAAACCGGCTGAAATAGCCAAAGCCAAGGTAGCGGCCCTGCATGTGGCCAAGGAAGCCTCCAAAGTTATAAAAGAGAACAACCCCGATGAAACCGTAAAAATGATTGACGGAGAGATTGCCGGGACCACTGCGGATGCCGGGATAGCAAAAGAAAAAGTCGCGGTTTCCGTTGAGGAACTCAAAGAAAACCGTCAGCATTTGCAGCAGGCCATGGCGAATGCCAAGGATGAAAAAGAAGTTAAAATGATCGAAAAAGCCCTTAACGATACCGGGAACGCTA
>JACKQG010003616.1_pt1 | contig 18744 bp, 15 predicted proteins | sample 8237621 | NCBI WGS metagenome assembly JACKQG01 (sample SAMN15677084, study PRJNA649215) | marine metagenome | biome: marine; feature: Black Sea; material: saline water; isolation source: suspended particulate matter (SPM) from the Black Sea western gyre | collected 2013-06-09/2013-06-10 | depth... | reverse complement strand
AATTTCTTAACGATTTATCCTGGAATCTTTTCCTTTTCTATTTGAATATATATACATTTGATGACCCCACTCAGCCGGATATATCGCAATTCTGGAAAATACTTTTTTGCCAATAATGATTTCATGATAAATCGGATTATTGTAAATGATTATTATTTCTCTATCGGTTCTTTGGATGGACCGGTTTATTTTTCGCATAACTCTAACCATAATTTCAGAGGGAAAGGGGTTATAGAAATAAATATAATTATAGCGAGTATAGTGTTGAAAAGTCGAAGCGTCGCAAATAAAGACATCACTTCTTTCCACATTTAATTTCTCGAAATTTCTTATCGCTATTCTCGCAATATGCTCTGAATACTCCACCCCATCAACTCTCGCAAAGGGGAACTTTAGCATGGATCTCATTGCACTGCCTTTTCCAGAGCCTACATCCACAATAGAGTCCTTATCTGTAATATTATGATCGTGCAATACCTGTACCAAATAATGATTCCCGGACGGAGAGGTGCGGTCCACATTTTTCGGATCATAGCCCAATTCTTCTGCTTGAATTTCAACTTCAAAATCTAACCCCAAAATTCTATCCATAATTATTCTTGCTTCGTATAACAAATTTATATTTTTATTTCTCAGGATGATCTTTGAAAATTTCATGGGTTATTTTGTTTCAATCGCAAGGCTTTTCCTGTACAATAGCTTTGCCGAAGTATAGCATTCTCAAAGGAAAATACCATGTCTGATACCGACGTATTTATTATCTCCGCTGTACGCAGCGCGATTGGCCTGGGCCGTGAAAAAGGGGCTCTTTATCCCCTTGCCCCTGTTGACCTTGCCGCTCAAGTCATGGAGGCAGCCATCCGCCGTGCGGGCATTGCCCCGAAACGCATCGACGATGTGATCTGGGGCATCGTCACCCCCATCGGCGATCAGGGCGCAAATATGGCCCGCCTCGCCGCGCTCAAGGCCGGCTTTCCCGTGGAGGTCCCCGCCGTCAGCATCAACCGGATGTGCGGTTCCAGCCAGCAGGCGGTCCACTTTGCTGCGCAGGCCATTCTCGCGGGCGATGCCGGTCTCGTCCTTGCAGGTGGGACCGAGATGATGTCCCATCAAGTGCTTGGGGCGGATTATCCCGAGGCGTGGCCGCAGGATTTTCCCTATGACCTCGTCCATCAGGGGACAAGTGCCGAGATGATGGCAGAAAAATGGAGTCTGACCCGTGACGAGCAGGATGATTTTGCGTTCCGCTCACACGAGAAAGCTGCCGCCGCCATAGACGCAGGATATTTCAACGATCAAATCATCCCCTTACCCCTCCCTTCCGGGGAAGTTTTCTCCACTGACGAAGGCGTCCGTCGCCCCCCAGATCGCGAAAAGATGCGCACCATTAAGCCTGCCTTCAAAGCGGATGGGACTGTTACCGCGGGCAATGCCTCCCAGATCAGCGACGGGGCGGGCGCACTGCTGCTCGCCTCTGCCGAGGCCGTTGGACGATATAACCTGATGCCCATCGCCCGCGTCCTGACGCGCACCGCTGTCGGTACCGATCCCATTCTGGCCCTCGATGGCACCATTGCCGCAACCAGAAAGGTCCTTGAAATGACCAATGGCCTGACCCTGGATGATATGGATCTGATCGAGATCAATGAAGCCTTTGCCAGCGTGGTTTTGGCCTGGGCAAAAGAACTTGATGCCAATATGGAGAAAGTAAATGTCAACGGAGGCGCCATCGCCCACGGGCATCCACTCGGTGCGACGGGTGCGATCCTGATGACAAAACTCGTCCACGAGATGCAGCGACGCCAGGCCAGATTTGGCTTGCAGACGATGTGCATCGGTCATGGCATGGCAACCGCGACAATTTTGGAAAGGGTATAAACTGTAGGGCGGGTCTGAGACCCGCCCCTACCCATAAATTTCATGTCAATTATTTATATCGCTTTGGGCACCAACCTCGGTGATCGCCTCGCCAACCTGCGTTCTGCCATCGAATCCCTCGCACCAGATGTGCATATTATCCGTGAATCGACCATTTACGAGACTCCGCCGTGGGGTTACACCGACCAACCTGCATTCCTGAATATGGTCATTGAAGCTGCCACAAGCCTAAAACCACGGGCATTACTCACTTATCTCAAAAAACAGGAAGATGAATTGGGGCGGATTGAATCCTTCCGCTATGGTCCCCGCCAGATCGATCTCGACATCCTTTTTTATGATGATCTCGTCCTCAGCGAAGATGATTTGCACATCCCGCACCCGCGTTTGCACGAGCGGGCTTTTGTCCTCATACCACTGGCTGATCTCGCTCCGGAACTTGAGCATCCCATCCTTGGTCAGCGTGTGCATTCCTTGCTAAATGATGTTGATACCAGCGGAATCACCCCTTTTTCGGTATAATCACTTCACCACTTAATTTAGAAAATTTCTGGAGGTTTCCCATGTCAGACGTAAAGCCCCTTAACTGGAAACACGAGCCCGGTATTGGCTACCATGTTGTCCGCCGCAATGATGGCGGGATGCACTACACTTTCACTGATCTTTCAAAAGCGACGGTCGTGCATTGGAAAAAGTTTGCCGAAGAACACCTGTTTGATGCCGATCGGCTGACCCGCAACTTATATGATTTGCGTCAGGTAGAAGATGTGCCTGAAGAGGCCTTGCGCGCGGCAATCCGTCTGAATAGCGACCCCTCGGCGCGAAAAATTCGTCTTGCTGTTGTGGTTGCTAATGAGGAAGCTGCGAACGCAATCCGCAAAGTAGCTGCATTGGCCGACACGAATTTCGCAGCTGATATCCACATCTATACTGATCTCGAGGAAGCCGAATCCTGGCTCTCCAAGCCGCTGGATCAATTTGCTTAATGCTTCACCGCAAAGACATACATGTGCCTCCCGAAGGATATCGGGACGATGTGCGCACAGTGCAGGCAGAGTACACACGTGTGCCAGCGCACAGTGCGGGCAAAGTTTTTCTTTGTGATCTTAGTGCCATGGTGGTGATCTTTTAGCGCTTATGCAACCTCTCAAAATCAACAACCAAACTCTCGCATGGGGCGAACGCACCTATGTGATGGGTATTCTCAACGCCACGCCCGATAGCTTTTCGGGCGATGGTTTATTACCCTCCCCAACCCCCCCCCTTTATTCCCCCCCCCCCCCCGGGGGGGGGGGGGGGGGGGGGGGGGGGGGGGGCCCCCCCCCCCCCCCCCTTTGGGGGGGGGGGGCGGTAACCCCGAGCCCGGGGGGGGGACGACCCCCCCCGGGTGGGAAACCGCTATATTGGGCCCCCCCCCCCCCCCACCCGCCCCCCCCCCCCCCCCCCCCCCCCCCCCCCCCCCACCCCCCCCCCGGGGGGGGGGGGGGGGGGGGGGGGGGGGTGGGGAGGCATTAGCCCAAGCCCACCGCTTTGTGGATGCAGGCGCAGATATCCTCGACGTCGGAGGCGAATCGACTCGCCCGGGTTCAGAACCTGTTAATGCGGATGATGAAATGGCGCGCGTTATCCCGATCATCCGCGAAATTTCCAGGCAAATACCAGAGACATTGATCTCTGTGGATACCTACAAAGCCTCTGTCGCAAAGGCTGCTCTTGAAGCAGGAGCGCATATTGTCAACGATGTTTGGGCGCTGCGCGCGGACCCTGAACTTGCTTCCGTTGTGGCGTCATTCGGCTGCCCGGTGATCTTGATGCATAACCGCAGCAATCCAGCCAGCGTCGAAGTCCGTGAACAATTGGGGAAAGCCTACGCTGGCGCAGAATACGATGATCTGCTCGAAGATGTCAAACGTGAACTGCTCGAATCGGTTGAGTTGGCGAAGCAAGCCGGGGTCGCGGACGAGGCGATCATCCTCGATCCGGGAATTGGATTTGGGAAAACGATCGCTCAAAATCTGGTATTGAACGACCGTCTCGACGATATCCGCGCCCTGGGGTATCCGGTTTTACTGGGCCCCTCACGCAAATCTTATATTGGCTACACCCTCGATCTGCCCGCCGACCAGCGCGTGGAGGGAACAGCTGCCGCGGTTGCGGTTGGTATCGCCCGCGGCGCAGATATTATCCGTGTCCATGATGTGAAGGAAATGGTGCGGATTGCCCGTATGACCGATGCGATTGTGCGCCGATGAGTGATGAACGAGTCCGGCGCTTAATGCATTCTGCAGTCACAGCCTTGAAGAGCGGGGAAAATAATCTGGCAAACAAATATCTTGAGCGTGTCTTCATTACTGCAAGAGATCACGATGTGTTGGCAGATGCGTGGTTTTATTTGAGCGAAATCACCGAGGAAAAAGAAGAAAAACGAAAAGCCCTGGAAGAAGCACTCTCATACCGAATGACCCATGCCCGGGCACGCCGCTCTTTGGCGATCCTGGATGGCAAACTCAAAGCAGATGAGGTGATCAACGCAGATAGAATCCCGGCACCTGCCACCGAAGACAGAGAGGGCAACGCTGAGCGTTTTATGTGTCCCAATTGCGGTGCGCGGATGAGTTTCTCCCCTGATGGGCAAACGCTGAGTTGTGATTTTTGCGCAAAGGGTGAAAGCGTTGCCACAGAAGGTGAAACCTTCGAAGAACAGGATTTCTTCACCGCGATGGCAACCTTGCGCGGACATAGCAAGCCCGTCGCGCGGAAGGTCTTCCATTGTGAAGGCTGCGGCGCAGAATTTTTGCTTCCCCCCGATTCTCTTTCTGCTGCCTGTGCATATTGTGCCTCACCCCATGTTGTCAGCCACGATGAAATTCGCGAACTCCTTGACCCGGATGCCATCATTCCACACGCTTTTGATCAACGCGGCGCTACGCGGCTTTTAGTCGAATGGGTGCAGGAAAACAATTTTACACCCCATGGCAAGGTTATGCCCCCACGTGGATTTTATCTGCCGGTATGGACTTTTGATATTGGCGGGGCAATTCGGTATCATGGTCAGCGTTATGAAGAACAGACCATTGGTTTTCAGACAAAAATGGTGCTGAAAACTGAAAAGGGAGATTACCCTGTTTTTATTGACGATCTGGTTATCCCCGCCAACCACAAGCATAAGAAATATATTTCGCGTCTTGTTGAGACCTATAATTTGCGCGAAGCAAAACCCTATGATGCCCGCTATCTGGCCAATTGGCCTGCTGAAGCTTACGAGATCGCCCTTGGCGATGCCTCGCTGGAGGCACGCAGTCAGGCGAATAACCGCTATAAAAAAGAAGTGGCCCTGCGGATGAGTTATCTTGCCAAACTAAAAACCTCTTCAGAAAATTTGGCGATCGATTCTTATAAGCTGCTCATGCTACCCGTCTGGATGACAACCTACCCTTATGGAGAGAAGGATTATCTTGTCCTCATCAACGGAGAGAATGGCATGGTTCAAGGCGAGTTGCCAAAAAATGCAAAGCCCAGGTCCAATGGCGGGATCATGGGCTGGTTCAACGATCTGATCGATTCATAATGGCTTGAATATCGAGAGGAATATTAGATGATTGTTTCGTTGTTTATCTGGTTTTATGTGACGGTTCTTGGATATTTATATGGAAGTTTTTTCCTGATTATTTACAAGAAATTTACGAAAGCAGATTTTTCTACTGTACCAGCTTCTATTACTGTTCTTTTGGGAATAATAGCTATTTCCTCTTTAGCAACATATTTGTCCTTGGTAATCAAATTAGGCTTGGTGGCAAATCTACTCCTTGGCATAGGTGCGGTAACAATAGGTGTTTCGGGAAATTACATTCGCCCTGTGTTTAGGGTTCAAAGATCGTGGAGATATACTCTTATTTGGGGTGTAATAATCTTGGGGTTTATTTCCCTTCTTGACAGTGTGACGCATATGCCCTCTAATTATGATACAAACCTTTATCACGCACAAACTATTCGCTGGATAGAATCTTATCGAGTTGTTCCTGGTTTAGGGAATTTACACGGAAGGTTAGCGTTCAATTCATCGTGGCTTTTGCTACATGCATTATTCAGTTTCTCGTTTTTAGAGTGGGGTTCATTCCATGCACTGAGCGGTTTTTTTGCTTTTCTAATGTTATGTTATTTTATAAGAGGGAGCTATAATCTCTTACAGGGGAAGAATAAATTAGAAAACTGGGGAGCTACAATACTTGTACTGCTATCTTTTTATATTATGGGAGGATATATTAAATCCCCTGGAACCGATTTGCCGGCGATATTACTTGTTTGGATAATATTTATCTTGTGGGTTGAGTTTTTTGATTTTGATAAAGGTGATGAAATATTTTATTTAATCATTACTGCAGTATCCTTGTATGCTATCACAGTGAAATTATCTGTTTTCCCAGTTAGCCTTTTGGTTGGATATATTTGGGCTATGCTAGTGAAAAATAAACAGTGGAAAACACTGATAGTCCTCTTGACAATATCAGGCTTTATTCTATTGCCTTGGTTGGTTCGAAACATCATCCTCTCAGGATATTTGATTTATCCATTTGCAGGGATAAATATTTTCGACTTTGACTGGAAAATACCTGTTGAAGAAGTAAGAAGAGTAAACTATGGCATCTTGGGATTTGCTCGTTTACCTGGTTGGGGAGACGCTGTTGATATGCCTATGCGAGAATGGTTTAAACTTTGGTATCAGAACAAAACTCTGAATCAAAAGATCGTTTTTCAGGCAGCAATATTATCACCGCTTGGATTAATTGTTCAGCTTTTAATTCAACGATGGTCAAAACACAATAAGAAAACAATGCCCCACTACTTGTTTCTCTTTATAGCACTATATACAGGAGTGCTTTTTTGGTTTTTCCAAGCGCCACTTTTTCGGTTTGGGTATAGTTTCCTCATAAGCGTAACTATTTTAGGATATCTTCCAATATTCATAAAGATATTTAATAATTTTAATAAACGTTTTATGAACATCATAACCTGGTTGATTGTTTCGGGAATTTTTGTCTATCTGGGATATTTTTTTATTTATACAGTCCGACTTGAAACTTATAATGAACGCATTGTTTTTCCATCGGATTACATGGAATCCATAGTAGATCCGTGTCCTTTAGGAGACCTTGATATTTTCTGTGTGCGTGCCAGAGGCCAATGCAATTATGATGCGTTCCCTTGTGTGCCTCATTTACTCCCAAACACTAAGAGCAGAAATGGTACACTCCAAGGTGGTTTTTATTCTATACCCTAGCCTATGTCCACAACCCTAACCATCCTCCGCAATCGTCGTAAACGACGCACTGGATCAGGCCCTCGCCTCGAAAAAGGCAGTCGCAATCTAGGCGTGGGATGTGGATTCATCCTCAGCCTGCTGCTGATCTTTGGCATCTTTTCTCTTATTTTCAGCTATAAAAGTATTACCAGCGATCTCCCCTCACCAGAAACACTTGGGCTTTTACTCAATCCGCGCGATGGCAGTCTGCTCCAGCCCACACGGATCTATGATCGGAGCGGGGAACATCTAATCCAGGTTTTCGCGCCCGAAGATGCTCCGCGCCGTTATATCCCTCTCAGCAAAAATAACCCGCAACATCTCCCTGATTCTCTTGCGCAGGCCACCCTTGTCCTGATCGATCCCTCCTTTTGGGAACATCCCGGCTACAGCCTCGCCGATCTTGGTAACCCCGAATCCCATCCCACCCTCACCCAGCGTCTCGTTGCTGACCTGCTGCTTTGGGATGAAGCCCCTTCTCTGCGTCGCGCCCTCCGTGAGCGGATACTGGCGGCCCAACTGACCGAGATCTATGGTCGTCAACAAATCCTTGAGTGGTGGCTGAACAGCACCAATTATGGGCAGCATGCTTATGGTGCCGAAGCCGCCGCACAGCTTTATTTTGAAAAATCAGTCACCGAGCTGAATCTTGCCGAATCCGCCACCCTCGCAGCCATTAATCAAATCCCGGCTCTCAATCCCATTGATACACCGACGATCGCTTATCAACGCAGACAAGAGACTATCCATATCATGGAGGCATTGGAGATGCTGGACAAAGACAAAGCAGATACAGCGTTACAGACGCCCTTTGACCTGCCCTCATTTGAAGAAAGAGGTAACCCGGCTCCGGCATTTACCCGTTTAATCTTCACCCAACTTGCAGACCTATACCCTCGAGAGCGGCTCGAACGCGGCGGGTTGACAATTACCTCCACCCTTGATCTTGACCTGCAAAAAGAGTCGGCCTGTGCGGTGGCAGCACAGGTTGCCCGCCTAAGCAGCGAAAAAGAAAATTCTTGCGCAACAGCACGCCTGCTACCCTCACTTCCGATAGCAAATACAGTTAGTAATGTCCACGCCAGTGCGATGCTGATCGATCCGGTCAATGGACAGATATTGGCAGCGGTTGGTGAGACCACGCTAAATGGAGAATCCGCTAATTTGGCGGCCCACAGGGCCGGGTCAAGTCTGACTCCCTTTATCTATCTAACCGGGTTCACGCGTGGGCTGAGTCCTGCGTCGCTTTTATGGGATATCCCCAACGAAGCGAATACGCAAAATTTTGACGGGAGTTTTCATGGGCCACTGCGTTTGCGGATGGCATTGGCAAATGATTATCTCGTTCCCATGGAAGGGGTCCTGGCGCAGATGGGCAGTGAAAACGTGACCCGGATCTCACGTTCCTTTGGGTTGGATTTTGACGTGCTGACATCAGAAAATGCCTTGCTCTCCCCTCTTGATATGGCACAAGCTTTTGGGGTATTTGCTGCTGATGGCGTGATGCATGGGCAGCAAATTAATGAAAATCTGCAAGCCGTGACAATCCTGAAAATAACTGATGCGGAGGGCAATACCTGGCTGGATTGGGCGACGCCTCAATCTCAGCCAGTGGTTACAGCACAGTTGGCGTATTTGATGAACAATGTCCTGAGTGACGAGACAGCGCGCTGGCCGAGTCTGGGAACACCAAATGCGCTTGAGATCGGGCGTCCCGCAGCGGCAAAGATCGGCCAATTGGCTGATGGACGCGAGGCATGGACGCTTGGATATACCCCCCGGCGTGTCATCGTCATCTGGATGGGAGCTAACGAAGCTTTTTCACCCAAAGCAGCGGCGGGGGTTTGGCATGCGCTTATGCAGACCGCCAGTACAGACCTCCCCCCTGAGGGCTGGGAAGCGCCTATCGGCGTTACAAAAATGGGTGTCTGTGATCCCTCTGGTTTGCTTCCAACAACAGATTGCCCGAATATCGTTAACGAAGTTTTTCTGAATGGCTCTGAACCAAGTCAATATGATAATTTGTATCGTACCTTTGAAGTCAACCGGGAAACCGGCTATTTGGCAACAGTCTTCACCCCACCAGAGTTGATCGAAGAAAAAAATTATATGCTCGTTCCAGCAGAGGCGCGGGTTTGGGCTGAGGCGGCCGGGCTGACAACACCGCCCGATTCTTATGACGCAATCCAGTTGCCGCCGCGTTTACCAAATGCGAATATCAGCCTCCCCGATCTTTTTGCCGATGTGAGTGGCATGGTTGAAATTGACGGGACAGCAGCAGGGGAAAACTTTACCTATTATCGTGTACAGGTTGGGCAGGGACTTAATCCACAGGGCTGGACCCTGATCAGCGAGGATATTCACGAGCCAGTCCAGGGAGGTACTCTCGTTACCTGGGATACGAGCGGTCTGAACGGACTCTACGCAATTCAATTGCTGGTCGTGCAGAAGGATGAACGCCTTGAGATCGCCACAACTCAAGTCAGTATTGATAATGAGTCACCAACACTACGCACGATTTATCCGCAGGAAGGGGAAAAACTGGATGGCACCAAGGATCGTCAGATCGATATTCAGGTCCAGGCGAACGATAATTTGGGAGTGGATGTGGTTGAGTTTTATATTGACTTTCAACAGGTGGGCGCGGTGTCAGATTCACCGTATACCTTGACCTGGGCAACCTCGCCGGGGAATCATCAGTTGAAGGTGGTCGCACGCGACAGGGCGGGGAATTCGGTTGAAGAGAGCGTGCGCTTCATAGTAGAACGTTAGACGATATCACCACCAAGACACAAAGAGCACGAAGAAACCCTTTGTGACCACAAAGAAAAACTTTTCCCGCATTGTGCGCTGGCACATGTGTGCGTTCGTGGAAAAAATATTAGCTTTTAAACTTCTTATCCAAATATTCCCCAAAGACATCCAGAACCTCCCCAAAATTCTCGCGTCCAAAACCGATCCGGAAGTGCTGATTCCCATAGTCGAAAACATGCGAGGGGGCGATCATGATCCCGGCCTCTTCAACAAGAAGATCAGCAAAGGCCAGCGTGCTCTCGTCGCCCAACATACGCGGAAAACAGATCGAACCGCCACGGGGTCTATTCCAGCGGAAGAGATGCGCATATTTAGTCATAAATTTTTCAAGCAAGGCTAAATTTCTGCCCACGCGTGCGTTTTGATCGGCGATGATTGCCCCTTTGTTTTGCAGAGCGATGATCGACAGAATTTCGCTTGGCGCGCTGCTACAGATGGTGGTGTAATCTTTTAGTTCGCGCATCCGTGCAAGGGTGGGCTGATGCCGGGTTGCGATCCAGCCGATCCGCAGGCCGGCGAGGCCAAAGGTTTTCGACATGCCGAAGAGAGAAAAAGCTCTTTCGTAATTTGAGCAAGCCGAAGTCAGGGTCGCACCGGGATTTATCTCCAGAAAACGGTACATTTCATCGGAGAGCAGGAAGATCCCTTTTTTACGGAGCATCTCGATCAGCGCATCAAATTCATCCTGTGGAGGGATATAGCCGGTGGGATTATGCGGGAAGTTGACTACGACCAGCTTCGTGGAAGGGCGGATCAGCGCAGCGAGTTTTTCCAGATCAAAATGCCAGTCGGCCTCTTCATCTGGTTCCCACATGGAGACATGGCAGCCAATAGTGCGCGCGATCTCGTAAAGGGATTGGTAGCCCGGAAAAGCCGCAATGACGTGGTCACCGGGTTGGAGCAGGGCTTCCATAAGCAGGAAGATGTTTTCCTGCGGTGCAGCGACAAGCAGGTTTGATGCACTCAGACCTGCATGAAATTTGGCAGTTTCCTCCAGCAGGAGGGGATGCCCCTGTGATTCGGTGTAGCCAAGTTGGAGGTTTTCCCAGCTTGAGCGCATTTCCGGGGATGCCATCTCAAGCAATTCTGGCAATCTTAGCGATTCGCAATCGGAACTGGAGAGTAGATATTTGGCGGAGAATTCGTGTTTGGCAAAGTAGCGTTCGAGGGTGAAGGGAGGGATTTTCATGGGTTTCTCCTTTTTTTGCACCACAGAGACACAGAGAGTTTTTGGGAGTATTTTTTACTACTGAGGAATAAATCCCCAAGCTAGTTCGCTTAAGCCCGCTCAAGTGAACCAGACAACTTTAGTCGGCTGTGGCATTTAGCATGGATGTTTACGTCCGTGCGGTAAAGAATTCGTGTTTGGCAAAGTAGCGTTCGAGAGTGAAGGGAGGGATTTTCATGGGTTTCTCCTTTTTTTGCACCACAGAGACACAGAGAGTTTTTGGGAGTATTTTTTACTACTGAGGAATAAATCCCCAAGCTAGTTCGCTTAAGCCCGCTCAAGTGAACCAGACAACTTTAGTCGGCTGTGGCATTTAGCATGGATGTTTACGTCCGTGCGGTAAAGAATTCGTGTTTGGCAAAGTAGCGTTCGAGAGTGAAGGGAGGGATTTTCATGGGTTTCTCCTTTTTTTGCACCACAGAGACACAGAGAGCACAGTGTGCCAGCGCACAGTGCAGGCAAAGAGTTTTTGGGAGTAATTATTGCTGCCGCAGAGTGTTAATTATACCTGCCAAGCAAAGGAATCCCACTAATTAAGAAACATTCTTCTAATTACCTCCCTGGTAATCCTTCTTTGAATTTTTCATTATGTGATCGCTGCAAAGCGTAAATATTTCTTTTCCCCGCGTTATTTTATTGCAGAATCTAGTTATTTGTACTAAAAGTACTCATCCCCCCGGGCAATGGCCATGAGATGAGTATTCTCCTCCCCACGAAGGAATGATAAATTCTCGTATATTTAAACCACGGATACACTTTGATGTATTTTGTCGTATGAGGGTTTCGATGGTTTTATACGAGAAACGAGCTTTGTTAACTGTTCAACACTGATCGGTTTTAGTAATGTAAAGTCTGGCTCTGCTGGCAAACCCTCGACCATATAGGCATGTGCAGAGACCACAATTATCTTGGTCTGATCGAATCGCCTGTCATTTCGAATAATTTTCAGGATCTCGATCCCGGATACAACAGGCAGCCGTAGATCCAGCAAAACAACATCAGGTCGACTGTTGGAAAGTCGTTCAACAGCAACCTGTCCATGAAGAACGATCTCCGTCCGGTATCCCGCGCTTTCAAGAGCATATCGGAATAGAGCAGCGATTTCAGGTTCATCTTCAATGATCATTGCAAATGGTTTGTCCATAATCCCTTGTCCCTTCATTTTGGTAATCAACCAAAATAACACCGATTACCTCTACTAAACTATATAAGAGTACACTATCCCAGGCTTCAAAACAGGCTTCAAAACCATAGTAAAAATCAGCTCGTAGGAGCTGATTATTACTAATATTGGACTTACGCAATCCTCTTTTTTTCTCGCCGCAATGCTCTGCGTTGCGGCTTGGCTACAATACCCCAACGCTGAGCATTGGGATAAGGATTATAAAAATGCGTGAGTCCTATAATAGAAGGATTTTCATCTTGGCGAAGAATATTCTTATGACTTATTTCCAACCCTGGAGAGGGGAAAATCTTGATAATTATTTAGCTATTCACTCTTGTCGCATCCATCTCCTGACGGCATCCTCGAGGTGATTGTGACTCCCCATCGCTTCCAGCAAGGCAGCAGGATCGGCGTTACAGAGCAATCCTTCACGGTGCTCACTGAAGATAAAGCCTTCTTTTTGAGCATGCTCAATCATTTTGAGCATCGGTTGAAAATAGCTGCGCACATCCAGCAAACCGACCGGTTTACCATGTTCGCCGATCTGTTTCCAGGTCAGGGTCTCGAAGAGTTCGTCGAGGGTACCGTATCCACCGGGTAGGGCGATAAAGCCATCCGCGAGTTCGTGCATCCGTGCTTTGCGGGCGTGCATCGAGGGCTCCACCTCCAGGCAGGTAATATCATTTTTTGCCAATCCGGGGGTGTTCATGCTCGGAATGATCACGCCAACTGCCTCACCACCCCCCTCGATGACTCCGTCTGCGATTGCGCCCATCAATCCCGTTTTGCCGCCGCCATAGATCAAACGGATCTTGCGCTCGGCAAAGATTTCGCCCATTTGACGGGCAGCAAGCAAGTAGTCCGTGTGAACCGAATCTGACGATCCGCAGAAAACGCAAATTGAGTTGAGATGATTCATAAGAAATTATTCTACGCTTATTTCCCCTCACCCGTCTCGCTAAGCTCGCCACCCTCTCCCGCCTGCGGGAGAGGGGATCGGGGTGAGGGCTAAAATTATTGTGCCAAATTGCGGACCATATTATAAAATTCAAGATTGACAGGGCGAGTATTGCTGACCACATCTTTGAGGGGGGCAAGGGTAATATCACGTCCGCGCAAGCCGACCATAACGTCGCTTTGCCCCTCCAGCAAAACCTGAACCGCACGAATGCCAAGGCGCGCCGCAAGCAGACGGTCGAAGGCGGTTGGTGAGCCACCACGCTGGATATGTCCTAAAATGGTTACGCGAGTCTTAAAGCCTATATCCAGGGCGTCAAGTTGTTCAGCCAGCTCAGTTGAGCGAATAGTGGCTCCTTCGGCAACGATGATAATGGCATGATTTTTGCCGCGTCTATAAGCATCCTCGATGATCTCTGCCACATTTTCAACCGTGGTCGGGAACTCGGGACAAAGCACAATTTCTGCGCCACAAGCAATCCCAGCCTGTACTGCGAGGTAGCCGTTATTACGCCCCATCGTTTCAACAAGAAAGGCGCGAGTATGCGAGGAGGCTGTATCTCGCAACTTGTCAACTGATTCTGTAATGGTATTCAGGGCAGTGTCTACGCCAATTGCCATATCTGTTCCCCAGATATCATTATCGATACTAGCAGGGATGCCGACCACCTTTACGCCCTGTTTGGCGATGGCATGTGCTCCGTTTAAAGTTCCGTCACCGCCGATGGTGATCAACCCGTCTATGCCTTCTTCGTTCATATTGCGAATGGCTTCACGCTGCCCATTCTTTTCACGAAAGCGTTCACTACGCTGAGCTTGCAGTACTGTTCCCCCTCGACGCAGAATCCCGCCCACGTCACGGGCATTTTTCCAGCGTTTGAATTCGCCATTGATCAACCCCTCATAACCATTCATCACGCCAACTATATTGATGCTTTCGCCAAAGGCTGTCCGCGCAATAGCGCGCACGCAGGCATTCATCCCTGGGGCATCGCCGCCAGAGGTAAGAACCCCTAAGGTATAGTTTTTCTTTTTACTCATATCTCTTCTCTTTTAACCTGATAAGTATCGAAGTCCCGGGCGACGTAGGAATTGGGGAATATCGCTCGTGCTTCGCTTAGGATTTCTTTTCCACGATAACGGGGGGATAATTGTGTCAGGATCAGTTGCTTGCCCTTGGCTTGTTTCGCCATTTCGGCAGCCTGCCGCGCCGTTAGGTGGCCGAACTTACCCGCCATTTCGGCATCTTCGTGGGTATAAGTCGCTTCGATCACAAGGGTATCCAGATCCTGACAGGCTTCGATCAAATTATCGGTGCGATTTGTATCTCCGGTAATTGCCAGACTGATCCCTTTTTTAACGGGGCCCAGCACATCTTCAGGATCAATACGGCGGCCGTCTGCGAGGGTGATGCTCTCGCCATTGATCAAATCCCGGCGGACGGGGCCAAATGGAATCCCGAGTTCATCCGCTTTTTCCGCCAAAAAGGGGCGATGTGATTTTTCATCAAAACGATAGCCAAGACAATCGGGTCCACGATGGGTAACCGAAAAGGCGGTGATGGTGAAATCCTTTTCCTCAAAAACAAGACCTGGTTTGATCTCACGCAAATGTACCTTGGCATCTGGTTTTCTGCCGGGCCATACCACACTGTAAAGCAGGTTATGGACGCGATCGAGAGTATGGCGCCCGCCGTAAATTTCGAATTCATCGAGAGCCTCCCAACGTGTGAGCGTTGAGAGCAGCCCGCCGAGACCAAGAATATGGTCGAGATGACCATGGGTAAGCAATACGCGGGTAAGACGCTTGAAACCAAGTCCCGATTGTAAGATCTGACGTTGGGTGCCTTCGCCGCAATCAATGAGGAAGCGATATTCGTCGTGTTTTACCATCTGTGCTGAAAGCCCACGCCGGATAGATGGGGCAGCTGCGGATGTGCCAAGAAATATAATTTCGAACAAAATATGATCCTATCAGGTGAGATGATTTCTAATTTTTCATCTGAAATACGAGTAAATTATTGGTGGCTCTAGTGCCTTTTTTACAGACAAGTATTGTACTCGATTAAAGGTTTGAACCACCTGATGAAAAGACCATTTGTGCTATACTTTAACGCAAATTCCAAGTCTAATTGAGAGAGTCGTATGCCGGCCAAAAAAACTACCAAGAAAAAACCAGTCAGGAAATCTTCATCATCGAATAAAACGAGCAAGTCCAAAACTTCCGGAACGAGGAAGAAAGAGCCTGTTCAGTTAAATATCTGGCAAAGACTATCGATCAATCGCCGTCTTGATCTGATCGGAACGGCATTGGCACTGTTGGGTATATTAACCTTCCTCAGCCTGGGTTCCGCGAATCGAAGTCGCTTCATCGAGGTCTGGGTTGTCTTCATTACGCATGCCTTTGGATGGGGTCGATGGATATTTCCCGCCGCATTGCTTTTTCTTGGGGTCTGGCTGATCGTTCGCAACCAGGAGAGTATTCCTCATCTCTCTGTCGAGCGTGTAACCGGGCTTGCTTTCCTCTTCCTTTGGCTTTTGCCGATCTCACAGCTCCTTACAGAAAATCCGGTACAGGAGGTTGCTTTTGCAGATGGACTCATTGGTGGGGGCTATTTGGGGGCGCTTTTCCTGCGCCTTCTTTGGACAGGCCTGGGTAGTCTTGGGGCCATCACTGCTTTATTGGCCTGGCTTTTGATCTCCCTGACAATGACCCTGGATATTTCCATCCAGGATTTTTTCGGATACATTAGCACACCCTTCAGGATGGTTTATCAGATTTGGAGGGAGCGTCTCGCCGACGTACGCGCTGCCAATCCTCCGCCAAAAGAAATGCCCCCTGTCCAAATGAATGGCTATACCCCTATTGAGGGAACGGCACCCCCTGTTGCCTCCACGCCTCAGTTTCAAGAGGGCATCTCTACAGGAGAAATGCGGATTGAGTGGCAGTTACCACCGATTGCAGAGGTTCTCGATCCCGGTTCGGCCCCGTCGATTAACGAAAAATACGTTGAGGGGCGCGCCCGCCTGATCGAAGATACCCTGGGTTCTTTTGGTGCACCTGTACAGGTGGTAGAAATAAGCCGGGGGCCAACGGTCACTCAATTTGGTGTTGAACCAAGTTTTATTGAGACTCGAAACGGGCGGACGCGCGTCCGCGTCAGCAAGATCACATCACTGGGAGATGATCTCGCGCTTGCGCTGGCCGCCTCCCGGATCCGCATTCAGGCACCAGTTCCCGGTAAGGGATATATCGGCATCGAAGTTCCCAACGAAGAGATGGAGCTGGTCGCCTTGCGGGATATTCTCGAAAGCGATATTTTCAAACGCAAAGATATGCCACTCGGTTTTGCGCTTGGGCGCGATGTGGCCGGGCATCCCCAGGTTGCCGATCTAACCGCCATGCCGCATATGCTCATCGCGGGTACAACCGGATCTGGTAAATCGGTCTGTATTAACGCCATCCTGACCTCAATGCTGCTCAACAATACGCCGGATGATCTGCGGCTGGTCTTGGTTGACCCCAAACGGGTTGAACTGACAGGGTATAACGGCATCCCGCATCTGCTTTCGCCGGTCGTTGTCGAGACAGAGCGTGTTGTTGGCGCATTGCAGTGGATGACTCGGGAGATGGATAAGCGCTACCATGAATTTGCCCAGGTCGGCGCACGCAATATCACCGATTATAATGGCCGCATGAAGCTCCAGGGGGGCAAAAAACTACCCTTCCTTGTGATCGTCATTGACGAATTGGCAGATCTGATGATGATCGCCCCCGATGAAACCGAACGCACCATCACACGGCTGGCCCAGCTTGCACGCGCAACCGGGATCCATATGATCCTTGCCACCCAGCGTCCCAGCACAGATGTGGTCACTGGGCTGATCAAAGCCAATTTCCCGGCCCGGATCGCCTTTGCAGTTGCGTCAGGCGTGGATAGTCGCGTCATCCTCGACCAAACCGGCGCAGAAAGGCTTTTGGGCCGTGGCGATATGCTCTACCAGGCCCCCGATGCCCCCGCGGCTGCCCGCTTGCAGGGTGTCTTTGTCTCAGATGCAGAAACGGATCGGCTCGTTCAATTCTGGAAAATGCAGACCGGTCAGCAACTCAGTGCCTATGCAATGGCAGGCACGCAGATGTCCAAGCCCCCAACCGGGGTACCTCTCAAACAGGTAGAAATGTTTGAGGAGATGAACCCGGCCAAAAAGATCGATCCCCTCTATGACGAATCGATCGATCTCGTCCGCCGCCAGGGGCGTGCTTCCGTTTCCATGCTGCAGCGAAAGCTCCGGATCGGATACACGCGAGCCTCCCGCCTGATGGATGCGATGGAGGACGAGGGCATCGTTTCTGCCCCAACCGGGGGAACCGGCACCCGCGATGTTCTCGATTATGGCAAGGCTGCACCACCTGTGGAGGGGTAGGATGAGAATCATCAAGAGGGCGACAAGCTCCCAAAGCACTTTCAAGGAATACAGGTTGCGCCACGAGTATAAGTGAACAATCTCATCATTAGGGCGGAAATGGCCGATTAGATATCCGCAATGAAGCCACCTTTGAAGCCTGGGTAACGATAGAATAATCATATTACATTAATGTTATTTTAAGGATTCAAGGTCAGAGGAAATGATGCCAAATCTCCTTCGCCCCAAAAATGCTCACCGCTGTTTTTTTCTCGCAACTATATTGCTTGCGACTCTTTTCATTTTGCTTTTTCCCGAAGAAGTTGCCCCAAATATAGCAGAAATGCCCCAGGTATTTGCCTGCACAAATAGCTGTCTGATCTCAGTTTGTGAGAAGTGGATCCCCGCAGGGCCTGGTTGCTCTAACCCTGGTAGTGGTGGAGGATGCTGTGTTCGTTATGGCACAGAATGCGATCCAGGATGTGACCCTCCACCGCCTCCGCCCTCCCCGCCCAGCATCTCGGGGAACCTGAATTGCTCTGCCTGGGGTCTTAACAGTTGGTGCATTGGGAATGAAAGCCTCGATCTGACAGCCTCTGATCCGCAGGGATCTCAGCTGCTGATCAGCGGTGATCTGAATGGGAGCGTTTTTGCCTGTGGACAGGGAGTAACTTCCTGTTCGCTACCTCTCTCTGAGGGCATGGGGACGGCCAATTATCTCGCCACCTCACTCCTGGGATTAAGCGCCAGCGGCTCTACGTCCTACAAACATGACAGCATCCTGCCTGTGATCAACGCTTCTTTGAGCGGGATCGGCGGGGAGAATGGCTGGTTCATCTCGGCGGTGGAGCTTTCTGCCTCGGTCACGGAGACAGGTTCCGGGGTGAGTATCTTCGAAACAACTTTGGATGGAGTCAACTGGACAGCCTATTCCGCTCCGCTGACTTTTAACGATGGCAGCTACGCAGTCCAGATCAGAGCGAGTGACCTGGCCGGAAAT
>JACKQG010003615.1_pt1 | contig 18748 bp, 12 predicted proteins | sample 8237621 | NCBI WGS metagenome assembly JACKQG01 (sample SAMN15677084, study PRJNA649215) | marine metagenome | biome: marine; feature: Black Sea; material: saline water; isolation source: suspended particulate matter (SPM) from the Black Sea western gyre | collected 2013-06-09/2013-06-10 | depth... | reverse complement strand
GATTTTTCAATATACAAAATATATTAATCAATGTAGGTAGAGCCGACAACTGGTTCACGACAAATTCCTATCATGCTTCTTTTTTAATTATTCCAAATTATGTATTAGAAATAATACAATAATTCCTAATTCATAGCGATTAAGACAATCATATAATTTTGATAAAAACCAAATTGCTGATTCCCTAAATCGGGATTAACCCTTACTAAATGCAGATAGTTCGTCCATAAAGGACTCCTATTGCATAAGTCGGGCTTATATGTAAAAATTAAAAATCTCCCAACACACCCGTAAGTCTTCCCTCACAAGCCTCAGCGCTGGCGCGACTTATGGGATTTTTATTCGCCCCTCTTCTAACTACCCTAATCCGGCAGCCAATGCCATGCAACTTTATACCCAACAATACTAATACGATGAACTGGGGCTATGCCGACCGCTTACAATACGCCAGCCTGGGCGGAGGCGGTGAAGCATGGTACGTTTACGATGCCAGCGGTGAAAGAGTACGAAAAGTTATTAAAAACCGGGATATTGTTGAAGATCGTTTATTAGGAGGTTATCAATCATGGACAAAAACAGTGAATGGACAGGTTGCTGAAACCAGGGAATCTTTGCATGTAAATGACAGAACTAAGAGAATAGCCATCCTGAATGGTGATAAAAAGGCCACAACGATTCGTTACCAGTATGATAACCATCTTGGTTCTGCCTGCCTGGAACTGGATGACCGGGCAAATATTATCACCTACGAAGAATACCACCCATACACCTGCAAGTCTTCCAGCAAAGGACTTTGCGGAGGCGCAACTTGGATTGAGTTCGGTATCCATTTGCATATTAAAAAAGACGATTGGTACGACAAAATTGATGCGGCATATAAAAACGGATGCAAAATATTTGATGGCGTTATAAATGGCATTGGTGTCTGCCCCATGACGGGATACGAACTGTTAGGAAACCTGCCCACAGGAAATATCCTCGAATATGCTCAAAAAAATAATATCCCACTAACAATTGATAAGAAAAAATTTACCGAGGCACAAGTGCTTGCATTTCAAATAGCTGAAATAAGAAAATAATTTCAGAATCATAGAATATGACAAAAGTCATATTTCCGGCTGACCGTCATCATTGTAAATTTTCTATTCACAATTTAATATTACCGCCTTAAATTTTCATAATAAACAGTAACCTGGGATGAAATGAAAAATGTTAAATCAACAGGAATTTATTTCCATAATACTCAACATCCGAAATCGATTGACTATACTGCATTAGAGACTTTTGCCAAATCATTTCCCGAAGTATGTGGAATATGGGATTCCCGGTCATTACCTCTTACCGGCATTGATAATATTGGAACTGCAATAAAGGAGAAAGGTGTCGAAAGGATTATTATTGCCGGAGATACACCCGGAATGGTAAAACCCTTGTTTTGCGAAGTAATGTCGCTTCTCGGGCACAATGGTGATAGTGTAGTATTGGCAAGTTTTAAAAAATATGGTGCTGATAACATTCATAGGGCAAAAGCTGTTCTGTTATGTGCGGTAAAAGGAGTTCCGTTTGAATTTGCAGCTACACCCGATGAAAAAGATGTTAATCCTGACACTCTAATTATTGGCGGTGGAATTGCCGGCATACAGGCATCGCTCGAAATAGCAGACTCCGGTCAGAAAGTGTACTTAGTTGAAAAGACCGGAACCATTGGAGGGCACATGGCGATGTTTGATAAAACCTTTCCTACACTCGACTGTGCAGCTTGTATTTTAACCCCTAAAATGGTTGAAGTGGGACAACATCCAAACATTGAGCTTATTACTTATTCAGAAGTTAAAAGTGTAAGTGGTGGTCCGGGGGATTTCAAAGTACGCATCCTAAAAAAGGCAAAACGAGTGGACCTTACCACTTGTATTGGATGCGGTTCATGCTCTGAAAAATGTCCTGCTAAGGCTTCGAGCGAATTTGATGTCGGAACAACTCTCCGTAAAGCTATTTATATTCCTTTCCCTCAAGCTGTGCCAAATAAATACCTGATTGATGAAGAAAGTTGTATCTATGTTCAGTCTGATGGAAAGAAATGTGGTGTATGTGTTAAATTCTGTCCTGTAGATAACTGTATAAATCTTGATGCAAAAGATGAAGAAGTCGAAATTACAGTTGGAAATATTATAGTTGCCACCGGGTTTAAGACTTTTGACGCAACTCGTACTGAACAATTTGGTTACGGTAAATATTCCAATGTTATCACCTCACTTGAACTTGAGCGCTTAGTGAATGCTGCAGGACCTACCGAAGGGAAAATTACTTACAGAACAGAGGATAAAAAAGGGAATAAGATATTCACCTTAGATAGCGGAAGTCCGAAAAGCGTTGCACTCATTCATTGCGTTGGCAGCAGGGATGAGAACTATAATAAATACTGCTCTAAGGTGTGTTGCATGTATTCATTAAAGCTTGCGCACCTTGTAAAAGAAAAGTTACCTGACGCTGAAGTCTGCGAGTATTATATCGATATGCGGGCATTCGGAAAGGGTTATGAAGAGTTTTATGAAAGAATAAAGAGTGAAGGAATTCATGTGATCAGAGGCAGAACAGCAAAAATTGAACAGAAAAACGGGCAGTTATTGCTTCGCTCGGAAGATATTGAAAACGACAGATTGATAGAGCAAACCTTTGATATGGTTGTCCTTGCCGTTGGTATTGAACCAAGGGAAGATGCGGAAAGTTTGAGCCGCATGCTGGGCATTCCGCAAGGCGATGAAGGCTGGTTTACCGAAATTAATTATATCAGCGATCCGGTGAACACCAGCACAGGAGGCATAACAATTGCCGGCGCCTGCCAGGGACCAAAAGATATTCCCGACACGGTAGTCCAGGCTTCTGCTGCTGCCGCCAGAGTTTTACAAAGTATTATCAAAGGTAAAATTAAAGACAGCATTAAAGATATTTCATTCGAAAACATTGAATCCAAAGCTAAAAAACTTTATACAGTTATGGAGGACAAATCATGAGCACAAGAGTTAATCCTGATTTAAAAAGAGAACTGCAAAAATTTGGACTGAGCGAATGGAACGAATGTTTCCATTGCGGTAATTGTACGGCTATCTGTCCGTTAACCGAGCAAGGATTTCTTTTCCCGAGAAAAGGGATCAGAGCGATACAAATGGGATTAAAGGATAACCTGGCAAAGCAAGTTGACCCATGGCTGTGTTATTACTGCGGCGAATGCAGTGAAACCTGCCCAAGAGATGCTAATCCGGGAGAATTAATGATGGCGGTCCGTCGTTATCTAACTAAAATCTATGATTGGACCGGTCTTGCTGGCCTCTTTTACAGATCAAAACTTGCACTTTTTATTGGATTTCTTTTGGTTTTAATTGCTGTTATTGCAGTTGGTTATATAAAAGGTTTCGAAACAGAAGCAGTCATGCACTTTGGCCATCTATTTGAACAATATGTTATTCTTGCAGTATTCACTCTGATACTACTGCCGAATATCTTTCATATGTTCTGGCTTACAATTGTAAAACAAAAAGTGAAAGCACCTGTATTTTCTTACATCACAGGTATCTGGCATCTGATTTGGAATATGTTTACACAAAACAGATCCTTAAAATGTGAAACAGGCAGCTTCCGATGGCTTGAACATTTCCTGATCGTAATAGGCTATTTATTATTACTGTTTACTACAGTTTTTCTTAATTGGTTTTCAACAGAGAATACCATTATTATCTGGTTAGGATATATTGTATGTGGGTTGGTATTTGTCTTTACTTTTGATTTCATCATTGATAGACTGAGAAAAAACAGGGAGGTAACCAAATTCTCTCACCATTCAGATTGGTTATTTGTTATCTGGCTTTTTTTATTAGGATTTACAGCATTTTTTGTAAGGTTATTTGTTGACACCAACCTAATCGATAATAATTTATGGTTATATATGATACATTTAATTGTTATTGCTCAATGGGGAATATTACTTGTTCCTTTTGGAAAGTGGACTCATTTTTTATACCGTTCATTCGCCATTTATTTTGCAAACTTGAAAAAAGTTAGCACTTAAACGAGAAGGTAAATTATAACATAATAAAAGAGTAAAAATGGAAGAAAAAAGAATAGGAGTATATGTTTGTTGGTGCGGTAATAACATAGCATTAATGGTGGATGTTGAAGCCGTTTCGGAAGAAATGAAAAAACTGCCAAATGTTATTATTGCCAAAAATTATAAATACATGTGTTCCGATCCGGGTCAGGATATGATTATCAAAGACATAAAAGAACATAACCTGAACCGCGTGGTTGTTGCTGCATGTTCTCCGCGGATGCATGAACTGACATTTCGTAAGGCTTTGGAAAATGCAGGTTTGAATCCTTATATGTTCCAGATGGCAAACATCAGGGAGCAGGTTTCGTGGGTGCATACCAACAAAGAGGAAGCTACAAAAAAGGCAAAATCACTTATTTCAGGAGCTATCAACAGGGTTAATTTCCACGAATCTCTTGAAAAAAGGTCGGTTGATATTAATCCGGCAACACTGATTATAGGAGGAGGTATTTCAGGTATCTCGGCAGCTATTGAACTTGCGGATGCAGATAAAAAAGTATTTCTTATTGAAAAAACTGATAAACTCGGCGGTTATGCTGCTAATATCGACCTGACGTTTCCTTATATGTACAGCGCTGGGCAAATAATCGAACCGCTTATTAGTAAAGGTCAGAAACACAAACACATCAGTGTTTTCATTGAATCTGAAGTAAAAGAAATTTTCGGTTATATCGGAAATTTTAATGCTAACATAATTTCCAAAGACAGTTTTGAAACCGAACTTAAATTTGGTAATATTCTCGTAGCAACCGGATTGAAACCCTTTGATCCAAGCGGAATAGAAAATTACGGATATAGTAAGCTCCCTGGTGTGATCACATCTCTTGAATTTGAGAAAATGCTGATCAATGGCAGTATCAGAACAAAAGACGGAGATATACCGAAGAATGTTGCCATTATTCATTGCGTAGGCAGCCGGAATAAAGATTATCATGAATATTGTTCAAGAACGTGTTGCATGACTGCCCTTAAATACGCCAACCAGGTAAGATCAGCCCTGCCTGATTCCAACATTTTCCAGATTTATGCAGATATGAGAGCATTTGGAAAAGGCTGTGAAGAATTTTATACACAATCTTCAAGGAAGGACATTATGTTCCTGATGTACGATCAGAAGAATGACTTGCCGGTGATTAAGAAAGCAAAAGCCGGTGATAACTGCGAAATGCTGATCGAAATGAATGAAAGGCTTTCGGGTGAAGATATTGAAGTTCCTGCCGATCTGGTTATCTTAATGGTTGGTATGGAAGGAAGGGAGGATGCTAAGCAGATTTCCCATACTGTTGGAGTGAGTTTATGCGGCAATGAATTTTATATTGAAAAACATCCCAAGCTTGATCCTGTCGCCACAACAACCGATGGGGTTTACGTAGTTGGAAGTTGCCAGGCGCCTAAAGATATTCCAGATTCCGTTTCACAAGCAAGAGCTGCAACAGCACGAATTCTTGCAACAATAGCAAAAGGCTCGGTAGAAGTAGAAGTAACCACAGCCTTTATAAATGAAAAAATCTGTTGCGGCTGCCAGTTTTGTATAAAAGTTTGTCCTTATACTGCAATCAGCTTTGATGAAGAAAATAATGTATCAGTAGTTAATGAAGTGTTATGTAAAGGATGTGGAACTTGCGGATCGGCTTGTCCGAGCGGGGCAATTACGAGCAAACATTTTACCGATAAACAAATACTTTCACAAATAGAAGGCTTATTAGCTAAATCTTTAGAATTACAGGAGGTGTAATATGAGCTATAAACCAACAATAGTTTCCTTTTTATGCAACTGGTGTTCATACACCGGTGCCGATCTTGCCGGAACATCACGGATGAAGTACGCTTCAAACATTCGCATTATCCGGGTAATGTGTTCAGGCAGAGTAGAACCGACATTTGTTATTAAAGCATTCAGAGAGGGTGCTGACGGCGTTTTAATATGTGGTTGTCATCCCGGCGACTGCCATTACCATGAAGGAAACTATAAATGTTTGCGACGATATCACTTGCTCAAGAAATACATAAAGCAAATGGGTATCAATCCTGAACGCCTGCGATTGGAATGGATAAGCGCAAGTGAAGGAAAACAATTTGCCGAACTGGCTGACGCGTTTTCTGAAACAATCCAAAACCTCGAGCAATGTAAAGTGAAAAAAGTTATGGAAACCCTGACTTGAAAATTGACTATTCCCGTACATGCGGGATTAATTATTTGACTATTGTCTGTTGAAAATTAAAAAATCGTAAATTCCTCTGTTATGGAAAACAACGAAAAAAAATCAAAACTGAACCTGGCTGTTTACTGGGGCGCTGCTTGCGGGGGCTGCTGCGTTTCAGTGCTTGATGTCCATGAAAAAGTATTAGACATTATTGAAGTGGCAGACTTTGTATTCTGGCCAATTGCTCTCGACACTAAATACAAAGACGTGGAAGCCATGCCCGACCTGCATATTGACATTACATTATTTAATGGCGCGATACGCAATAGTGAAAATGAGCATTTAGCTAAACTATTAAGACAAAAATCGAAAATACTAATAGCCTATGGCTCCTGTGCCCAACTCGGTGGTATTCCCGGACTTGCAAACCTGACAACAAAGGAAGAACTCCTCAAAAGAGTGTATGAGGATAGTGAATCAACGGTTAACCCTGATAAAATACGTCCGGTGACTGAGTTTGATGTACCTGAAGGAAAACTCACTTTACCCGAATTCTATAATGATGTTCGGACACTCGACCAGGTGGTTGATGTTGACTATTATCTTCCTGGGTGCCCGCCAACTTCCGACAGGCTTGTGGAGGTATTTACGGCGGTAGTATCTGGTTCGGATCTGCCGCCAAAAGGATCTGTAGTTGGAGCCGAGGCAAAGTCTTTATGTGATGAATGTGACAGGAAAAAATCGGAGGACAAAGCCGTGAAAAGATTTTACAGACCCTGGGAAATTGAAGATGATGGCGAAACATGCTTTATCGAGCAGGGATTGATATGTATGGGTCCGGCAACAAGAGCCGGATGCGGATACAGGTGTATAAAAGGAAATTCTCCCTGCCGGGGTTGTTACGGGCCAACACCTGAAATTACCGACCCCGGTGCAAAAATGCTATCTGCTATCGCTACTGTTATCGACTCAAACGATCCTGGTGAAATTGAGGGAATCATTAATCAGATTGAAGACCCTGCCGGAACCTTTTACCGTATGAGCGTTCCCGCAGGAATATTACGAAGAAAAATTACCACTTAAATAAATAAATAATGAAACGAATAACTATAGATCCCATAACACGCTTAGAAGGACATGGAAAAATTGAAATCTTTCTCAAAGAAAACGGAGAGGTTGAAAATGTATATTTCCAGGTTCCTGAACTCAGGGGATTTGAGAAATTTTGCGAAGGACGACCGGTTGAGGAAGTTCCTCAAATCGTAACAAAGATTTGTGGTGTTTGCCCGGGCTGCCACCACATGGGTTCTGGAAAAGCCGTTGATGCCGTTTTTGGTGTAAAACCACCTCCAACCGCTGCAAAACTAAGGGAGTTATTTTACATGGCACATTTCATCCATAGCCATATCGCTCATTTTTATGCGCTTGCTGCTCCTGATTTTGTCGTCGGTCCGACAGCAAAGCCGGAAGAAAGAAATATCTTCGGAGTAATAGGTAAAGTTGGCGTAGAAATCGGTACGGAAGTTATTAAACAAAGACGTATAGCCCAGGAAATCCAGGCACTTCTTGGAGGTCATCAAACACATGTGGTAATGAATACACCTGGCGGAGTAAAAAGAGGTTTGTCGGAAGATGAAAGGGCCGATATTGAGGAAAAAGCTAAAGGTTTCATTGAATTTGGCAAATTCTCTTTGAAACTTTTTGAAGATGTTGTATTGAATAATAAAACATATCTGGATATTATCCTTAATGGACCGTATTTCCTCAAATTACATTCAATGGGACTGGTAGATGAGAATAATAAAGTGAATTTTTATGATGGTAAAGTGCGGGTTGTGGATACAGTAGGAAATGAACATTGTAAGTATGCTCCCGAAGATTACAGGGAATATGTAGAAGAAAGGGTTGAACCCTGGAGTTATCTGAAATTCCCTTATCTGAAAAAAATAGGATGGAAAGGCTTTGTTGACGGGCAGGATTCCGGAGTTTATCATGCAACACCGTTATCCAGGCTGAATGCAGCCGATGGAATGGCTACTCCTCTGGCACAGAAAGAATATGAAAAAATGTATGAAACATTAGGAGGAAAACCCGTCCATAATACCCTTGTAATGCACTGGGCACGATTGATAGAATTATTATATTCTTCTGAAAGATGCCTTGAACTGGCAACTGACCCTGAAATCACCGGTAAAGAACTTAGAACTAAAATAGATAAAATCGTCGGTGAGGGAATTGGCATTGTTGAAGCACAAAGGGGAACACTAACACATCACTATTGGACGGATGAAAAAGGGATCCTGACAAAAGCAAATATTATTGTTGGAACTACAAATAACAATGCCGCAATATGTATGTCATTGAAAAAAGCTGCACAAGGGCTTATCAAACCTGGGCAGGAAGTAACAGAGGGAATTTTAAATATGGTCGAGATGGCATTCAGGGCCTATGACCCATGTTTCTCGTGTGCCACTCATCACCTGCCTGGTAAAATGCCGTTATTAGTGAATATTAGAGATATACAAGGCTCTTTAATTAAAACATTAAGTAGAGATTAATCCCCTAACCTGTCTGGTTGTACTATTAATTTCGGGATAAATTACTGAATGAAAAGCAAATTTTTTGCTGACTCAAGCCAGCCAATATCTCCTATCACTATTATTAATGTAACTGCTGAATAAGTCCCAAAGCCTTTTATACTTTTTTACAACTCTATACTTTCTCCTTAATATACGTTGATGATAGTATATTTGTAACATTTCTGCTAATTGGGGCTTCACGGTTCGACTTCACACCCTTAGTATTAAAGCCTGGCTACTTTTACCGGTAACTAATCATTTAACTCTTTAAGAAAATTATACCAATTTTTGTACAAATGCGAACAATAATGAATTATTAACTTTTCCGGTTGGAGAAAGAAGATGTTTACACCTGATTATATAAAATTTTTCTAACTGATTATAACTGCCTTAGCAATTTTGTTAATAAAAAGTCCAAAAACGAGGGTAACCTTTTGGCGATTTTCAGAATTAACTACTGAATAGGAATTTTCTTTACCGGAAACTGATTTTTTACTGCCGTTAAGTGATTTGTTGTTGATAATATGAACTTGTTACTTACATTTGTAAATAGAATTTAAAACTTAAACGTATTTAACCATTCCGTTATGTCGCACATAGTTTATTATCAACATATTACCCCCCCCTCAAACACAACCGAACTCCATTAACACTGAGTTATATTTATCGATGCTTTTCGTTTTACAGCTTTATCTTTTTCATTTTTTTAGGCAGTATAATTAATCGGTTCATAATAAAGATGTGTACTTTTGAGATAAAAACCGATAAAAAACAACAAGACCTGACAGGTCGGTCAAGTACCTATCAGGTCGAAAAAACGATGAGAAATTTAATTACGCAATATAATTTATCAAATACTCTATGATTATGAACAAAATAATAATGATTTTAGTAGCAGTAGAAATTTTAATGTGTCACCAATCCATTTCACAGGAATGGGCTCATGAAGGAGCAGAGTGGTATTATGATTACGGAATTTTCTATTATGTTGGATATATAAAAATTACTTATGAGGGAGATACAGTTATTAATGATCAACATTGTAAAATCCTGACAAAAACAAGGATCACTAAAGATTTAACGACCTATCAGTACGATACGGTATTTTTAGGAAATGAATATACCTGGTCGGACGGCGATAAAGTTTATATCTACAGGCATGAACAGTTTTATACATTGTATGATTTTGCTGCCCAACCCGGTGATTGGTGGATAATTCCTGAAACCTATTACACCAATTCTTGTGATACAATAGGGAGAATTCAGGTTGATAGTATCAGTAGCATTGTAATAAATAATAGTACACTCCGTGTTCTTTATTGCAGTGAGTACGAAAATTCACATTGGAGCCTTGGTCCGAAAATTATAGAGAAAATCGGGTCAGTTTATTCTTACATGTTACCCGAAGTAAATACGAATTGTGGCATTGCAGATTTGTTTGAGGGAGGCGCTTTAAGGTGTTATTCTGATAATGATTTTGGATTGTACAGCACGGGTATTGCTTCTGAGTGCGATTATATTGTATCTGTTGAAAAGGATGAAGTTCCTGAAAAATCATTTGAGGTTATACCTAATCCTTCGGATAACTATATAACTTTTATTTCAAAATTATTTATACCGGATAATATTGAGGTATTTGATATATTCGGTCGATCTCAAAAAAAAATAAACATCAAAAACGAAAGAGAATTAATAGATATTTCAGGCCTTTCCAAAGGTGTTTATTTTATTCTTATTAATTATAAAAAGAAAAATTTTAGTTATAAATTTATTAAAAATTAATGAAATATGAAAACATTTATAGAATTTAAAGTTTTATTATTAGCTTTTTTAGCGGTATCATATATCACAGTATTTTCACAATTAGGCGATGATTTTTGTATTATTGAACAATCTGAAATAGATGATTATTTTAATAAAAATGGTGACTGCAACACAAATCCATCTGGAGATTTTATGTTTTATGATGATCTGGATACTTACATCCCTAATTTTGATAATGAGCCATTACACAATCCTCCTTTAAAGACAATTAAATTAAATATTAACATTTTTCAAAAGAATGATGGAACCGGTAACTTTCCTGACAACCAGGAAACAAGAGATGGTTTAAATCAAATAATACAATGGGTAAATGGCATTTATAATGTTTGTGACCCTTGTGATCCTATTTCAGGCATACAGGAATTAGATTACACGAACATAAGGTTTAGTATTGGTGAGGAGGGCTATGAAAGGATTTATTTCTACCAAAATGATCAAATTTGGAATTCTACAAATGCTAATACACTTTTAAATGAAGTGTTATCGGTCGATCCTGAAAGGAGCAATTATATTAATGTGTTGATTTCAGGAAGTAGCGGATCATATGCATATACAACTATGCCAAGTTACTCCAATTTGGAGAAAAACCAATTTGTTTTTATGTTTTATTGGGGAGATCCTGTTAATTATGCAAAAGCCAATCAGTTGGCTCATGAATTAGGACATGATTTAGGACTGCTACATACTTATTATGGAGGTGGGGCATGGGCAAATTGCAATAATAATGACGAATATCTTAGTGATATTTTTGGTCCATGGCCTGGTAATTGTCCGCATATCGGACCACCAAATATTTGGGGTGAAGATGCATGTGAATTTCCAGATGATTTGAAAACTAATAATTTGATGGGTGGGAATAAGTCAAATTGTTATATTTCGCCTAAACAGGCTGGTCAAATGCACAGAGCACTTGCTGTAACATCTACAAGAAGATTTGTTGAAAAAGTAAAATCTGATATTCCACTTGTAATTAGTAATGATGAAACTTGGGATTTTGATATAAGATTATACAGAGATGTTATTATTGAACCAGAAGTGGAATTAACACTTGCGTGTAAACTTATAATGCCATATGAAGGTAAAATAATTGTGAAACCAAATGCAAAACTAATAATTGATGATGCGGTAATAACAACTATAGATGATGAACAATGGCAAGGAATCGAAGTTTGGGGCAACAGTACCGAACACCAATATACAATTAACGGCCAGAATGCACAGGGGCAATTGATCCTTAAAAACAATGCCATAATTGAAAATGCAGTTTGTGCGGTTAAGTTATGGAGACCGGGATATATCAGTACAACAGGAGGAATTGTCCAGGCAACGGATGCAATATTCCGGAATAATGCCAAATCAGTTCTTGCATTGTATTATAGTAACTTTAATCCCAATAATCCAGGTAATGAAATGGATAATGTATGCTATTTTAATAATTGTACTTTTGAATTAAATGGGAATTACATACCAAGCCAAACCTTTGATGAACATGTTTACCTGGTCTGTGTAAAAGGAATTAGATTTAAAGCTTGCGACTTTACATTAGCCGATGTTCCGGGAGTTTCGCAGGAGAACAATGGCATTGCTGCTAACAGTGCAGGTTTTAGTGTTTCCGCGGTTTGTACATCCCCTGACTTACCATGTTCCGAGTACGACAAATGCACTTTCAATGGTTTTTATAATGCTATTTATGCCGGCAGTACAAACTCAAACACATTTAGTGTAAACAGGGCTGTGTTTGAAAACAATACCTATGGGATAAATGTTTTAGGAGTTAATAATCTTAGTATCCTGTTTTCTGATTTCTTTATCGGGTACAATGCAGCAGATGAAGAAGAATGCGAAGGTGAAGGAAAATCTGCTGCCGGATATGGTATTAGCTTATCGAATTCCACTGGCTTTGCCATTGAGGAAAACGAGTTTTATAAAGACCAGGCTACAACAAGCGGGAATTACGTAGGAATACGAATTGCAGAAACCCAGGCTTCCGATGAAATTTACCTTAACTACTTCGAAGGATTGAGTTATGCAAATTATACTGAAGGACAAAATTGGAAAACCGGATACACCTGGCATGGCCTCGCCTATTTCTGTAATGAGAATACAGTGAATTATGAGGATTTTACTGTTGTGAAAAATGATGATGACATTGGTGGTATCCAATCGGAAATTGGGAGTACGGAAATCCCAGCAGGTAATACCTTTACTACAAATGCCAATAATAATTTCAACAATTTGGGTAATCATGAGGTAGGTTATTTTTATTATACCGGCAACCCGCCCGAATATCCTGAAATTGTTTACAATGTAGCCCGCGAGCCGGTAGGGATTCAAAACCAATGCCTCTCGCATTACGGAGGTGGCGGAGGCGGTACCGACAGGGGTTTGGTGCTTACCCCCGAACAAAAACAGGAGACCGAACAGGAATTTGCCACCAACTTAACCGATTATAATAATATAAGGGCATTATACGAAAACCTTAAAGATGGTGGCAACACCGAAGCACTGCAAACCGAAGTAGAAACAAGCTGGCCATCCGATGTGTGGGAACTGCGTGTCCAATTATTGGGCGATTCGCCCCATTTATCAATGGAGGTGTTAAAAGCAGCAGCCGACAAAACCGACGTTTTACCTGAAAGTATTATATTTGAGATAATGGCTGCAAACCCCGATGAACTGAAAAAGGAGGAGTTGATAAAGTATCTTGAAGATAAAGAGAACCCGCTGCCCGGTTATATGATTGATATTTTACGACAGGTTTCAACGGGTACTACTTACAAAACCGTATTGCACCGTCAAATGGCATTTTATAACAGAAACAAAACAAGGGCTGCACACGATATCATCAGGAGTTTGCTGAACGATACGATTACCGATTATGCCGAACTGCGAAACTGGCTTGACAATGCGGGCGGTATCCGTGCCGATGAGCAGATCATAGCTACCTATATGCAAGAAGAAAACTATAGCGATGCATTGGCATTGGCTGATATGATGCCTGCCTTGTACGGTTTTGAAGGGGATGAATTAACAGAGCATAATTATTTTATGGATATGCTGAACCTGCAGATAAACCTTGCACAAGAGGGAAGGAATATTTTTGAGTTAGACAGTACAGAAGTAAATACCCTTGTTTACATTGCCGATAACAGTACCGGTATAGCTGGTTCAGAAGCAAGGGGGATACTGGAATTTGCTTATGGTTATGAATACTGTAACTGTTTAAATGTATCGGATACAGCAGGGTATAAGAGTAGTATGGTGTTCAATCCAAATGCATTCGAAAAAATTTACGGGGTCGAAATTAGTGTTGAACCAAACCCTGCCAAAGAATGGGCTGCATTTAACTACACTTTACCGGATAGTGAAACAGAAGGGGCGATTAAAATAAGCGATGTTTCAGGTAAATTGGTTACTACATTAACCATTTCCGGTAAACAGGGACAAAAGATTTGGGATACCCGTAAAATTAAATCCGGTGTATATTTTTATACATTAAATGTTTCAGGATTTAATAAGTCAGGTAAAATAGTAATTAGTAAATAAATTAAAATTGTGCTATGTCATTGCTTATGGCATAGCACTTTTTGTAAATTACAAAACAATGAAAACATTACTTACAATATTATCAATAATTATTTTGTTTTCGGAATTCTTATTTGGCCAAAATATGGAAATTACCTGGCAACAATGCTTTGGTGGTAGTGAAAATGATCATGCTTATGATATAATTGTAATCCAGAATGGATACCTAATTGCAGGTAGTACGAAATCAAATGATGGTAATATTTCATATAATCATGGTGCAACAGATGGTTGGTTGTTAAAAACTAATATCATAGGTGAATTGCTTTGGGAAAAAACTTATGGAGGTACTAATGGTGATGGTATTTTTAGAATTTTTCCTGCTGATGGAAATAACTTTTTTTTGCTTTGTTCATCATATTCATCAAATGGAGATATAAGTTATGACCCTTTTCCTGAATCAACTGATTTTTGGATTGTTAAGATTGACAGTTCCGGTAACATTCTTTGGGATAAGATTGTTGGGGGCAACGGGCTTGACCAGATGTGGACAGGCACACCAACCAATGACGGAGGTGTTGTTGCATTAGGTTGGTCAGGTTCCGAATATGGAGATGTTAGTGTTAATTATGGTTTGTATGATATATGGATGATAAAACTCAATAGCGAGGGAGAAATTGGGTGGGATTTTACAATTGGCACCGACTGGCAAGATTACGGACAGGCAATTATCCAAACCTCTGACGGCGGTTTTCTTGTGGGAGGTTCGTCAAAACTAACAGGAGGCGGCAATTTAAACTGTGAAACCCACGGGCAGGCAGATGGGGTTCTTATCAAGCTGGATTCCTTACGTAACATTGAATGGCAGCAGTGTTACGGTGGTAGTGATTATGATGGTGTGTGGGAGCTAATGGAATTAGTAGATGGTTATCTATTTGTTGGGTATGCCAGTTCAAATGATGGCGATATTTCCGGTTGGCATGGCGAAGGTGACATTTGGACTGTAAAAATTGATTACTATGGAAATATTATTTGGCAAAAATGTCTTGGGGGTTCGAGATATGAGTATGCTACAAATGTTTTTCAAGAAAGTGATGGTGGATTTAAAATAGTTGGTATGACAGAATCCCATGATGGTGATGTATCAGGTAACCACACTTTAAGTGAATATGATAACGATATTTGGATGGTAAAGTTAAGCAGTGATGGTGAGTTGTTATGGCAACAATGTATCGGAGGAGAAGGAGATGACAGGTTGGATTTCGGCGTAGTAAAAAAGAGCGATAATAATTTTGTAATAGCAGGCCAAACCAATTTAGGTCCCTCTTATGATGTAGAGTGCGACCCGTATGCCATAATTTACCCTGATTACTGGATATTTGAAATAAAAGATACCTCAACAAACATTATTAACACACAAACAACAGACAATGCTATAAAAGTATATCCCAATCCTGCAATGGATTATGTTGTGTTTGAGACCTCCCTTAATCCCCCCAATTGTGGGAAATGCAAACTTATAGTAAGTGATGTTTTTGGGCAAATGTTGACAACACTACACTTAAAAAACGAAAAAACAGTATGGGATATCAGAGAGGTGTCAAGCGGCACGTACTTTTATTACCTGCAAAGCGGTTTAAACGCAATTGAAAGAGGTAAAATAGTAATTCTGAAATAAAAAAAATAAACATCAATACCTTACAGACGGTATCTTTGTACCAAGATCGGTCCCTTGTTAAGCTAACTTGTAATTTAAATTTTTATTACTATTTTTGAATTTGCAAACATATAAAGTTGAACGCTGTCCTGTGTGACAGCATAACCTGACAGGTCGAAAAGAAAAGCTACACTTTATTTACGTCTTAACGTGATATTTTTCTCGCCAGGTCGCTAAGACGTAAAGAAATGCCTCTAAATAACATCAATGAATAAAACACTTATTCTTGCACTTGGAAGCGAAATTCTGACTGATGACGGCATCGGTCTCAGAATAGCATGCGATCTTAAAAAAGAGTTGACCATTCAGGATGAACCAAAACTGAAGTATCGAATAGATTTTGCCTCTGCACTTACAGGAAGTCCGGATTTGCTCGAAATAATCAAAGGTTATGATACACTTGTTATTATAGATGCTATAAAAACAAAAAACGGGAATCCCGGTAATGTTTATCACTATTCTCTTAAAAATTATAAAGAAACCTTTCATCTTGAAAACATACACGATATATCATTTCCTGATACTTTAAAATTAGGAAAAAGTATCGGATTAAAAATCCCGGAAAATGTAAATATTTTAGCAATTGAGATTTTTGACAATCTGACTTTCGGAAATACTTTGTCGGAGATTCTTACAAAAAAATATTCTGAAATCCTGAAGAAGGTAAAAAAATTGGTTTTTGTCACTTCCGCTTCATAGCTTTAGCGACGAAGCGGAATTTCATTATTAGAATTTCCGGTTTATCCTGTTTAGGTATGTATTCGACCAAACAGGTAACCGCCCTGCATGCCTGCCTCTACCAGTTAGGTCAGGGCGAATATGATTTTTATTATTTCTCACCTTCCAGAAACTCCTGGTAAAAAGTACTTAGTTTTTTAATATCTTCCTGCAACTTTTTCTTCTTTTTCTTTTTAGTTAACCCCATAAGTTCAACTTCCGGCAACCTTTGTTCAAGGTTTTCATACACATCATCAATTACATCTTTTGCCAGTTGAATTGTAAGACTAACATAATCGTAGATATCCTGTTTCATTCTTTTTAATTCTTCCTTCGATCCCAAAACAGATGTAATAATTCTGTCGAATACATCAAGCACACTCTTTAATTCATCAGGTTCAAAGCCGGCAGCATATTTTTGCAAGACAATATTATCAAAATATTTCAGCATCAGGCTACGGTCAGCGCTTCTTACAGAGGCAAGGATCAAATGGTACTTAGTGCTAATATCTATTTTTAGCTCTTTAGGATTTATTTTCTGAAAATTGCTATAAGTATCTTTATTTTCTTCTGCGAGGATAATTTCTATAATCTGGTATTCAATGTTTTCCTGCTCTGCAACTAATTGTTCATAAATTATAAGATTTGGTCTGTGAGTTTTTCTTTTTGTTGCAGCTTCATTTAAAATATGCCATTCATGCGGATGACTTTTCATTTTATCTAATAAAAAAACAAGTCTTCTGTTAATATAGTACCTGGGAGTTGGCTGCCATGAAAGGATATTATAAGTATAAGAGGCATCAACTTCCAACTTCCGGTCAATATACTTTAACATCCAGAATTTTTCAAAGGGTTTTGAAACCAATCGCATTTTCCCAAGAACATTTTTTATAATGATACCGGGATAAGCCAAAGATTTCGGAATAAAAACAGGCGTTGGGGCTTTTATATAATAATCTCTTGTCGCAATATAAAACAAATTCCTATGGGAAGTTGATTCATTGGGACTGGCAATATATGTACCGCATTGCGGAAGAATTTTTGTTTTATCAATTAAGCGTAATAAAAAATGAGCCATATCGTAAATATGAATATAAGTAACTGCCGATTCGCCTTTTCCTCCTAATATTCTTGAATCCCATTTACCTGAAAGCCATGTTGACAAAAACTGGTATAATGGTCCATACTCACACCAGTCGCTGTAAACCGCTGCCAATCTGACAATTGAACATTTATAATATTTCGAATATTCAAGGCATAGATCTTCACCTGTCTTTTTGCTTCTTGCATAAGCAAAATTAGCATCAGCAGGTGACTGTTCATTAACGATTTGTCCGTTTAGTGGGAAACTGCATGCTGCAAGTGAGCTGGCGAAAATAAAATGTTTTACATCTAAGTGTTTCGATAACTCAAGAACATTTTTAGTACCTGTGATGTTTGTTCGTTTATACTCAGGATTGTTGTCATATTCATAATCATAATAGCCTGCTAAGTGTACAACTATATCCACTCCCCCCCTGCCTATCAGGTATCCCATTACTTCATTATAGGTAAATTTATTAGCAATATCCCACTGAACCCATCTGACATTCGGATGAAAAGGCACGCCGGCTTCGGTACCTGAGCGTCTTGACATTGCAATAACAGAATATTTCTCTTTTAAAATATCAAGAAAATATTTGCCTATAAAACCTGAGGCGCCTGTCAGTAAAATTGTAGTTTTTTCATCTTTTTGTAACATGTTCTCTTTTTTTATAATTCACAAAAATAACTAACAACATCATACCCATAAGTAAATCACCAAAACCAGATAATAGAACCATCCAAATGTGGCTTTCAAGAAAAAAATACGAAAATAAAAAGAACGTTGCAATAAATTTTGCAGTGATCGAAAAATAAATTAGTAAATCAGATTTACCAATATTAATGGCAGCTAAAATGTATGCCACAGTCATCACAATATGAAAAACACCCCCCTGTGTTGAAAAAAATTTTTCAATAACTTCAAAACCGAAAAAAGCTAAAGCATCACAAGATAATATGATCATCATTTCGACTACAACAACGGCCTCCAAGATCTTCACTCTTACCCTCCACCACAAGCGCAGTACTCTCTTCTCGCAGTCTGCCACACCTC
>JACKQG010003614.1_pt1 | contig 18752 bp, 19 predicted proteins | sample 8237621 | NCBI WGS metagenome assembly JACKQG01 (sample SAMN15677084, study PRJNA649215) | marine metagenome | biome: marine; feature: Black Sea; material: saline water; isolation source: suspended particulate matter (SPM) from the Black Sea western gyre | collected 2013-06-09/2013-06-10 | depth... | reverse complement strand
TTTGCTGGGATGACACTAACCGTTAACTCGCTCTGTCCAATCGCGCTCAGGGTTAACGCACGATACACCGGCAGACGCGCACCCAATGTCAATGCGCTACCGCTTAACGAGTCTTGTGTCCATTCCTCATCGGTGACATTAACCGGTCCCCAGGTATGCGGCTCAACTTCTAGGCATTCAAAGTTGAGCTTCTGTTTAATCTTGTTAAACACTTCACCTTCGATTTGGCCCTCGATTACGCCCTTTGCATTCACAAAAAAATCAAACGTGTTACCAACGGTGGAGGCGGTACGAAACGCACCAACGCCCATCATCAACGCATCCAGTGTGGGCCCGGACAGATTCATCCCTTTGCTGGCCGCATACACCTGTGCATTCTGCCATTTCAATTCATTGCCCTGCACCAGTTCATAGTCTTCCGGCACTTCAGCGCCCGGATTCAGATCGACGTCCATGCGCGTAAAGTGACTGGGCAATGCATTTGAGTCATATTCACGCACCGTCTTATCGACAAAGGCGAAGGCGGCAATGCCCGCACCGACCGGGCCAGAGGCAACTGCGACAAAAGGCGCCAGTGCCAGCGTGGCTTCTTCTGCTTTACCGAAAGCACTTTTCAGATCATTTTCAACCTCGCTTTGGCGCGTCATATAGTCAGACAGGCGAGCCGCATTGCCGATAAACACCGGTTCACCGGTAATCGCCGCACACACCTCTCCATCCTTGCGTGCATAACGGCCCGCCCGGGCGGAAAAAATCGAAGCGGCCTGACTCTCATCCGCTAACGGGTTCGCAGTCAAACTATCGATACGCGTCTGTAACGTGCTGGCACTACCGGACAGCGCAAACAGCGCAGCCATCAGGTTCTTATCTGTGCTGCTGGCCTGTGCCAGCTTATCCAGAAACACATTGGTGTATTCGGTCGCCATATACAGCTGCAATAATCCCAGCGAGGCATCGCTGCCATTGGTGACAAAGTCATTGCTGCGCTGAACCAGTTCATCGAAGTTAGCGATGCGATAGGCCTGCGCCCTCAACTCCAGCCATTGTTTCAGTTGCAGCGCCAGACTATCCAGCGATTCCGGCGCAGCCCGGGCTAACGGCGCGACTGTAATCTCGGGTCCATTGCATAGCTGGTCACCGGCGATCAGGCGGGTTTGCCATTGACTCGTAGCGAATGGATTTTGCGGATGTACAGGAGCCGGGGCATCCAGTACCAGAGCACTCTGATCGAGTGAAGGGAATAACGGCAGAACCAGTTCCTGCGGGTTGGCGCTATCGCTTGAAATATAGCGGATATACAGCTGATTATTTTCATCTGTGGCGGCGGCCAGAAATTGACCGCTTAGATTAGAGCTACGCAAAGCCTGCAGCGGGGCTATTTGCACACTGGAAAACTGCAGTGTTTCGCAACCAGTGGACAGGCTGGGCGCAGGGTCATCACCCGCTCCGCCACAGCCACTTAACAGAGCCAATGCCATCAGTGTTACAGATAGCTTGATGAACTTTGTGGTTATTATTGCATTGTTTTCCATGTACTGAATTGTCCTGAATCAAAGTTAGCAGGGGGTAAACTGCTCTTGATAATATCAACTACAAAGCCGATTTGATATGCAACATAAGGCGAATTAGTTATGTTAATTCAGAGTTCCCGGCGTATAGTTTAGCTAAGTGGAGGCAATCAATGCTGGCTAAATTTATCGCTACCGATCAACCGCCTCAGGCGTAACCGCTACGCTGTTCAGGGTTGATCTGAAAGCGCTAAAATCAGCCACAGTGACATGCTCCGAAACAGAGTACTAAAGGAGACCGTAATGAGCTCAACTCAACAGCACTGGCAGCAATTATATGATAGCCGCAGGCCTGAGCAGCTCGGCTGGTATCAGCAGTCTCCCGATTTTTCACTCAGTCTGTTTGACGAAATCGGGGCAGATCCATCACTGGCGGTGATTGATGCCGGCTGTGGAGCATCGATGCTGGTCGATAGCCTGATCCAGCAGGGCTATCGCAATATTACCCTGCTCGACCTGTCAGCAGCGGCACTGGAGACCGTTAAAACACGTCTGGGTAAAAATGGGAATATACCGAATTACCGCACGCAAGATATTACCCTGGCCAGTTTCCCTGCCCGCTTTGATATCTGGCATGACCGGGCCGTGTTCCATTTCCTGACTGAGGCACAGGATCGTAAAAACTACATGGCGACCTTAGCACGCAGTCTGACCGCACAGGGACATGCCATCATTGGCACTTTTTCGATGACAGGCCCGGATAGCTGTAGCGGGCTTCAGGTGGTGCAATACGATGAAGCCAGAATGAACGCTGAACTGCCCGACGATCTTGAGCTGCTGAAATCCCGCCCCAGCACTCATATCACACCCTCGGGCAAGCCTCAGCAATACCTGTATTTTATCATCCGCCATAAGTATGCGCGCTAAGCTACCTTATGAAACCTCTGCATAAGCTCATACCCTCTCCCTATGCCTGAATTACCCGAAGTCGAAACCACCCTGCGCGGACTGGTACCACACCTCAGCGACCAAACCATCAGTCGGATCGAAATCAGGCAACCCCGGCTGCGCTGGCCGGTGCCCGCTCAAATTCAGAGACTTCAGCATGCCACCATTGAGTCACTCAGCCGGCGTGGAAAATACCTGCTAATGTACACCGATCAGGGTCATATGATCTGGCACCTGGGTATGTCCGGTAGTATGCGCATCCTTGCGCTGGATGCCGCATCGAGTAAACATGAACATATTAAAATGTCCTTTGATAATGGCATATCGCTACGCTATATCGATCCACGACGATTTGGCGCTTTGCTTTTCGTCGACACTGACCCGTTATTACATAAGCTGATTGTCAGCCTTGGACCTGAACCCCTGAGCGATAATTTTGATACCGATTATCTGCAGTCGCGCTGCATGAAGCGCAGCACGGCGATAAAAAACCTGATCATGGATAGCCATGTGGTGGTGGGGGTGGGCAATATTTATGCCTGTGAAAGCCTGTTTTTAAGCAGGATCAACCCGAAAACGCCCGCCGGTCGTATCAGTCGGTTGCGGCTCGACAGACTGGTGAATGCGATTAAGCAGGTGTTACAGTGTGCGATTGCGCAGGGCGGTACCACCTTGCAGGACTTCACCCGTACCGATGGTCAGCCGGGCTATTTCAGCCAGTCGCTCAACGTGTATGGCAACAAGGGGGCGTGCCCTCGCTGTGCACAAGCCGTAAAACGTATAACCCAGGGACAGAGATCAACATTTTACTGTAGCCACTGCCAGCACTGAGCTGATTGGACGGCGTTTGATCTCACTCAATTCGGCAGCAGCCATTTTGACTATACTTAAGCCAGATTATTCAAAATAAAATGAGGCGGGATCATGAATGTGAAAAAAAGTGCGCACAAAAATAGTGATAAAAAGAAACACGGCAGCCACAAATCCGAACTGAAAGAGGCGAAATCACTGTCCAAAAAACAATATGAGCAGGCGCTGTTTAAGCTGCAACTGGAGCTGGTCAAGCTGCAGGCCTGGATTACACATGAAGGCCTCAGGGTTGTGGTGATGTTTGAAGGGCGTGATGCGGCAGGCAAAGGCGGGGTCATCAAACGTATCAGTCAGCATCTAAATCCACGCATCTGTCGTATCGCCGCGCTGCCGGCGCCCACCGAACGTGAAAAAACCCAGTGGTATTTCCAGCGCTATGTCGCTCAGTTACCGGCTGCCGGTGAAATGGTGCTGTTCGACCGCAGCTGGTATAACCGCGCAGGGGTAGAGAAAGTGATGGGGTTCTGTAGCGAAGAAGAGTATCAGGAATTCCTGCGTTCCTGCCCGGAGTTTGAACGCATGCTGGTACGCTCCGGCATTATCCTGATCAAGTACTGGTTTTCGGTATCTGACGATGAGCAGGAACATCGCTTCCAGAGCCGCCTGAAAGAGCCGCATAAACGCTGGAAATTAAGCCCGATGGATCTGGAATCGCGCAAGCGCTGGGTCGAATACTCAAAAGCCAAAGACCAGATGTTTGCCCACACCGATATCAAGCAGGCACCCTGGTACGTAGTCAAATCAGACAACAAGAAATATGCACGTCTTAACTGTATCTCGCATCTGTTAAGCCTGATTCCTTACGAGGATCTGACACCGGAAATTATCACTTTACCGGAAAGGGAAGAAGGTGTCGGTTATGTGCGGCCACCTTTAACCGACCAGACCTTTATTCCGGATACCTACCCGTGAGATTACCCTTGAATCAAGCAACAAATCCGATTGCATGACCTGTATCAAGCTGAGCTATAAAAGCGCAGCAAGTAGCCTGTTAACGGCCTATGATATGAACAATATTGTCTAACCCTGAAACCGGCAAATGCCAGAACGCAAATGTCGCTTCACCCTTGATGAAGGAGACCCCGCCGATGAGTAATGAGCAGTCCAGTAACCCGTCCAGTCCATCCATTGACGCATCACTGGTCAACGAAAGCCCCGATATTGAAACGGATGATGCAAAGCAGTTACGTAAAGCAGATAAAACTAAAGCCTACCGGAAATACCAGCGTGAAGAGGAACTTAAACCGTTTCAGGCCGAGCTGATCAAAATGCAGCAGTACCTGGAAAAAACCAAGAATCGCATGATCATCCTGTTTGAAGGAAGGGATGCCGCCGGCAAAGGCGGAACCATTCGACGCGTTTCACGTTATATGAATGAAAAGCACTACCGTGTCGTTGCGCTCGGCAAACCGACCGAGTACGAAAAAACCGAATGGTTTTTTCAGAAGTATGTACGCCAGTTTCCACGCGGCGGGGAAGTGGTTTTGTTTGACCGCAGCTGGTACAACCGTGCGATGGTAGAACCGGTATTCGGTTTCTGTACCGATGAAGAATACAAAAATTTTATTCGGGGCGTTACCGGTTTTGAAAAAGACCTGATCCGTCAGGGTACTATATTGGTCAAACTTTATTTCAGTGTCACCAAAGAAGAGCAGGAACGCCGCTTTGAACGACGCAAGACAGATCCTTTACGGCAGTGGAAATTAAGCGAGGTTGACGTGCAGGCTCAGGAACGCTGGGATGAATTCACCAATGTGAAATATCAGATGCTGCGCAAGACTCATACCACGCATGCACCGTGGAAAATCATCCGTTCCAATAACAAACATCTGGCCAGACTGAATGCGATCAAGGTAATACTCAATTCGGTACCCTATGACCGAACTGACTCTATGCTCGACTTTGCTCCCGATCCGGATGTGGTCGTGTCCGGTTCACGCGAGCTGGAAATGATGGAAGCGCAACGCTTACGCAGCGGTAAATTCCAGACCTGAACACAGATCCATCCTGTCATAACATACCCGATCAATATCTTGTTGCAATTGATCGGGTATCCCAAAAGCCCACAGCCTTTTGCCAAAATCCCGTTCCAAACACTGCTTTAATACAAATCTTTGACGCCTGTGTAAGACGTGCCTGATGCTGCCTTCAACACCGGATATGCCGCAGGGCTTCAGGTACGAACTGGAGCTGGATGAAGTCTGGAGAGGTAGCGACCATGAAAAAGGTGCTTTTCTCTACGACGAATGGGACTGCACGCGCAAGGCTCATCGTAAAAACGATCGATGAAGAGGCACGCGATTTCCAGCCTCACATGTATGCTCACGCCAGTTATATCGTGATCGATGACATCCATAAACTGCCGTATAAAATTTGCCTATGTCTATCGCAAACTAACCGCATAATGATCTAAATCGTTAAATACACCGACGTTCTGTAGTAAAATCAGCGCGGTATCAGCAACAGATTAAATACTATGGAACAGGCTCTCCCGCTCGAAAAAAAAACCGTCTGGAAAAATCTTCAGGAACACAAGAAAAGACTGGAAAAAATCAACATCATTGAGCTGTTCAATAACAATCCCAGCCGGTTCAAACAATGCTCCATTCAGCAGGGTGAATTCCTGCTCGATTTCTCCAAAAACCGGATCGATGAAAAAGCTCTTAAAGAACTGATTAAACTCGCCGACAGTTGCCATCTACCGGCGTGGATGAATCAGATGAAAGCCGGTCATAATATCAATCACACGGAACGCCGTTCGGTTTTTCATATTGCGCTGAGAGCGCCTGCCGACCAGGAAATGATCACGGATGGACGTAATGTGGTGCCGGAAATTCAGCAGGAACTGAACAAGATGGAACAGTTCGTGAAAAAAATTCATGAAGGTGAATGGCGTGGCTATAGCGGCAGGAAAATCACCCAGGTAGTGAATATAGGCATCGGTGGTTCTGACCTTGGCCCCTATCTGGCAACCCAGTCTCTGCGCCCCTACTGGCTGAAAAAAGTGGAGATGCATTTTGTCTCCAATCTGGATGGTGCTCAGCTGGCATTGACGCTGGAAGGGATGGATCCGGAAACCACCTTATTCATTATTGCCTCCAAGTCGTTCGCCACCCTGGAGACCATCTATGAGGCACAAACGGCGCGTGAATGGTTCCTCGAAAAAGCCGTGGAGCATGAGCACATCCAGCACCACTTCGTGGCGCTGTCGAGCAATGTGCAGAAGGCCACCGAATTCGGTATTGCGGCCGATAATATCTTCCGCATGTGGGACTGGGTAGGCGGCCGCTACTCACTCTGGTCCAGTATTGGCCTATCCATTGCGCTCACCATCGGGATGGATAATTTCCGTTCGATACTGGCTGGCGCACATGAGATGGACAAGCATTTCTTTGAAGCCGATTTTCGTCACAATATTCCGGTGATCCTGGCCCTGCTCGGCATCTGGTATCGCAATTTTTTCGACTATAACACCCAGGCTATCCTCCCCTACGACAGCCTGCTGCACCTGTTACCCAGTTACCTGCAACAGCTCGACATGGAATCCAACGGCAAGCATATCAAGCGTAATGGGGCCAGCGCCAACTATGCCACAGGCCCGATCATCTGGGGTGAAACAGGCTCGAACGGGCAGCATGCCTTTTTCCAGTTCCTGCATCAGAGCGACACCGTGGTGCCGGTCGACTTTATCGCCTCGATCAACACCCATTATCCACTCAGAGACCATCAGTCACTGCTGTTCTCCAATCTGATTGCCCAGTCTGAAGCCCTGATGAAAGGACGTAATCTGGACGAAGTGCTGGAATCCCTGTCACCGGACAGCCCGGATTACGATCATCAGCAACTGATTGCGCGCTACCGTACCTTCCGCGGCAATACCCCGTCAAACACGTTGCTGATCAATAAACTGACACCACATAACTTCGGTGCCTTACTGGCAATGTACGAACACAAAATTTTTGTACAGGGCGTGATCTGGAATATCAATTCCTTTGATCAATGGGGGGTGGAACTGGGTAAGGAACTGGCCAGCCATCTGCAGCGCGATCTGATTCATGGTCTGAACGTGGAAGGCCATGATCCATCCACCACCGGACTGTTAAAGCATTACCTGAAGATTTCTGAACCATCCTGAAGATAGTTTTTCCAAAATTGGCTGCTGACACTATTTTCTGAACATGTAGAGGGTATAAAAATGGATACAGCCAACTTTATAGCAAGCGTTCTGCTCGTTTGCGGTATCGTTCTCAGCCTGATTTCAGTGCGCATTTTTATTAAAAATTCAGCCCGCTTTAAAAGCTTTAAAAAAACCCGTGGAACGGTGCTGAAAATGATCAATGCTGGCTCGGGAGTATTTGTCAGCGACTCGTCGGATGATAACCTAAGCTTCCGTCAGGAACAGAATATGTTTAGTGGAAACGCCTTCGCCCCGCTGATTGAGTTTGTTGATAGCAGCGGAGCCAAACATCAGTTGCGCGGTATAGCGTCAACGCCACCAGCCTATAAAGTCGGCCAACAGGTGACCGTTATGTATGCTGAGGGTGATCCGGAGCAGGCGGTCGTGAACAGTTTTGTGGAAAAATGGCTGCTGATTTCGGTACTCGGCGGACTGGCGTTAATCCTGCTGCTTTCTGGGGCGCTGGTATTTCTGCTGGCCGGTTAATACGCCTTAAAACGCAATCACTGCGTTCATCGACACTGAGGGTTAAAACCGTGAGAAAAGGACAAAGTCAGTTATATGCTGGATATCCCGCTCAGAGGAATCTGGCTCCCTGAGCAGGCTTGTTCAAGTCGGTCAATTACTTACCGGTCAGATAATGATATTTTTCCATCAACTGATCTTCTGTTTCTACATGCGCGGGGTCATGCGGAATACAGTCTACCGGACAGACTTCGACACATTGTGAAGTTTCATAATGGCCTACACACTCGGTACATTTATCCGGGTCGATCACATAGATTTCATCACCCGGAGAAATCGCATCGTTCGGACATTCGGGTTCACAGACATCACAGTTAATACACTCATCAGTGATAATCAAAGCCATTATTTACTCCTGTTGCTTGTTAAGTTTGTCAGTTAATCGTTGATGTATTTCGGGATGAATAAAACTCGACACATCACCCCGCAGGCGAGCAATTTCACGTACCAGACTGGAAGATACGAAAGCGAACTTCTCCGCTGCGGTTAAAAATACGGTTTCGACAGAAGGTGCCAGTGAGCGGTTCATCCCCGCCAGTTGCACCTCGTATTCAAAATCGGATATTGCGCGAAGTCCACGTAGAATAATCTCAGAATCACAGTCTCGCGCAAAATCGATCAGCAATCCGGAAAAAGGCCTAACCGAGATTCTTGGCTCTTTCTTAAATACGATTTCCAGCATTTCAATCCGTTCCTGCAGATTGAAAAACGGATTTTTCTGAGGATTATCCGCCACCCCGACCACAACATGATCAAACATTTTAAGTGCCCGTCGACAGATGTCGGTATGACCACAGGTTACCGGATCGAAAGTACCCGGATAAATAGCAATGACATCAGCGCCCAAAACAGGTCCACCTCAAAATAAAGAGAGGGGATTTTAACGGCAATCTCCCCATTGCGCTATAGCGTAGCAAACATTGCCGGCAGTTTTTTGCTTCACCCAGCTGAGATCAGGATGGTTCAGCTGCATTTCCTGATCGAGTGGCCACTCGATATAGATCAACGCCTGTGGACACAATAAGCCGTGTTGAATCAGGCTGGCCAGCACTTCGCTACGCAATTCGGGTAAGGCGTAGGGCGGATCGATAAATACCACATCATAGCAAGCCTGCGTTTTACCCAGGAAAGATCGTATATCGGCGTTGACGATCTGGGTGCTGGTTGACTTCAGGCGTTCACACTGACGTTGCAGATGCATCGCCACCGCCCGATCTTTTTCGACCAGAGTGACACTGGCGGCTTCGCGTGAAGCGGCTTCCAGCCCCAGTCCGCCGGCTCCGGCAAAACAATCCAGAACCCGCGCAGCTCTTATCTGCGTTCCCAGCCAGTTAAACAGGGTTTCGCGGATACGATCAGGCGTAGGTCTCAGGCCAGCGCTGTCCAGTACCGGTATACGACTGCCGCGCCACAGGCCAGCTATGATCCTGATCTGTGCGACTCTGGATCTGGCGGATGACTTCTGCGCTATGAGGGCTCTCCCACGATTACGCGGATAATCTGATCCGGTTTTACCCGGCGCTTGAAGGCATCTTTAATATCTTCGGCAGTGACGGCCAGAATGTTGGCATTGAAGCGGTCCAGGTAATCCAGCGCCAGATCATAGAACCCGATTAGCGACAGGTACTCGACAATTTTCTTATTGCTGTCGATTTTTAACGGAAAACCACCGGTGATATTCTTTTTGGCATGCTCAATCTCTGACGCTTTCGGGCCATCGGCAATAAAATCAACCAGCATCTGCTGCAGTAACTGGGCGGCCTGCTCGACCTGATTGTTACTGGTTTGTAACGCCATCTGGAATGGGCCGCTGGTTTCCATCGGTACAAAGTAACTATAAACGCTATAGCTCAGGCCACGGTTTTCACGTATCTCCTGCATCAGGCGCGAACTGAAACCACTCCCACCGAGAATATGATTGCCCAGGTACAGCGCATAGTAATCAGGATCATTGCGCGACAATACTGGTAATCCCTGCATGATGTGCGACTGAGTGGTTTTAAACTCAATATTCACGGTTTTCCCGTGTTCAGCCATCAGCGCGGGCGGAATCGGTGTAGCCGGTTGACCGGGCTTCAGATAGCGGGTTAACTGCTCCGCATAACGTTTCGCCTGTGCCAGCGTCAGATCCCCCACCACCGCCAGAGTGGCATTGCTGCCGACATAGTAATCGGCATGGAACTTAACCAGATCCTGACGCGATAAGGCCTGTAAGGTACTGGCGGTGCCATGCTTGCCCACTTCGTAGGCATGACCTTCATACAGGTTCTGATAAAAAGCATCCTCTGCCACATCGCCGATTTCTTTTTTACGGTTGGACAGACTGATCAGCATCGCCTGTCGATCTCTGTCGATGGCATCCTGTGGAAACGATGGCTGTGCCGCAACCTGAGCAAACAGATCGACCACACTTTCCCACAGCGTTGTTTCGGACAGACTGCGTAAGCTGACCCATGCCATATCGCGCAGGGAATCATGCCCCAGTTCGGCACCGACCGATTCAAACTGGTTAGCGATATTTTCTGCAGTGTGTGCGCCAGAGCCTTCCACCAGGAGTCCATTCACCAGACTCGAAATACCAAACTTTTCACCATCCCGTGAACTACCGGCCTTAAATGCCAGGCGCACATCGATCATCGGCAGGTCATGGCTTTCGACAAACAGTACCTTGACCCCATTCGCGGTATCCCACGACTGAATATCGAGTGCCAGAGCAGTTTGGGAGATCACTAACAACAGTAGGCTTAAAACAATTCTTTTCATCGGAATACTCATTTGCTGTCCTGCTGCGGCCAAAGCGTGGCGACGGTTAACTGATCAGGGTCAAAGTACTGCTTGGCCACCCGTTGTATGTCGGCGGCAGTTATATTGCGGATATCATCGACGTAATGATCCATCAAACGCCAGTCATGCCCGGCACTATCCAGCATACCGATCTGCATACCGGTATAAAACATCGAGTCTCGTTCAAACACCTTACTGGCAATCACCTGCGCCTTGACCCGCGCCAGCTCCTGCACGGACACCGGACTGGTCTGTAATTCTTTAATTTCCTTGATAAACGCCTTTTCCAGCTGTTCCGGGCTTACCCCTTTGTTGGGTGTGCCCGCAAACAGAAACAGGCCGGCCAGACGATCGAAAGGATCGTAGGAGGTACCGGCTTCTACCGCAATTTCATCTCCACGTAGCATATTGCGTGCAATACGAGCACTGTTGCCACCGTCCAGAATGGCGCCCAGTACATCCAGCGCGTAAACATCTTTGATGGATTCTTTATCGGCCGTTAACACTGGCGTCTTATAACCCATGATCAGGTAGGGACTGGCCGTCTGCCCAACCAGATTGATGCGTCTTTCCCCCATCTGTGGAATCTCAGGCCGCAGCTTGGGCGGCTTGATGATGGACGGTTTCAGTTCGGAAAAATACTTTTTTGCCAGACGGATCACTTCATCGCTCTGCACATCACCCACTACCACCAGTGTGGCATTGTTGGGCGCATACCATAGCTTGTACCAGTCCGCCGCATCCTGCATTTCCATATTTTCCAGATCACCCATCCAGCCAATCACCGGAATGCGTTTCGGGCTACTCAGAAAAGCGGTCGCATAAAACTGTTCAAACAGTTGCGAGCGCGGCTTGTTGTCGACCCGCATGCGCCGCTCTTCGCGTACCACGGCGACTTCTTTATCAAACTCCTGCTGCAGAAAAATCACATTACGCATGCGATCGGCTTCCAGCTTCAGGCAAATCTCCAGCCGATCACTCGCGATTTTCTGGTGATAACCGGTAAAATCATGGAAGGTAAAGGCGTTATCGGTACCGCCATTGGCGGCAATTATTTCGGAGAATTCGCCAGGCTTAAGGCTTTTGGTGCCCTTGAACATCATATGTTCCAGCACATGCGACACGCCGGTGATGCCATCGTATTCATAATTGGAACCGATCCGGTACCAGACCTGGGATGCCACGACGGGAGCCCGATGATCTTCCCGCACAATAATTTTCATGCCGTTATCGAGTACGGTTTCAACGGTTTTGGCCTGCAGCGGCAGGGCCATCAATAATATTATTAAAAGTATCAGGTTTTTTTTCATTTCTTTAAATCCAGTCATTTTTAAACAGTTACTTTCTGGTAGCATAATGCCTCGGTCCTCGATAAGACACACAAATATATGTTCAGTTTCATAAAAAATAAAACTGATGGCAACATCGAAAAAGAACCAAAACCGGGCATCTTCAGCAGCCTCAAAAATAAACTTAGTAAGACCCGTTCCAGCCTAACCAGCGGGATTTCAAGCATTTTCCTGGGTAAGAAGCAGATCGATGAAGATTTGCTGGAACAGCTGGAGGATCAGCTGCTGATGTCGGATGTCGGGATCGAGGCCACACGCCAGATCACCACCAGTCTGACGGCCGCACTGGCGCGTAAACAGTTAAAAGATGAGAGTTCGGTATTCGCCGCGCTAGAATCAGCCATGAACGATATTCTCAGCGTATGCAACCAACCGCTGGTGATTGACACGCAGAAAAAACCCTTTGTGATCCTGATGAGTGGTATCAACGGTGCCGGTAAAACGACTACCATCGGTAAGCTCGCTCAGCAGTTTAAGCAGCAGGGCCTGAGCGTGATGCTGGCAGCCGGCGATACCTTTCGTGCAGCTGCGGTAGAACAGCTGCAGAGCTGGGGTAACCGACTCGATATCCCGGTTATCAGCCAGGGTAGCGGAGCCGATTCGGCATCGGTGATTTTTGATGCGCTCAAATCGGCCCAGTCTCGCCGTATCGACGTACTGATTGCCGATACTGCAGGTCGCCTGCATACCCAGAACAACCTGATGGCTGAACTGGAAAAAATTACCCGCGTGATGAAAAAACTGGATCCCTCTGCACCGCATGAAACCATGCTGGTGCTCGATGCAGGCACCGGCCAGAACGCACTGGCACAGGCTAAAAGCTTTCATCAGACTCTACAGGTTTCAGGCATTACCCTGACCAAACTGGATGGCACTGCAAAAGGCGGTATAGTGTTCAGTCTGGCGCAGCAGATGAAGCTGCCAATCCGCTATATCGGCGTCGGTGAAACGGCTCAGGATCTACGCGTATTCGATGCTAAAGAATTCATCAAGGCATTACTGGATCGAGATTGAGCCGTCATGCAAGATGAACCAGGACAAAATCAGCTTTTCGATTTTTTATCAACTATAGTTACGCGGGATCCGACAACAGAATGGTTCGGATCACCACTAATAACAACCTGGATAACGTAACCAACATCACCCATGATTCAGTTTCATAACATTACCAAACGCTACCCGGGCGGGTATGAAGCGTTAAACAATGTCTCGCTGAACCTGCAGGCAGGAGAAATGGCCTTTTTGACCGGTCACTCTGGAGCCGGTAAAAGCACCCTGTTAAAAATCATTTCACTGATTGAAAAACCGACTCGCGGTCAGGCCATACTGAATCAGATCAACCTCAACAATCTGCCCAACTCACGAATTCCCTACATCCGGCGTAATATCGGTTTTATCTTTCAGGATCACCAACTGCTATTCGACCGTACCGTGTTTGATAATGTGGCTCTGCCGCTGATCATTCAGGGCTACCACCATACTGAAATTGCTCGGCGCACCCGCGCGGCACTGGATAAAGTCGGCTTACTGCACAAGGAAAAGTCGCTGCCAATCACCCTGTCCGGTGGTGAACAGCAACGGGTAGGCATAGCCCGTGCGGTAGTGCATAAACCGATGCTGCTACTGGCGGATGAGCCTACCGGTAATCTTGATCCGGTACTCTCACGCGAGATTATGCAGATATTCATCGATTTCCATCAGGTCGGAGTGACCGTGCTGGTCGCCAGCCATGATCTGAGCCTGATCGAGGAGCTACAGAAACCGGTGGTCACGCTGAATAGAGGCAAAATCATTCATAACGATCTGGAGCCGGTGGATGTCTGATAATACACACCAGCACCGGCCGAATGCGCTTAGCCGCTTTACGGCCTGGCTCATGCATCACCTGCAGTCACTCGTATTCAGCCTGGGCAAGGCTTACCGCAGCCCCTCCGCCACCCTGATGACCGTAGCCGTCATCGCTATCACACTGACCTTGCCGAGCGGCTTTTATCTGCTGTTGAAAAATATTCAGACCATCTCGGGAGACTTACGCTCGAGCACTCAGATCAGCCTTTTTCTGGATATGAAGCTTAGTCTGGAGAATGCACTGCAATTCAATACCCAGCTGCAACAACGCCCGGATATTGCAACTACCCAGTTTATTTCACGCACACAGGCGCTAACCGAGTTCAAACAATCTTCCGGATTCGGTAAAAGTCTGGATCATGTTAAGGATAATCCACTACCGCATACCATCATCGTTTCTCCGGCCAGCCAACTGGATACGCTGGCGATCAAAACCCTGCTGTCCAAGCTGGAGTCACTGGCCGAAGTCGATATCGCAAAACTGGACACGGAATGGCTGGAAAAACTGTTTACCATCGTCGAGATTGCCAAACGCTCGGTCATCATCATCAGCCTGCTATTCAGCTTCGCGGTACTCCTCATCATCGGCAATACTATCCGTCTTGACATCCAGAATCGTTATCAGGAAATCGTTGTTACCAAGTTAATTGGCGCTACCAATGCCTTCATCCGCCGCCCTTTTTTATACAGCGGCGTGTGGTATGGCCTGTTCGGAGGTCTGTTATCCTGGCTCATTATAGAACTCAGCATTCTGGTCCTAAGCGGTCCGTTTGATTCACTCAACCTGCTCTACCAGTCTCAATTTACGATTATTAGCTTCAGCTTCAGTGACTTTCTAATCATCATCTGTTGCAGTACTCTGCTTGGGCTTGCCGGTTCATGGCTGGCCGTAGCTCGACATTTAAATGAAATAGAACCGAAATAAAGACCATGCTATTAAAAAAACGCCTATTGATCATCGATTCATCGGACTCAGCCCGCAGCATTCTATTCAAGGAACTGATGACCCGCTTACCGGATATCGATGTTATTGCCTGCGGTAGCGCCAGAGAAGCCATCACGGCCACGAAACGCTTTGAGTTTGGGGTCATTACCACAGGCCTGTCACTGCCGGATATGGAGGGTTATGCCCTGATCGCAGAAATCCGCAAACAGCAAAAAAATCGTGACACCCCAATATTTGTCGTTTCCGGTGATAGCCAGCCGCAGATGATCGATATCGACAATACTGAGATGGCCGCCGTCACGGCCTATTTTGACAAGGCTGAAGGGCATCGTGCACTGGTCAATTTTATCTGTGATTTTCTGGATAAAGATAACGAGATTGCCGCTAAATTAATGTATATCGACCCCAGTGCAACTTCCGCTGCGATCACCACCTCGATCCTGCTCAAAAACAACTTCGAGCTGACTCATTTCAAAGATGGCGCATCCGCTATCGCCGAACTAAAACTAGACTTTTCTACCAACCGGCACTGTAGCTACGATGCGCTCATCACCGATTTAACCCTGAATCCTGATATGAGCGGCTTCAACTTAATCAAGACCATCCGTAGCGACCTCAAGCTCGATTATCTGACCCTGCCCATCCTGCTGATGACGGTAGAACCGAGCGAGGATGAAAGAACCGACTTTACCGGTATTTTTGGAGCAGGCACCAACGACTTTATTACCAAACCGGTGAGCGAAAGTGTTCTGGTGGAAAGACTGCTCAACCTGGTCAATATCAAACGCCAGAACGAAGCCCTGCAACCCTGAACTACCCGCTGCTGGCGAACCCCTATTGAACTTTACCAGGTATCTATGCTCTAATACTGGCACTCCAATTAGCTGAGTGCTAATTAAATTCAAGAGGACTTTATGGGTACACAACTTGTCGCTTCAATGAATCACCTGCCAGCATTGACAGGCTCTCCATCCAGCCTTGAAGCCTATATCTCTGCGGCACATAGAATTCCAGTACTAACGCTGGAAGAAGAACAGGCTTATGCCAGAAAACTGCATGAATCCGGTGATATCAATGCCGCTCAGCAACTGATTCTTCCGCATCTGAGATTCGTAATCAAGATTGCCAACAACTATTCCGGATACGGACTGGCACTCGCCGATCTGATTCAGGAAGGCAATATCGGCCTGATGAAAGCGGTAAAACGTTTTGATCCGAATGTCGGTGTGCGCCTGGTATCCTTTGCTGTGCACTGGATTAAAGCTGAAATTCACGAGTTCATCCTGAAGAACTGGCGCATCGTCAAGATTGCGACCACTAAAGCTCAACGCAAACTGTTCTTCAAACTGCGCAGCCAGAAAAAACGTCTGGGCTGGTTTAAATACGATGAAGTGGTCGAAGTCGCCGAAACACTGGGGGTAACGACCGACAACGTACTGGAGATGGAAAGTCGCCTGAATAACTACGATATGTCATTCGATGCCAGTGACGATGACGATGATGAAACGGCCTATCAATCCCCGGCATTTACACTGGCCTCGACGCGCCCAACTCCGGATTTACTGCTGGAGCAAAGTGACCGTGAAGAGAATATGACCCAGAACCTGGAACAGGCACTGGAACAGCTGGATGACAGAAGTCGCCAAATCGTTAGTCGACGCTGGTTAACCGATAACAAGGCTACCCTGCATGAGCTGGCCGATGAATTTGGCGTTTCTGCAGAGCGTATCCGTCAGATCGAGAAAAATGCATTTAAGCAGATTAAAACCCATTTTTAAGCCCTGCTCCGTGTAAAGCCGGCAGCATTTTGCTGCCGGTTATAAAAACTGATAACCATTAAAACAACGACCCTCTTGAATACCTTTCAATTAGAGCAGTTTTCTGCCGAGCAAATCCGTACTTCCAGACGCTGGTTTTTTCTCGGCGTATTCTCACTCATCGCGTCGGGAATTTTCTCGCTGTTGCTGGTATTGTCCAGAACCCCTGCGGTGTCTAACTTCATCCCCTGGATAGATTTTTTTCGCACCGCACTGGTGGTGCATGTTGATCTCTCGGTACTGATCTGGTTCCTGTCTTTTAGCGCCATGTTCTGGAGCCTGAATAATCAGAAACCCGCCACCCACATTGATAATCTGGCACTCGCATTAACACTTGCGGGTACGCTGCTGATTATCATCACACCTTTCTCCGGTCAGGCGCATCCCGTCATCAATAACTATATCCCGGTATTGAATGATCCCCTGTTTCTAACCGGCCTGCTGCTGGTTGGCCTGTCGATGGTGATTTTATCGTTGCGCTCCCTGCTGATGAATACCCTGCCCGATATCGCGCAGCCGCAGGGAGTTATCCGTAGCGCGATTTTTCTGAGTGTCATCACGCTGATCTTTACCCTGCTGGCACAGCTGTTTTCCTATCTCGGTTTACCGGCTATGGATGACCCTCATAGTTACTTCGAGTTTTTATTCTGGGGCAGTGGTCATACCCTGCAGTTTTCACATACCCTGTTGCTGCTGGTTTCCTGGCTCTGGTTAAGCCAGGCCAGCGGTATCCGGACTCGCGTTAATCCTGTGCAATACAGCGCCCTGTTTGTCCTATGCTTTGCTCCGGTACTGGCGGTTCCATTCATCTATCTGAACAGCTCCATCCTGTCGCCAGAACATCGGATGTACTTTACCGAACTGATGCGTTTTGGCGGACTGACCGCTGTTCCTCTCGGCCTGTTATTAGCCGCCAATATCTTTGTTCGTAGCAGCTCTGAAGCTATCCACAGGCCGTTACGCAGCGCCTTTATCAGTTCGGTTGTACTGTTTGCCAGCGGCGGGATACTGGGCTTCATGATCAGTGGCGTAAATGTGGTGATTCCAGCCCATTATCATGGTTCTATCGTGGGCGTGACGCTGGCGTTTATGGGGATGTCTTACCTACTGCTACCGGTATTTGGCTATCAGGCACCCAGTGGAAAGCTGGCCACCTATCAGCCAATGATCTATGCCACTGGACAGATGATGCACATCATCGGACTGGCCTGGTCGGGTGGTTACGGCGTACAACGAAAAACGGCTGGTGCCGCACAGGGACTCGACACTCTGGCACAAAAAGCCGGCATGGGCCTGATGGGCCTGGGCGGCCTGGTCGCCATTATCGGGGGCATCATCTTCCTGATTATTATCCTGCGCGCAGTGTATAGAAAGTAAACACGAGGTTGTGGGTTAACGGGTAATCAAGCCCAGCCTACACTCCGCCTGTGGTGAAATCGCGAAGCGACCTGACTCTTAGATACAAAACCAGCTAAAAGATACGTGTTGAAAACTAAGGTACCAGAATAGTGGGGCTACCATCGATTACTGTTTGGGTAATTTGATTCCCGACCGTTTTACTACCAACGCGAACGACGGGTTTATTACCCTTATTAAGCCGGATGAGTGAAGAGTCCAGGTTGACGGAACCGCCTGATATATTGGTTACTCCATTCCCCTTTATATTGGTTACGCTTGCAGACATATCCAGAATATTATTCGCCTTAAGCTTTATCGTATTCGCCTGGATTATAATTTCATTATTCGACTGAAGAGTGACTATGGGGCCATCAATTTTAACAACATTTGCCAGGTTTTGTAACGCATTAACCTGAGCCTGTAATAACTGAAGCTGTTGTTTTAATTCCTCCATAGCAACAGCGTCATGCGCCGAGACCTTACCCAAAAAAGTCACAAAGAAAAGTCCGCTCAGTAGCAGCGTCACCTTTAACCTGTTCTTCATGATGTTTCCTCCTCGATAATTTTAGCTAAATCATAATA
>JACKQG010003613.1_pt1 | contig 18752 bp, 12 predicted proteins | sample 8237621 | NCBI WGS metagenome assembly JACKQG01 (sample SAMN15677084, study PRJNA649215) | marine metagenome | biome: marine; feature: Black Sea; material: saline water; isolation source: suspended particulate matter (SPM) from the Black Sea western gyre | collected 2013-06-09/2013-06-10 | depth... | reverse complement strand
GCGGTTCTTTGGATTTATGTTGGGCGACGGCTGGTTATGCGAAAATACTACTTCGACATGTTACATGTGGGTCAATCAAATAGATTTTAGATTAGTAATAAAAGGGTTCAAACCATTGAAATGAACCCTTTTATTTTGTTAAATCTCTATGGAGATATCGACTTCCAGTTACCCCACTGCATTCCGCCATATCGAGATCCGCATGGGTCATCGATAGGCTCAAACTTCAGCCGGTCTTGGTCATCGCCAGCCCATCTGACAAAATAGACCCCGACTTGAACAGGTGTACAACTTGTACCCTCGCCAATGGCTTCGATTGCCCTCATCGTCATCACCATACCATCATATGACCATTCTTCAAAACTGCCAGGATGATCTTCACTTACAGGGAGATCAAGGTCAGCCGTTTTTCCTGCTACGCGCAATGTGCCATCTTCATTAATTTGCATATACGTTCCCACAGTCCAAATTCCAATCAAATCTTCGCGGGCTACGAAAGGTGCTCCTTGCAAATCGATTAGAGTTTCTTCACTCCAACTAAAATTGAGCGTGGTGATTTTTCCACCAACAACGGTTATCTCGCTAATCCCGGTCATTGTGTCAATTCCATAGAATTTCATGGAATCCATGGACATGGTGTCATTGCCAATGACCACGTTGCCATTCACTTCAGCAATTTCTGTCTCCAAGTGAAAATTATCGGCGAACATGCCTTCCAACCAGGTTTGTATTTCAGCCTTGCCAGAAAAAGGCTCAGGGCTAACCGAGGTAACCACCGCCTCGTTATCGAATAATTCGAGTGCGGCTTCCAGATCTTTGGTATTTGTAAATTCCGCAAGTTTGTACATGACATCTTCTGGTTTAGCAGTACATCCCGAACTCAGTAATACAAGCAGGCACAGGAAAATATAAAGAAGCTTTTCATTCATTTTGAACCTCCAGTTCTTGAAATGGTTTCAACTTCGTTGACCGTAATGTAACAAATCAGCGTGGTGAAAGCGTGGAGAAAATTTTGAATGATTAGATTAGCGTATAATATTTATGAGGAGGAATTATGGCCAAATTGCAAATAACATTGCTTGGCTCATTTAAGGTTTCGCTTGAGAATAAACCTGTCTCGGGCTTCAAATCCGATAAAGCACGCGCATTATTGGCATACCTTTCCGTTGAAGCGGACCGTCCGCATCGTCGTGAAGCATTGGCTGGGTTGTTGTGGCCCGATTCCCCAGAACGCAAAGCCCGAACAAACTTACGCAGTGCACTGGCGAACCTGCGGCAGGTACTTGGTGATCAACAAGCTGAACCCTGCTTTCTGTCAAGTACCCAGCAGACGATTCAATTTAACCCAAACAGCGACTATAAGCTGGATGTTAAGTTATTCCTAGAAGGTATAGGCCAATATACACGTGATCACAGTATTGAGTTGGAAAATGACCTTGAATCTCTGAAATATGCGCTAGATCGGTACCAGGGAGAGTTTTTGGCAGGTTTTTATCTACGAAAAGCAACTATATTTGAAAACTGGGTTTTTATCACTCGCGAGGCATTGCACCGTCAGGCCTTGAATGGCCTTCATCTGTTGACAGGCTATTATCAAGAGATAGGCCAATATGATCAGGCTCTAAGATTTGCTCACCGCCAGGTATCTTTGGAACCTTATCAGGAGACAGGGCAGCAACAAGTTATGTGGTTGCTTGCGCTCAATGGGCAGCGCAACGAGGCACTGGCTCAGTATCAGCGTTTCCGGAAATTGTTGAAGGAAGAATTGGCAACGGAACCCCTTGAACAAACTCAAGCAATGCATGCCAGGATCTTGACTGGCAAAATACCCGAATCGCCAAAAACGACCATCATTTTGAGACGCCAGCCCAAGACGGTCGGCGAATGCCCTTATCGAGGTTTGGCCCCTTTTCGGGAGATCGATGCCCCCTTTTTTTTTGGGCGCGAGCCGTTTACCAGTCACCTTGAAAACGTTGTACAAAATCAATCTAATCTGGCTATTATCGTTGGTTCTTCTGGTTTGGGGAAGTCTTCAGTAGTATATGCTGGTCTACTTCCCAAACTTCAACAAGATGAGCGATGGCTTTTAGTGAATCTGCGCCCAAGCAATCAACCTATCCATGCACTGGCGAGTGCTTTGTTACCTATTCCACATAGTGGGTCGTCTAATGTTAATCGTTACAGTGAAATACAAGAGTTGGCTGCTGAACTGAGAGATAAAGATATCTCCTTGATCGACCTCGTTAATCGACGTTTACAGAATATCCCGCGAGCCGATAGATTTCTCTTATTCATTGACCAGTTTGAAGAACTCTATACACACTGTTCAGAGCCGGAATTGCGTCTTCGTTTCTTGGATATTTTGTTTGGAGCTTGCGAGGCAGCGGTTTCAGATTCTGAATCATCATTCGTACTTATCCTAACCCTAAGAGCAGATTTCATGAGTCGGGCGCTGGCGCATCGACCATTTGCCGATGCCTTGCAAGATTGTGCGCTGATTTTAGGACCAATGAATCTGGAAGAATTGCGCGCCGCAATCGAGAAACCGGCCCAACGACAGGGAGCGGCTTTCGAAACAGGGTTGGTGGCGCGTATCTTGGACGACGTCGGTGACCAACCTGGGAATTTACCATTGTTGGAGTTTGCCTTGACGCTGCTTTGGGAAAAACTGGATCAAGGTTGGATGACACATGCCGCTTATGAAGAAGTTGGCCGGGTGGAAGGGGCTATTGCTCGTTATGCTGATGAAGTCTATGACAAACTTAATGATGAGCAGCGCTCGCAAGCCCGGCAAGTTTTTGTGCAATTGGTACAGCCTGGTCGAGGAACGGAAGATACTCGTCGAGTAGCAATTCGCCGCGAACTTGGTGATGATTGCTGGGATGTTATCCAAAATTTGGCTGATAAACGACTGGTTGTTACAGATCAGGATAATGAGGGACAAGAAACAGTAGAAATCATTCACGAGGCTTTGATCCAGGGGTGGAGACGATTGCGTGACTGGATGGACGTAGATCGAGAATTTCGAGTGTGGCAGGAACAATTGCGAATCGCACTCAATCAATGGGATGATTCCGATCAGGACGAAGGCGCCCTATTACACGGAGTCGCGCTATCAAATGCTAAAAACTGGCTTAGAGAGAGACAAAATGACCTAAGCGAGTTGGAACGAAGGTTCATTAAGAATAGTCTTCAAGCAGATTTGGAACGCCAGCGAGAAGAAACCATTCGGCAAGAACGGGAAAATATATTGGAACAGCGGTCACGACGTTTTCTTCAAGCTCTTACCATTGTCTTATTATTAGCGATGCTTGTTTCAATTGGGTTTGCTAGAGTTGCCCGTAATGAAGCACGCCAGGCAATCGAAGCCTATAGTCTTAGTTTGGCTGCCAACGCACGCCGGGCGTTGAGTGATAAGGATTCTACAACTGCATTGGTGTTCGCACTGGCCGCAAACCAAATTGAACGACCGCCACAAGAATCACAACGCATATTGCTTGAAGCTGCGTTTTTCCCTGGTCCGATGAAACTGTATACGACTTCCGAGATATTCCAGGATATTCAGGGTCCCCCATTAAGTGTTGTTATTGCTCCTGATGGGAACACAGCAATGATTGGTTTTTTCGATGGAACGATTGTTTTATGGGATATCTATTCAGGGGCAGAAATTCGCCGCTTTATCGGACACACTCCTGGGGATTATGATCCCGCAAGAGTAGTCGCGCATAGTGGAGTTAATGATCTGGCTTTCAGTCCAGATGGCCTCACGGCAATGTCGGGGGGGGATGACGGAATGGTCATTCTTTGGGATGTCAATAAAGGTAAAGAGATTCGCTCCTTCGAAGGTCATTCTGGGGCTGTACGGGCCGTTGCCTTCAGCCCGGATGGCCACACAGCGGTATCAGGTGGCTTTTCGAGTAAGTCACCATTGGAGCCAGGGGAGCTTATCCGGTGGGACGTCAGTTCTGGTGAAGAGATTCGTCGCTATGAAGGAAATGATGCAGGCGTAGTCGATGTTGCCATCAGTTCCAATGGACGTCATCTTATCGCTAGTTCAGGGGAGGTAGATTATTTGGGGGTACCGGGACAAGTTTATAGTTTGATCCAATGGGATACAGAAACTGGAGAAATCATTAGACGTTTTGAAGGAATTGATCGTGATTTGCCTGCGGTTGATATAAGTCCTAAATGCGCTAGTTTTTTTCAAACTGAAAGAGACTATTGTAATGGTTTGTCCATATCTGGTTCTACCGACCATAACATTTATTTCTGGAATCTGGAAACGGGAGAGAAAATTTCAACCTTGGAAGGTCATAATGAAATCGTCCGCGAAGTTGAGTTCAGCCCTGATGGGCGCAGAGCGATTTCTGGCGGCGGGGATGGGGAATTGATTTTGTGGAATGTAGAAAAGGGAGAAGTGGTAAACCGCTTTAGTGCTCATAGCGCAGGGATCAACGACATTACCATCAGTCCTGATGGACGAATTGCCCTCTCTGTCGCAGCTGATGAAACAATTGTTGTTTGGGATCTTAATAACGCTGCTCTAATGAATCGCTTCGAAGGACATGAAGCAGCAGTGTTGGATGTGGCGTTTACTCCGGATGGTAATCATTTCATCTCTGCTTCGGGACTTCCGGATCCAGCCGCGCCTATAGTCGAGGAAGATAGTTTGCGGTTGTGGAATTTGAAGAACGGTCAACAAATTGGAACTCTTAACTGGCATCAAAATGATATTTTTCAAATTGATATAAGCCCTGATGGCCGCAGGGTACTATCAGGGTTAATGTCTGATCAAAGCGTGAGGCTTTGGGATTTGGCAACAGGTCAGGAAATCCGACGTTTTGAAGGACATGCGTTACCAGTGATAAGTGTCGCTTTTGCACCTGATGGTCGCATAGGTCTTTCCGGAGCTATTGATAGCACAATAATACTTTGGGATTTGGAAACGGGTGAGGATGTTAACCACTTTGCGGGGCATGAAGGAGGCGTTTGGGCTTTGGCCGTTAGTCCTGATGGGCAAACTGTTTTATCCGGTGCTGATGATCGCTTGGTAATCTTATGGGATATTGAAACTGGGGAAGAAATTCATAACCTTGTGGGACATAACGATACTGTCTCTGGAGTGGCATTTAGTCCGAGTGGCTTAAGGGCAATTTCTGCTGATACCGAAGGCCTGCTGATCGAGTGGGATTTAGAAACTGGGGAAGAAATCCAACGGTTCACGGGGCATAAGGGGACTGGACCGGTAGGAAGGACACGAGTGGTTTACAACCATGATGGACACTCCGTTCTCTCCAGTGGTTGGGATGGGACTTTGGCTTTGTGGGATCTGCATACAGGTAGAGAAATTTACCGTTTCAGAGGCCACGACACTGATTTTATTTTTGATCTGGCGATAAGCCCTGATGGACAGAGTGCTCTCTCATCCGGAACGGATCAAATGATCATCCAATGGCAGCTATATACCCCATCGTCGGAAGAATTATTTGATTGGATTGCGAAAAATAGATTTGTACGAGAACTAACCTGTGATGAAAAAGAGTTATTCCAAGTGGAGCCCCTGTGTAAATAATAGGTAACAACTAGATTACTTGACGGTTTGTGTATTGAGAATTATCATTCTGATACGTAAATTTGACGTGACTAATTACCCCCAAGCATGATTTTCACCCAAAAATCATGGGGAACAGCGAAGCTGGTTCGGAACAGGTCCGCGTGGGGGCACTCGTTCAAAAAGACCGTTCTACGGATGACGTAGAGCGGTTTTTGTCATTATTAAGGTTTGATTCAAGGGCGAAAGCGGAAGAAATGATGGAAAAAGGCGGGAATTAGGTCTCTTTTTGTGCATAAAGTGGTTCGAGTCCGCTTGGGTGTTTTAATCAGTTTTTAGGTTCTCGGTTCGAGTCCAATACCGCCCACTCCGACCGCTTGACGTATCCGTCGAGCGGTTTTTGGCTTCATTACGCTTTGAGCAAAGGAAAAAACTAGATCAGTTGGGGATTGAAATAGGCTCTTTTGATTAAAATGATCTGATTTTGGTTCGAGTCCAATACCCAGAAATCACTATTTTGAAACGAAAGATGGGTTTGAGACCTTTATCTGAACAAAGTAAAATTGATATTTGGGTGAATAGATTTCGAAGCTAGCACCACTCACCCAAACAAGGAATTTTTGTTATTCTTCCTATAACATCCTCCATCTTATGATTCTGGTTTCTCTTCGGTCTTTGCCAGTTCTTGACGCAGCCAATCAATAAATTCATCAAGCGTTTGAAACTGACGCGACTGGCCGCTGCCAATAAATTCGGCTGTGCCGCGCCAAGCGTTATCATCAAGCGGGTCGCCATTTGTCCACAGGCGGACGATGAATGTGGCTTTGCGAATTGGCTGTTGCATAATGATTTACCAGGTTCTTCCTCTAGACTTGAGATTTCGATAGCTACCGATAAGCATGGTCTTGCGAACGTGGATCTGAACTGGCTCACTCGTCAACTTTAACAGACGTCGGGCTTCAGACAAAACGTTATCTGGCACGGCAGCCAAGTTGCACCACTCTGCTTCGATAAAGGCATTCATCTTATCAACCGTATCCCAATAATATGCATATTCAAAGAACTTTTCGTTTTCCTTCTCGAACCAATGCCTGCGGACAGCCTCCGAAATAGCAGTATCGGCTGAAATATCATCACTTTTTCCCGCTTTATCATCGAGCTGGCCGACAAGAACACGCGTATCTTGGCTCACGATCTCAACAGGCCATCCCGATACATGAGGGCGCAGGTCTAACAACCTTCCACCAGCTCGCAAAACTCTCCAACATTCTGCCAGGGCATGAACCATGCCCTCATGCGGTATTCATCAAAGCGACCAGCTGAATAGTGCCATGCTGAATAACTCATTCACAAAAGGCAGCGCCTCACCCGCTGCAGCAGCAAAACATACCTTCGCAGAAACTGCCTCAGACTGCGTACTTTTTGCAATCCACAGTTCATCCATGTCGATGTCCGTACCCACTCCAAGTCCAGGACTGCGTGCAAAGAGCCGAGTCAATCTCCCATCGCCACACCCAATATCAAGGACGCGCCCATCTGATCGTGGGAAATAGGTTTGTAAAAATCTACGTTCGGTGTTCTCAGGATCACGCCTCGGTTCCACATTGAGCATGAAATCTCCTCACACAATTTTGACATCAACCTTTATTGGAATAGCCCGACTGACACTCTCTCCAACTGGTGAGTGTGCCGTAATCCACTTGACAAGCTCACGCAGGCGTTCAGGGCTTGCATTCTCAGCACCGATGCGGAAGTTAAGCCGTAAGCTGGACTCACCAGCGGAGATCGAGTCATCAATACCTAGGAAACCCAGGGTGCCCATATCGTCTGGATCGCCTTCGACGGTCACTTCTAGTGTGGTTATTTTTATACCTACTTGGGCCGCGCGTAATGCGATAAAGGTAGCATCACAACTCGCTAAGGCTGCCCGGAATATCAAACCTGGAGAGGGAGCAGATCCACCTCCACCTATTCCAGTTGACATGTCAGTTGTTACGATTTCAGTCCCATCCTGCTTAAGGACTCGGCAACGTAGCCCCTCGTCCATTACGGCAGTGATTGGCGCACCTGGGCCTCGGGCTTCGTCAGGATTCTTCGTATAATATTCGATTACACTCTCTACAGATTCTTTGATATGCGTTGCAGACATTTTTTCTCCTTTATTTTCTCAACAGATTGCTGCATTTTGATGAGTTGTCCATCCATGCCAAATTCTTCCAATCATTTCTCATTTCCAATACATGTAGCACAATCTGTTTACAGTCACGCTAATGTTAAAGCTGAGGTGCGCCGAACGCGCTAGCAAACGGCATCACCTTCAGCAACTGGTTCGATTCTAATCACTCATTTCAGACATCACTCTTCCGACGTTTGCCATTAATTCGTTATTCTCTTTTGTAGGGCTAAAATCGATAAACTTTAAGTCCTTGTCTACAATTGCGGTATGACCTGCCGGAGCGAAAAACATATCTCCTTCCTCGAATACCTCTTCGGTTCCATCATCATAAATAAACCGAAACGCGCCTTTGAAAATGTAACCCCAATGAGGACAATGACAGCTATCATTCGGCAATCCTTTCAACAGTGGCGTGAAATCAGTGCCTTCTGGAAGCTCATGATAAATAGCATCCATATTTCCAAAACCCTCAAGTTTACGCATTACTGTTCCGGGTGCTTCCATTATTACTGGGATATCTTCTTTTTTTATTTTCATGATGATTTCTCCTTTATATTTTCAACAGATTGTTATTTTTTGATTACTCGTCTATCCATAGTAAATTCTTCTAATCACCTCTCATTTCCATAAAGTATCTGGCATATCACCTCTCACGAAAAATGGCAAATCAGGGTGTCCTAACTGCTGGCGAACGGCATGGGCTTCACCCGTGTGAAAAAAGTAATGATAGGTAGTACGGAGCAGCTTAGTGCCGATGTTTTCTCTAGAGCGGATACTGTTTCGAGCCATTATCTTTCTAAGTACCTCTTCGCTGGCTGTTCCAAATAGAGAATCTTCAATTGCCTTTGGCTCTTGCTCAAAATGCGTCTGCAAGTTTTCAGTTGTTAGTGAGTCCAGAAATGAGTCTGTTGCTGCAGTGATATCGTTCCAAACCTGCCACATATCTGCCAACGGCGGTGTGGTTGCAGGTTGGCCGAAACCGACCGATTTATTTAGTTGAGGGTGAGGCACTTCTCCCTTTGGGAAAAACACAAAATAGTACTGCTCTTGGGCAGCCAGGTGGCCAACCATCCAGCTGATGCAGTTCATGGGCATGATACGATGGCGAGCGTCTTCATCAGAGACGCCTTCCAAACAGCGAACAAATTCGCTGCGAGCAAAACGGAGCTGGGTTACAAGTGGGTGAGTCATATATAGTATTTTCCTTCTGCCATGTGTTGGCAATATGTTTAGGATTGATGCCACATTCTAGACCAAGCAACTTAATGAGAACTTAATGGGATTTATGGAGAGGGGGGACAGTGCCAGATTTTGGGTGAATGATTTTGCTATTTTGAATCTCGATGCCCTGTAGTTGACGCTATTGAGGAAGAGCCGCGTTTAAAAATGTGGCCCGAAGATTTTCATCTTCTAATGCTGTTGCGATGGTTTGGATGATGTTTTCTGCTTCAGCCAAGATGTTTTTTGCTTCTTTTTTCCGACCCTTTTGATGATAAAGAACTGCTAGATGGTTACGGCTTGCCCAGCGGATTGGTTGGTATTGAATGTCATCGGCCAGGAAAATAGCCGTTTCCATGGACGCAATGGCTTCATCAATATTCCCCAGTTCTGCCAGTGCCTTCCCCTTTAGATCATTATATAGGGCAACGTACTTGCGGGTAAAATTTGTTTCCGCTAGTGGCAATCCTTCCTCCGCTAACTCAAGTGCCTTAATTGGTTCGTTGAGCATCAAAAAACACAACCCACGCATGTGCAAGAGCCGCAACTGCCAGCGCCAGTTGTGGAAGCCAAATGATCCAATATTTATTTGCCCCTCAATCTCATCCAACAACGTCAAAACCTGATTTGAATCGCCTAAGTGCAACATGTCCAAGCATACATTCAGACGGGCGCTAATCTCGGGAGACGGCTTGCCCCATTGCTTCGCAAAATCAACCCCCTCTTTGTCAAAATTCAACCCTTTTTTATAATCACCTAACTCACGATAAAGCCAGCCTTGCATATTAAACACTTGTGCCAGCAGGTAGCGGTCACCGATTATCTGCGCCTCTTCTTGACTTCGCTGGAAGGCGTCAAGGGCGTTGCCATAATCGCCGCGTCCGCCCAATGCCCGCCCCAGGATATTCCAGGCATAAGCGATGGCGTTGCGATCATCTGTCTCGGCAAGCAATTTCAGCCCCAATTCAGCGGCGTTGACCGCTTCGTTAAACTCGGCTCTTTGAGTATGTAAAAAGCCAATTTCTACCAGGGCACGAGCTTCCAGTTGGTTGTCATTCAGTTTGTTACTGGCAATTTGAGCTCGAGTAGCTGTTTCTAGCGCGTTGCTCAGGTCGCCGCTACTCTCATGAACCTCGGTGAGCAAGAGTAAACTTTGCGCCTGGTAATACTCGTCACCCGCCTGTTCTGCAGCGACAAGGGCGATTTCCACCTCTGGTTTGCCGCCATCAGAACGATGCTGACGGCTGGCGTTCTTGGCCTGCGCGTAAAGGAGCCAAGCGCGGCGGGCGTCGTCGCCATAGCGTTCAGCTAGCAGGAGACCTTGCCGGATAACGGTTGTTGCCGCTTTGTGTTCATCCAGCAGCATGAAAGCATTTCCTAAACCCAGATAAGAATCCATTTGTGCTGCTGGCTTGTCAGCCAAGGCTAATGCCCGCTCGTAATGGCGCGTCGTTTGCTGGTAAGCATAGGTGTTCAGAGCGTGTTCACCAGCCTGCATCCAATAAGCCAATGCTTTTTCGTTTTCCCCACCGCGTTCGAAATGATGCGCCAATATTGAGGCCCTATCTGGAGATGGTGGCACCACTTCCATTGTTTCTGCTATTTGGCGGTGATAGAGTTTACGCCGGGCAGCACTCAGATCGTAATAAATAACCTCACGAATTTTATTGTGATCGAAATCGTACTGTCCTGTTGTTTCTGCCAGCAGTTGCCGTTCCCCGAGTTGTTCTACAGCGTTCAACAATGTCATTTGTGGCTGGTGGCTAATGGCTTGCAGGGTAGAGAAATCAAGGCGACGGCCGTAAACTGCCACAAAATTCAGTACTTCACGCTCTGCTTGCGGTAAACGTTGCAAGCGATCACGCACCAAATCCCGGATAGCATCGGGCAACGTCAGGCTCGGGTCCATTCTAGCTAACGCTTGCCAATCTGTTTTAGCGGCGTTAGCTAGCAATCCATCTTCTCGTATTGATTGGAGTAAGGATGTGAAAAAGAAAGGGTTGCCATCTGTTTCCTGGTACAGCCAATGGCTCAGCTGGTCGGCATAGGGCGCGGTATCGGTATTTTGCTCCAGTAGCGCAGTTGTGTCTGCCTCGGTTAGGCGCCCTAAAGAAAGGGATGTGACGTGTGCTTCCCGATGCAAGCTATGGAGGATGGCAACCAGATCGGCGTCGGTTGAGAAATTTTCTCCTCGCAGGGTGAAAATGAGTACTATGGGAACCCGGGCGATATGGCGGGCCAGGTAATGAATACATTGCAGCGTGGCCGGATCGGCCCAGTGAATATCCTCGATTACTAACAGTAATTTATGCTGGTCTGCCTGCTTTGCGAAGAGGTGGAAGATCGCCTGGAACAGCCGCCCTTGCTGGTTTTCGTCCGGCTCATCTGGTAGAGTGGCAACGGTCGTTGCAGAAGCAACCACCTCACCCACTTCCGGCACCAAGACGGCCAATTCGTGCAGCCAGACGGGAGCCAACTGATGCCAGAGATCATCACACGCCATCACTTGGCGGATCAGGTCTACCAGTGGTTGGTGGGGCATGGTTTGCTCTACCTGGTAGCAATGGGCATTTAGCAGGTGAAACCCTTGCCGATGGGCCAGGACGGCCGTTTCTTGTACAAGGCGGCTCTTGCCTATTCCCGCTTCTCCGGTAATCAACACAATTTGTCCCTGGCCAGCTGCTGCCTGTGTCAGCCGTCGAGTGAACTGGTCAATTTCCGCCCCTCGGCCTACGAAGAGAGAAGAAATTGGAGATTGGGAACTGGAAATTGCCCAAATTTCAGTCTCTAGTCTCCAATCCCCTTCCGGCAACTTTATCTGGCGGGCGAGTTCAGCCGTTTCCGGCATGGGGTTTACGCCAATCTCATCCTGCAAAGCTTGTACCGCTTCATCATATACTTTCAGCGCGGTTGCACGCTCGCCCAAGGCGGCATGGCAGCGCATGAGCAATTGGTAGGCTGTTTCATTGGTGGTATCCAGAGTCAGGATTTCACGGCAATGGGTGATGGCTTGCTGGAAACGCCCGTTTCTCCCATACGCTTGAGCTAGATTGATCAGCAATTGATCGTAGCGTCGCCGCCATTGCGTACGGGGAATCTGTGCCCACTCAGCATAGAGCTCATCTTCCAGGTAGTCACCCTTATACAGGATGCGGGCTGCGTCCCAGGCCGTAATGCGTGTTATAAAATCAGTCGCTGATTGAGCACTGGCAAGATGTATGGCAAATGCGTCGCCATCCAGCCAGTAATCGCTCTCTGAGTTAAAGATGTATCCTTCACCCTGTTTGTGGATATAAGCAGAACGGGCACGAGGCTGCAAGTCTGGTTGCAATACGCGGCGTAGTTGACTGACAGTGACCCAAAGATTGTTTTGTGCTTTGCGGGGCGGCAAGTCAGGCCACAAATATTCCAGAATCTGATCTGTCGGGACGTGTCGCCCCGGTTCAACCAATAAAATCTGGAACAGCGATTTGTTTTTCTGGGTTGGCCAGGACAGAATTTCTTGGTGGCGCCAGGTCTGAAATGGGCCCAACGTCTGGATGCGGAGAATGGCCGTTTCTATAAATTTATTTTCCATCACACAAATAATGACAGCATCTGATGTTTTAATGAACCAAAGGTTTTGCGCGGATTTGAGGGCGGAAGTTCAATCTGGTAATACAACCTTCAGCGCGGCTTTCCAAGGCGGAGAGCAACATCTCGGCGGATAGGGATTGGAGTGCTTCCGTTGTGACCAAGATGTCCAACTAAAACAAGGATATTCAAGATACAAATTGGTGGCTATCTTGCTTGTTGTATATTATACCAACCCGCACTTACGCTCTTAGAACTCAATGGATATCCATAGGATTAGCCTTGAGATCACAGCGACAATTGGAAGGTAAATTAGGTAACGCCAGCGTTGCTTGACGATTTCATTTACGAGAATTATCATTCTGATAGGTAATTTTGATGTGACTCATTACCCCCAAGCATGATTTTCACCCAAAAATCATGGGGAAGGCGGTTCGGAACAGGTCCGCGTGGGGGCACTGTCGCGAAAAGCTCCGCTGAAATTTCAGCGGAGCTTTTGCTTACGGCAAATGGCGATTTTTGCACGCAAGGCAGCAATCTATTCTACCTTGCGCCGCCCCAGTTCAAGAGAACTAGGGTATGTCTTTAATCCGCTTTGATCAGCGGGGAAAGTTAGAAGAGTTACCGTTTGAGATACGAGGAAAAGAGTAGGTCTTAGTCCTTCGACGGCACAACTCGAACCGCTCAATGTTTGAACGGTATTCTTATCCTGAGGACGTAAGGCGACTCGAACGGCAAATCTTCTAATACTCAGGATGTATATTTTCCTAATTGGAAGGTAAAGTATCTCTAGCGATTTAACGAATGTATTAGAATTCTTGATAATATTTTTGCATAAATGGAGATCTGATATGCCTAAGGCGAATCATGACATTTTTCAAGACGATATTTTAAAGACCCCATCCCCTAATTTCACACTCGAACAAGTCAAAGATATCGCCAACGTGCTTTACGGGTTGACTGGTAATCTGTTTTCGCTGGACAGTGAGCGAGATCAGAACTTCCGAATCAGCACTGAGAACGGGGATCAATTTGTAATAAAAATTGCCAACAGTGCTGAAGATCCAGCTATCATTGATATACAAGGTAAAGCCTTGGAACATATCGCTATGGTTGACCCTGAATTACCTGTACCTGAAGTCTTGCTGTCAAGAAATGGTTTGACTATTGAACAGATACAGGCTGAAAGTGGCACAAAACACAGTGTGCGCATATTATCTTACTTGCAGGGTGCTCCTCCAAAGGACGATCCCACTGAATATGCGCTGCTCCGTCCGATGGGAATGTGCCTGGCAAAGCTCACTCTTGCTTTACGTGGCTTTTTTCATTCAGCAGCAAACTATGAATTGCTTTGGGATCTGAAGCATACCTCAAAGCTCAGACAGTATTTGTCCCATATTACTGATCCCGATCATCACGAGCTGGTCAGCTATTTTCTGGATCGATTCGATCAGAATGTGCTTCCCCTGATGCCAAAACTAAGGGCGCAAATAGTTCACAATGATTTGACTCCTGACAATATCCTGGTAGCAGAAAATGATCCCGAACGGATTGTTGGCATTATTGATTTTGGGGATATGGTTCATACACTCTTGATCATTGATTTGGCCACCACCATTGCATCGATGCTCCGTGGGCACACTGACCCTGTGGATGCAGCAACCGAGATCGTCGCCGGTTATCACGAAATAATGCCGTTGGAAGCTGAAGAACTTCGCATTCTTTATGATTTGATAGCAGCACGTTTGGTAATGTTGAACGTAATTGCACTTTGGCGAGTGACGATCCACCCAGATAATCAAGAATACATTACCGGAGGAGTTGAGCAAACATGGCAAACGCTAGAGGCCTGGCGCGCGCTGGATCCAGCAGAGGTCACAAAGAAATTCTTCCGGGCCTGTAATTTATGGGAAGAGGAAGAAATTGAACCTAAACCACAATTGCCAAATGAAACCACTCAATCTCATTTAGCTCGCAGGGCTCGCCTCCTAGGTCCTTGCACTTACTTGTTCTATAAGCGCCCACTGCATATTGTGCGCGGCGAAGGTGTTTGGCTATATGATGTTGATGGCAACCGATACCTGGATGCCTACAATAATGTCAGTCATGTTGGTCACTGTCACCCACATGTGGTGAACGCGATTGCAAAACAGGCGAGCAAACTCAATACCAGCACGCGTTATATGCATGGTCTTATTCTTGAGTTAGCGGAACAGATTACCAAACGGTTGCCGGAGCCATTGAGCGTATGTATGTTTGTGTGTACTGGATCAGAAGCCAATGAACTTGCCTGGCGTATGTCTCAACTTACATCGGGTAACAGCGGGGTTTTGATAACCAAATTTTCGTATCATGGTAGTACCACTGCAACCTCCCAATTTAGCACTGAGAGTATTCCTGAAAAGAAATTGCCATCGCACGTGCAAACCCTTTTCGCACCCACCTCAGATACCACTTTCCACAAGCCGGATTCTGGTTTGAATAGTGCGATTAAGGCCTTAAACGAAGATGGGCATCAACCTGCAATGCTGATTTTAGATACCGCCTTCGTCAGTGATGGCATTTACACGTCGCCAAAGGGATATCTCGATACACTCTTTGCAAAGACACATGCATCCGGAGGGCTATGTGTCGCTGATGAAGTCCAAGGCGGTTTCGGACGCCTCGGTCAGCATTTCTGGGGTTTTCAGTATGATAATGCAATTCCCGACATCGTAACCTTGGGAAAGCCTATGGGCAACGGACATCCACTTGCTGCTGTAGTTACTCGCCCAGAGATTGCAGAAATCCTCGAGAAAGAAACAGGCTATTTCAATACCTTTGGCGGTAACCCTGTTTCCTGTGCCGCTGGGTTGGCTGTATTTGAAGTGATCGAAAAGGAAGCTTTGCAGCACAATGCCCTTGAAGTCGGTCAATATCTAGGTGAACGTTTGGAAATACTGCAGAGAGACTATCCTGTGATTGGTGAAATTCACGGTTCCGGATTGCTTCAAGGAATTGATATCGTTAATTCTGATAGCATGCCTGACTCCGAGATGGCTGACAGTATCCTGAATCATATGCGAGAGAATGGCGTTCTTATTGGAACGACAGGTCAACACTACGCAACCCTAAAAGTCCGTCCGCCGATGGTGTTCCAGAAGGGACATGCAGATATGCTGCTTGCGGCATTGATGAAAGCGCTGGACGAACTCTAACTGATATTGTATGGGGAGCCAACTAATTGCCCAATTGCTAGATCTTTGCCATTGGAGTAGGGTGTTAGTGCAGGGCAATCGCATTTAGATTGACAACTATGGATGAGAAGGTCCAAAATAGCTTTTGGGTGGTTTTTGTGCCCTAAGCTGCAATCCAAACTCGTTCGCAGAAATGCAAAAACTGGAAAGGGATGCATTCTGGATAGATGGTTTCTGGGAGAGGTATCAACTAGAACAGGAAGCATACAGGGGGAAGTGCACCTTTTAGTCTATGCCCCTATTTCACCTACCACCTGTGGGACAAACACATAAGTCCTTCTCAGTGCTTGACAAAAATAAATCCTTCGCTATAATAATATAGATCGTTAAATAATATTTTAGCGATGAAAAGGATTTGTTATGGAGAAATTTCAACCTGCGCCCACCTTTACCATTGAAGATTTGGAAACCATCAAGGTTATCGCCGACCCTCTGCGAGGTCAGATTGTCGAGATGCTTGTTTCCGAGCCTAATACCATCAACCAGATCGCAACAAAATTAGGTCTGGCTCCCAGTAAACTTTATTACCATGTCAATCTCCTGGAGAAAGTTGGACTCATCAAGGTTGTTGACACTACACAACGGGGCAACATTGTCGAAAAGCACTATTGGGTCACTGCCCTGGATTACCGTGTCGACGAGAGTTTATTCAATTTCTCGACTCCTGAAGGAAAACAGAACATTAGTCATTTAATGCTCGCACCTCTTGAAACTACGCGCCAAGATTTGCTCCGCAGCCTGGAGGCGCGTACCTTCAATTTGGAACATGGTGCTGAGAGTCACCCGCGGCAGGTGATGATCACTCGCGAGCTTAGTCACATTTCTGATGAAAAAGCTGAAGAATTTATGAAACGCTTTAATGCGCTCGCAAAAGAGTTTTCTGCTGCCGATGACCCTGAAATAGATGCTGATGCCCCGGTTTACGCGTTGACAATTGCTTTCTACCCCACTTTCTATTATGAAGATACAGAGAGTGAATGAAAGGAGTGGAATAAGAATATGAATGAATCCATCCCCGCCCCCAAAAATATGCGCTCATTTGTCACGATCTGGCTTGGTCAGGTGATTTCGATTCTCGGTTCTGGCCTGACAGGTTTCGGTTTGGCTGTTTGGATCTATGACCAGACAGGCCAGGCAACACCATTCGCGTTGACAGCATTATTTTCCTCGCTCCCCCAGGTGTTGTTGTCTCCCATCGCTGGTTCCTTTGCGGATCGCTATAACCGCCGCCGCATCATGATTTTGGCTGACACTGGTGCTGCGGTCGTCACTCTTATGGCAGCATTGCTGATTTTTTCTGAGAGTTTGCAGATCTGGCATATTTACTTGATAGCCTTGTTTAGTGCGATCTTCTCAGCCTTTCAAGAGCCAGCCTATTTGGCATCGACAACCATGTTGGTGCCCAAGAAAGATTTAGCCCGATCTAGCGGAATGATGCAAATGGGCCAGGCCATATCATCGATCCTCACACCAGTTATTGCTGGTGCACTTTACGGATTTATCGGTTTGAAGGGCATTATTTTGATTGATGCGGCAACCTACCTGTTCGCCATAGGCGCTCTCCTGATGGTACACATCCCACAACCCAAAGTTGTCACTGCCAAAACCAAGGATGAGAAAAAATCCATTTGGAAAGATGCATTCTTTGGTTGGAATTACTTACGCCTTCGTCCAGGGTTATTTGGCTTGTTATTGTATTTTGCCATGGTGAATTTCTTTTTGAATGTTTCTGGTGTAATGATGGGGCCGTTAATCCTATCGTTTGGCACGCCTACGGAATTGGGAGTCGTGCAGACGGTATTTGGGGTTTCCATGCTGATAGGCAGTCTTATCATGAGCGCCTGGGGCGGCCCTCAACGCCGGGTGCGCTGGCTGTTTGGCACCATCGCCCTGGCGATCAGCGGTATGTTAGTCACTGGTCTGCAAGCGAACATTTGGTTCATTGCTTCTGGTGCCTTCATCTTGATGTTCTTTGTCCCGATTGCATCCAGCCTAAGTCAGGCGATATTCCAATCCAAAGTGGCACCTGGTGTGCAGGGAAGGGTTTTTGCCATTCGCCGAATGATCTCCCAATCGATTATGCCAATTGCTTACTTAATCTCCGGGCCGCTGGCTGATAGAGTGCTCAATCCCTTACTGGTTGAGGGAGGTGCTTTAAGCAATACTTTTGTGGGAGATATCTTAGGTGTTGGTCCTGCCAGAGGGATCGGCTTAATGTTTGTGCTCTCGACTCTCTTCGGGTGGGCTGCCACTTTGGTGGCCTACGCAAACCCGCGCATCCGCCTGGTTGATGACGAACTCCCAGATGCGCTCCCAGATGCCCCCCAAGATTCACCTGGAGATAGCGAACTTGCCGAAGCAGTTGAGCCATCTTTCGCAGATTGAACTGACAGATCAGATTTGAGAAAGCAGATTACCAAATCCATGGTGATCTGCTTTTTATTTTATCCAACTGCTTTCTAAGGAAGTGCTTTTGCTTTTATCGCACCTGCCCCTAGCATCTTCAAAACCAGGAAAACTCCTGACAGAAATCAAGGAAAATACCTTACAGAACAGGAAGAAGGGGAATCTCGAATTGTGATAGAATCTCCACCAAGATAGCACTTTATCAATTCAAAAAATCCGATATTGGTACCTAACCCCCGGATGGGAAGGTTCGGGTAGACGACAATCTATTCCGAGGCGAAGCCGGTGTTCTCGATACAAATCGAGCAAGTCCGGCGCTGTCCCGCAACTGTAATGGCCAGTAAACAGTAACCAGTAAACAGTAATCAGTTGAAAATAATCACTGACCACTGTCCACTGTCCACTGTCCACTGTTCAGAGCCAGGCCGCCCGCCAAGATCGTGATTTCCACGTACCTCGAGGTAAGGAGGTGGGAATATCATTAACGAACACAAACAAAACCCCACCATCCCTGTCCAAGCGGCAGGGATTTTTGATTAGACCTCTTGCAAAAGTCATGATTTAGCCTGAAGTTCCAGATTGTAGATAGCAG
>JACKQG010003610.1_pt1 | contig 18764 bp, 18 predicted proteins | sample 8237621 | NCBI WGS metagenome assembly JACKQG01 (sample SAMN15677084, study PRJNA649215) | marine metagenome | biome: marine; feature: Black Sea; material: saline water; isolation source: suspended particulate matter (SPM) from the Black Sea western gyre | collected 2013-06-09/2013-06-10 | depth... | reverse complement strand
CCATGTGGGGGCGGTTCGTGGCTTTCAAAGAAGGAGATTAGAGATTAGAGATTGGGTATTGGATATTGGATATTCAATATCCAATACCCAATACCAGGAGTGAAAATGCTCTCAGAGTTGGACAACTACTTGCAACGCATCGAGGACCTGCGCGGGCAGGTTGGCGATTTGATCGCCGACCTGCCTGCGGAGGCTCTGAACTGGCGTCCCATCGAGGACAACGCCACCAACTCCCTGGCTGTCCTGGCAACCCACATCGCTGGCGCGGAGCATTTCTGGATCGCCGAGGTGGTGGGGGGACGTCCTCCCACCAGGGACCGCGACGCCGAATTCGCCACCCAAGCCACCGACGCCTCTGAGCTCGTCCGCCTCTTGGAAGACACTGGGGCAGAGACGCGGGAGGTGCTGTCTGCCCTGCGTGCGGCCGACCTGGATGGCACGCGGGAGGCAAGGGGCCGGACAATCCCTGTCCGCTGGTGTATTTTGCACGTCATTGACCATACCGCTCTCCACCTGGGCCACATGCAACTTACCTATCAGTTGTGGATGGAAGGTCAAAGCAAACCGTCGCCCTTCTGGTTTGAGCGATTGCCTTAGAGAATTGGAGGTTGGAAGTTAAATGCAGATTTGACAAGCTCCCAATGATTGTGTATAATCGAGATTGCTTCAGGCGGAGGGGAACGCAGGTGGCCGCGAGGCTCAGACCGCGGATAACTGTATGCGTGCGCCGCTCCCAAAAACAAGAGATATCCCGGAAAGTCCTTGAAAACGCTCTCAGCCCCCGTCCTCGGGGGCGTCGCCAGCGAAGTCCCCCTGCGAAAGCGCTGTCCTGAGCCTGTCGAAGGGTCGCCCCGGGGACGGGGCTTCGAGCACTTTCCGGGAAAGCTCACAAGTAAAGGAGGGATGGATATAAGCTAGATAGAGTTTATCCCAAACCTGAGACTAGCGGTTAGCGTTCGACATTTCACACCAAACAAAAGGAGGAAAAAATGCCCGGCAAGAGAACAGCGTTAGCGATCATCTCCCTGATGGCGGTACTGGCGATGCTGGCGGCTTGCGCCGCGCCTGCCCCTGAGGTGGTCGAGAAGGAGGTTCCGGTCACCGTCGAAGTGGTTAAAGAAGTGAAGAAGGGTGCTACTCTGGCGATCGAGCATTTCAGCATCATTGCTGGGACGACCTGGTCTGGAGCCCACGATCGCGCTGGAAAGCGAATCGCTGAAAAGTACCCGGATGTACAATACGTCTACAGAGAGGAAGTAGGGCCTGATGCCACAGTTCCCTACGCCGAAGAGCTGATCGCTGCAGGGGCTAACATAGTCGTGGGAAACGCGGAGTTCATGGGGCTGCCCTTGAAGGATATAGCCGATAAGTATCCGGATGTCTATTTTGTATCCATCATTGCCAGCGATCTGACCACGAAGAGGAACTTCATCAGGCTCTTCCCCAGGCAATATCAGGCGCTGTACCTGGAAGGGCTCATCGCCGGGGCGTTAACCCAGTCAGGCAACATCGGCATCGTCTCGGCATTCCCATGTGTTCAGGTCATCAGGCGGCAGGCCGGCTTTTACCTTGGGGTGCAGGATGCAGCAGAGTTGCTTGGCAAAGACATCACGGTGTACGTGAAGTACGTCGGTGACTGGTACCTGCCTACGGAAGAGCGAGATATCGCAAGTACCTTGATAACTCAGTACAACGTTGATGTCTTGACCCAGCAAACCGATTCCGGGTCCCCCCTGGACGCCGCCCAAGAAGAGGGCATTTGGTTCGTAGGGAAGGACATGGACATCGTGGGGTTTTACGGCTGGTCGAGCACAGATACCGTGGCCGTGTCGTTCGACACGCGTTGGGAAGTCCTCTACGAGAGGATAGTCAAGGATTGGTTGGCTGGCGACAAAACCCCAGAAACAATACTGTACCTGGGCATGGACGACAAAATGATTCTGGCTGATGGCACAGAGGTTCTAACCGTTGATATAATGAACGACAACAAGGTGGGCGTTGACGCCATCAGTCCAAAAGCACGACCACTGATTCCGGATGAGATCGTAGAACTCGTTGAGCAAAGAAGGGATCAGATGATCAAAGGAGTGTGGGATCCCTTCTTCGAGTTCGAGTTCGTGAGCAACGGAACTGGCCTGGCGCTGGAGAATTTGCCGATTCCAGCCGCGGGGACAGTGGTCAAGCCAGCCGGTGAGATGCCGTCGGACGCGTGGCTGCTTTCAAAGTTCAACTTCGACCTGGAAGGCACGGTGATACTGGAGTGAAACAGAGTTCGGTAGTCTCGCTCGATCATGTGTCATTGCGAGCACATTCGCTTTGCTCAGTGTAAACTCCGCGAAGGAATCTCCAAGCGTGCTAGGGGATTGCTTCCCTTCGACAGGCCTGTCCTGAGCGTAGCCGAAGGGCTCAGGGCAGGCGGCGCAAACCATGCCCTGAGCGTAGCGAACGGGAGCGCGCCTCGCAGTGACAGAGGCATGAGGCTCCCTCTCTTGAGGGGAAAACTCCCAAGGGAAGGAGTCTCATGCCTACTTTTATTGAGGAAATCCCAAACAAATGCAAAAAGAGCTCCTGGAAGGGATAAACCGCGGAGAGACGGTCTTGGAGGCGCGGGGAATCACGAAGAGATTCCCAGGGGTCGTCGCCAATGATCGCATAGATTTCGAGATAAAAGCGGGCGAGATTCACGCTGTCCTCGGGGAGAACGGCGCCGGGAAAACCACCTTGATGAATATCCTGTTCGGGCTATTGCAACCCGACGAAGGCGAGATCTACATCGGCGGTCAGAGGGTCAAATTCAGGTCGCCTCTGGACGCCATTGACCTGGGGATAGGGATGGTTCATCAACACCGCAAACTGGTGTCCGCTCACACGGTGATCGAGAATATAATCCTCGGGCACCCGAGGGCTGGGAACATTCTGAACCTGAAGAGAGCAGAGGAAGAAGTAAAGGAGCTTTGCGAGAGATACGGATTCAAAGTAGACCCCAGGGCGAAAGTCTGGCAACTTTCAGAAGGGGAAAAGCAGGTAGTGGAGATCCTGAAGGCCCTCTATCGCGGGGCCAAGGTCCTCATCCTGGACGAGCCGACTTCCGCGCTGACGCCCCCCGAAACGAAGAAACTCCTGGCATCCATCGCAGCCATGTCGAGAGATGAGCTCGCCATCATCCCGTTCATCACCCATAAACTCCCCATAGTGCTGGCCATAAGCGACAGGGTGACGGTTCTGAGGCGTGGAAAAGTCGTGGCCTGCTTAGAGACGGGGCGCGTAACGGAGAAGAGCCTGGCTAAGAAAATGGTGGGGAGAGAAGTCATCTTCAGGATAGAGAGGACAAGGGTAGAGAAGGGCAAACCCATACTCCAAATAGAAAACCTCTCCGCCCTCAACGACAAAGGTTTTCTGGCTTTGAACGGCGTTTCGTTTTCTATACGTGAAGGCGAAATCTTCGGCCTGGCCGGAGTCTCCGGTAACGGGCAACACGAGTTAGCCGAGGTTCTGGCCGGCCTCCGAAAGGCGGCGGGGGGCAAGGTGATTTTCGAGGGGAAAGCCATCACGGCATCCTCTATCTTGGAAAGATGGAAGATGGGGATAGGATACATTCCATGCGAACGCACGGAAGTGGGCTCGATGGGTGATTTCTCCCTGGTAGAAAATATCGCCATGAACTTTTACTTCGACGATGATTTCTGCCGGCGGGGGATGTTGGATTACAGGAAGATACGGAAGCTTACCGAAGAAATCGTCTCCGAGTACGATGTGGCGGCTCCGAGCCCAGACACGAAGGCCAAGTGTCTATCCGGCGGAAATCTCCAAAGACTCATCCTGGCACGCGTGCTCTCACGCAGGCCGCGGCTTCTGATCGCCAATCTACCAACCCAGGGACTTGACGTAGGGGCGACGGAGTTCGTTCGGAACAAGCTCATGGAGGCGAAGAAGGAAAAAGCCGCTATTCTCCTCATCTCCGAGGACCTCGATGAGATCTTATCGTTGAGCGATTGGGTGGCGCCGATTTACGAAGGAGAGTTCATGGGCATCATTCCTGGGGATAAAGCCAAGAGGGACAGCGTGGGTGCTCTGATGGCTGGTTTGCGCCCAACTTCCAGTGATCAGTAAACAGTGATCTGATTACTGATTACTGAATACTGATTACTGAATACTGATCACTGATCACTGAATACTGAATACTGATCACTGGAAAAAGGGGGAGCAAGAGACATGAGGATCGGTAGCTACGAATTGAAGCTCGAGAAGAGGTTGACGTTAACCGGCTGGAAGGCAGCGATCATCTCGGTACTGGCGATCATCTTCGCCCTCGTGCTCTTCAGCATCATCTTCGTCCTGGCCGAGATCAACCCGCTGCTCGCTTATCAGGAGATTTTTTCTTACGCCTTTGCAAACCCCTACGGCCTGCCGCTGACGATCAACAGGTTCATATTCCTGTTGCTGTGTACGTCCGCGTTCATCATCCCTTTTAGAGCTGGGCTCTGGAACATCGGGATGACGGGGCAACTGTACGCCGGGGCGCTGGGCGCTTTCGCAGTCCTATTTGCCTTTGGCGGAAAGGCACTTCCTCCCCCGGATCTTTCCCCTGAAATCCTCATTCCACTTATGTTGATCGCGGCAGCTCTGGCCGGTGCAGGGCTGGGAGCGATTGCTGGGTTTCTGAAGGGTAAGTTAAACACCAACGAGATCGTGGTGACCATGATACTGAATTTCATAGCTTTCTGGTTGGTTGCACATATGATCAAAGAGGGGGGCCCCTTCATGAATCCCGGCGGGAGAGGTGAAAGCTTTGAGCTACCCCCTTCTGTATACGCGCCTTTGATCAGGGGCGTCCCCTTCACCATCTTCCTCGCCCTCGGGATAGCCGTGTTGCTCTACTTCCTGTTCGCCAAAACCAAGATCGGATATCAAATCAAGGCCCACGGCCATAGCCCGGCTGCGGCCAGATACGCTGGGATCAGCCCATTCAGGATATCGCTGTTGGTTTTTATCGTGGGAGGCGCCGTGGCCGGTTTGGCCGGATATCACTACTTCGCTGCGGTCCCCGGCGTCTACAAAATTGCCAGGACCTACGGATATTTCGGCGATCTGGCTTTCTATGGGATAATATGTGGACTGATTTCCCTCGGAAACCCTTTAGCGGCGATCCCGGTGGCGCTGCTCTTCGGAGGATTGTCCATAGGCGGCCGATTCGTCCAGGGAAAACTCAGTATGGGCTTTGGCGTGGATTATGCCCTGCTCGGAGTTCTAATGATTACTCTCGTCGCTTTTCAATTCTTCTACCGTTACAAACTTGTCCTGAGCCCGTCGAAGGGATCACCTGGGCAAAAACAGGGGAGTGACTGTTCACCTGCTTCACCTGCTTCACCTGCTCCCGCTGGACCCTAGTCCAGCGGCCTCGGCAGCCTGTTGTGATTCTGACCAAGTAGGCCCAGCGGTTTTCGGCGCCCGCCTGAGCGATCGGGGCAGCGGACTAGGGTCCGCTGCGAGCACAAGGTGAACAGATAAACAGAGGAGGAGAGGTTAGATGTGGGAGTTCATCGCTAGAAGTCTGGAAGCGTCAACGATTTTCACGATTGCCGCTCTCGGCGAGCTCATTGACCAGCGCTCAGGAGTTCTGAACGTCGGGATCGAGGGGGTGATGCTTTTCGGCGCCACCCTGGGTTTCATCGCCGCCCAATCCACTGAGAGCCACTTGCTCGGCTTCCTGGTAGGGATTGCCATCGGAGGCCTGCTCGGCTTTCTCCACGGATTCTTTTCCGTAACGCTGGGGGTTGACCAGGTTGTGAGCGGGATGGGTATATGGATCCTCGGCTTCGGCCTTACCACCTACATAGGCAACCCATACACAGGGCCTTTGGGGATAAAAAGGATACCCACTATCTGGGGTCTTTCCCCATTCTTCTACGTCGGAATCGCGTTGGTAGTCGTTTCGTGGTTCGTGCTCTCCAAGACGAGCCTGGGGCTGAGGATAAGATCGGTGGGAGAGGATCCATCAGTCGCCGAAGTTTCAGGCATAGACGTCACGAAAACTCGCTATCTCTGCGCCACAATCGGTGGGATGCTGATGGGGCTTTCGGGTGCCATTTACTCTCTGTTTTACAACCCGGTCTGGAGCTATAACTTTCTCATGGGCTGGGGTTTCATCGCTCTGGCCCTCGTCTTTTTCTCCCTATGGAATCCTTTGATCCTGCTCGGTGGTTCCTTACTTTTTGGAACCCTGTGGCAACTCTCACTCAACCCCCAACTAGTACTCCCCGGCCTTTTGTCCAGGTACATCTGGAGGACGATTCCCTTCGTCATAACCATAGGGGTTTTGTTGATCATCTCAACGAAGTGGTTCAGGACCAGGTGGGGGGCAGCAAAACCTGAAGCGCTCGGAACGCCATACGTAAAAGAGTGACGTTTTTCGGTAAGGGGCAGCGAGGCAATGAGGAATAAGGCAACGAGGGGCGCATATACGAGTTGGGGGAGCGTGAAGAAAAGAGTGAATCTAGCGCCGGCCGAGTAGGAGCGGAGCGACGTATCGAGGCCAAGCGGGTCGCCCAAGAGCCGCTCGCTTGGTTTCGATACGCTTCGCTACTCAACCGGCGCTCGCTCCCCCAAGATTTACACACGCCCGGCAACGAGGAATGAGGAATATGGAACAGCGAACGGTCTTGTACTTACATGGCTTTACTTCTTCGGGACGGTCTACCAAGGCCCGATATTTCAGAGAGAAGTTCAAAGCGTTTCCCCAGGTAGAATTCCACGCCATTGATTTCAATCCGACCCCCACGGATTTTGAATACGTGACCACAACCGGACGGATCAACCGCCTGAGGCAATATGTGCTGGATCACGATCTGGGAGATGTCAGCATTATTGGCAGTTCGTATGGCGGATTGATCGCCCTGCATTATGCGCACCGATTCGGCGGGGTCGAGAAAATGCTTCTCCTGGCCCCCGGTTTGACCTGGCTGTCGTGGGGACTTTCGGAGAAGGAACTTGAGCAATGGAAAAAAGCTGGCGCTGCACCAGTTTTCCACAATGCATTTGAGGGCGAGATTCCCATCAGGTATGATCTTCAGGTAGATGGGCTTCGCTATCTTGAGCCCGTTCCGCCTGCAGCCCCAATCACCATCATTCATGGCCACAACGACAAAACTGTACCGATAGAACCCAGCCGAGCGTATGCGGCCAACTTTCCCGATCAAGTTCACCTGATCGAGGTGGATGCAGATCACAATCTCAATGGCCATCTGGAGCTCATTTGGGAACACGTGCAGTCTTTTCTGTTAGACACCAAATAAGGAGATGGTAAATTATGTACATGCCAAGTCCTGGACTCACTGAGTTCGATTACGTGAAGCCCGCCTCGTTGGCCGAAGCCAGCCGCCTCTTGGCTGAGCACGCTGGCGAGGCGCGCCCCTTTATGGGCGGCACCGACCTATTCGTGCGTATACGCGATGGATTCATACGCCCCCAGATCATGGTGGACGTCAAGCATCTGCCCGGTATGCGCGACATCCTGTACGACGAACAAGCAGGGCTGACCATCGGCGCAGCGACCACCATGAATGAAGTCGCCCGCCACCCGGACGTGCAGACCCACTATCCGCTGCTGGCAGAAGCGGCCAACTCCGTCGCCTCCTACCAACTGCGCAACCGCGCCACCCTGGGCGGCAACCTGTGCAACGGCTCCCCCGCCGCCGACACCGCTCCGGCCACACTGCTGCTGGAGGGGCGCATCGTGCTTTATGGGCCAAATGGAGAGCGAGAGGTGCCGGCCGACGAGTTCTTCCTCGGGCCGGGCGCGACGGCGATGCAAACGGGCGAGTTGATGACGGCCATTCGTTTCCCAGTCCCACCAACTGGCAGCGCGGGGAGATACCTCAAGCTGGGCCGCAACAAGGCCGGCGACCTGGCCATCGCAGGGGTGGCAGTCTTTGGCTTCCCCAATGGAACGACTCCCCCCAGCTATCATTTCCGCATTGGGCTGGCCTCAGTCGCGCCGGTGCCGCTGCGAGCGCGGGAGGCAGAGGAGGTGCTGGCAGCCAACCCGCCAGGAGAAGAGACCTTCGCCCTGGCGGCCGACAAGGCCATGGAAACCGCAAGCCCCATTGACGACGTACGCGCCAGTGCCGCCTACCGCAAAGCGATGGTGCGGAACCTTACGCTGCGGGCACTGCGTGAGGTTTGGGCACAGATGAAGTAGGTTTCGGGTTACAGGTTTCAGGTTTCAGGTTTTGAACTTGGAACCTGAAACGTCAAACGTCAAACGTAAGGAGCGATATGGCAAACCATTCTATTACCATAACTGTGAACGGTGGTCGAGAGCGTCTAGACGTTCCCTCGAACATGACGCTGCTGCAACTGCTGCGGGAGAAGCTGGCCCTCACTGGCACCAAGAACGGCTGCTCTGCGGGGGAGTGCGGAGCCTGCACCATCTTGATGAACGGCGAGCCGGTCAACTCCTGCATGGTGCTGGCGGTGGAGTCCGATGGAGCCGAGATCGTCACCGTCGAGGGGCTGGCAGACGACGGCCAGTTGACACCCCTGCAGGAAGCCTTTATGGAGCATAACGCCGTTCAGTGCGGCTTCTGTACGCCAGGAGTGTTGATCTCCGCTCACGCCCTGTTGAAGCGTAATCCGCATCCGACCGAGGACGAGATAAAGTTGGCGCTGGTCGGGAACCTGTGCCGCTGCACGGGCTACCTGCGCATCATCGAGGCTGTGCAGACGGCGGCGGAGAATGGTATCCTGAGCTTGTCGAAGGAAGGAGATGCCTAAAATGACCGCAAGCAAAGCGACGTTTACCTCTGATCCCGTTGGCAAGAGTGTCCCCCGCGTGGACATGTACGATAAGCTCACCGGGGCCGCCCTATTCGCCGACGACATACAATTCGGCCCCAACCTTTACTACGCCCGCCTGGTCCGGAGCCCCCACGCCCACGCCCTGATCAAGCGAATAGACGCGAGCAAGGCGCTGGAGGTGCCTGGGGTGAAGGCGGTAGTCACCGGCCAGGACGCTCCTGAGCTGGTCGGCATGTACCTGGTAGACCGCCCCGTCCTGGCCGGCGAATGCGTGCGTTACTTTGGGGAGCCGGTGGCCGGGGTGATCGCCATCAGCGAGGCGATCGCGGAAGAGGCGACTCGACTGGTCGAAGTGGAGTACGAGGAGTTGCCGGCCGTCTTTGGCCCGATGGAGTCCATCCAGCCGGATGCCCCCCTGCTCCACCCCAACCTGGGCAAGTACAAGGTGGCCATCTTTATCTTTCCCGAGCCGGGCACCAACATCTCGGAGCACTTTAAGCTGCGCAAAGGCGATATCGAGTCCGCCTGGCCCAGGTGCGCCGCTATCGTGGACATGACCTTCGGCCTGCCCCAGATCCAGCACGTGCCGCTTGAGCCTCACGTGTCGGTGGCCCTCTGGGAGCCATCGGGGCAGGTCACGCTGTGGACCAGCACTCAGTCGCCCCACGCTCAGCGCGATCTGATCGCCCAAAGCATCAACATCCCGCACGGCAACCTGCGGGTGGTGTCTCCCTACGTCGGCGGCGGGTTCGGTGGCAAGGCGGGCGTAACGATGGAGGCGTGCGCGGTAGTCCTGGCGCGGGCGGTCAAGGGGCATCCGGTCAAGCTGCGCCTGACGCGCGAGGAAGAGTTCGTGGGCACGACGATGCGCCAGAGCCTGGTGGCGCACACCAAGATCGGCTGCGACGCCGAGGGCAACCTGCTGGCAATGGAGACCCAGTACTACTTCGGCGGCGGCGCCTATAACGACTACGGCGTCAACATCGTCCGCGCGGCCGGCTACTCCTGCACCGGGCCTTACGACATTCCGAACGTCAAAGGCGACTCCTACTGTGTCTATACCAACCTGCCCATCGGCGGGCCAATGCGCGGCTTCGGCATGCCTGAGATCCACTGGGGCATCGAGCAGATCATGGACCAGTTGGCCGAGAAGATCGGGATGGACCCCGCCGAGTTCCGGCGTCGCAACTGCGTCAGGACGGGCGATACCATCCTGACCGGCATGAAGATACCCGCCATTGACCTGGGGGCCTGCATTGACAAGGTCACTGAGGCCGTCAATTGGGGCAAAGAGGAGAAGCCCTCCGCGCCGCACAAAAAGCGAGGCAAGGGCATTGCCATCATGTGGAAAGCCCCGGCCATGCCGCCCAACCCCGGCAGCTCAGCCGTCGTGCGCTTCAACGAGGACGCGACTGTCAACGTCGCGATTGGAGCCCAGGAGTTGGGACAGGGATCCTTCACCGTTGCTGCCCAGATGGCGGCCCAGGCACTGGGCGTGCCCTACGAGTGGGTGCGCGTCTCGGCCCCGATAGACACCAAATACAGCCCCTACGAGTGGCAGACGGTGGCCAGCCGCATCACCTGGTCCATGGGCAACGCGGTCAAAGCTGCCGCCGAGGACGCCAGGCGGCAGATCCTGGAGATCGTGGCCGACCACTGGGGCGAGGATCCGAACGACCTGGACATCAAGGACGGCAAGGTCATCTCGTACAGGTCCGAGGAGGAACAGCCGCTCCAGAACATGGTCGTCTACGGTTTGCCCAACGAGAACTTCGAGGGATGGAAGGGTGGGCCTATCGTCGGACGCGGCAAGTTCATGCCGACCTACGTCACCGCCCTGGATTTCGAGACCGGCCAGGGCCCCCGCGCGGTGGTGCACTACACCGTCGGCGCGCAGGCGGTAGACCTGGAGGTGGATACCGAGACCGGCCAGGTTGACTTCCTCAAGATCGCCAGCGCCTACGACGTGGGCAAGGCCATCAACCCCGACCTTGTCCTGGCGCAGATCGAGGGCGGCGCGGTTCACGGAATGAGCTCGGCTTTCGAGGCCCTGCGGTTCGACGAGCAAGGCCGTCCCCTTAACCGCAGCCTGGTGGACTATCGCATCGCCACCGCCGTGGACATACCGAAGGAGATTCACGGCGACTTCGTCGAGACGCCGCTGGAGGATGGGCCGTGGGGCGCGCGGGGCGTGGGTGAGCACGTGATGGTTCCCACCGCGCCGGCCATCGCCAACGCCATCAACGACGCCCTGGGCATCCGCTTCAACGACCTGCCGCTCTCGGCGGAGAAGATCTTCATGGCGCTGGAGGAACAGAAGCAAGAAGAGGAGTAGCATCTCCTCCCAGCCTGAGCAAGACAGGCCCGTGCTCCCGCGCCTTCCACGAAAGCGGGAACGCGGGCCTTGCTCGTTTGCGTAAGTGCCGCTGTTGGGTTATAATATGGTCATCACTGCCCGCCCAGAACTTGGAGGTATCTTCTCAATATTTTGGGGGGAAAGGGGGCATAGCGAGCATCCGCCGGTTGAGTAGACCTTCAGGTCGTATCGAAACCCAGGATGCGAGCGGGGCTACCGACAACCCGCTTGGCCTCGATACGTCGCGGAGTTTATCCTGAGCTTGTCGAAGGGCTCCTACTCGGCCGGCGCTAGATTTGTCCTCCCCCGACTTTTTGAGAAGATACTGATCGAGCATGTGGCCGAGACGTATGGGAGGTAATAAAAGGTCATGGAGATAAAAAGAATTGCCCCGCACGAACCGCAGGCAGCGTTTTTATCGGCAGAAGACATAGATAGGGATGTGGCCTTTTTGTCGGAGGCGTTGATGGAAGAACGGGCCAAGCGCATTGCCCAAAACGTTCTCCTGCGCCCCGACATGCGCCAGATTCTGGGGGACCTTCTGGAAAGCGGTGCTTGTGAGAACGAGGAGGAGGCCATCACCAGAGGTCTCAAGATTCTTTCCGTCGCCCTATTGCCTGTCTTGGAAAGAAGCAGTTAGAACTCTACTTTCCGCTAAAGTGCACTCTACTTTGACTACAATATGCAGTAGCCAACTTGGTGATAAACCACAATATGTAGTAACTTGCGACTGGCTTGTCCAGATTCCAACACCAAATTGGTCTTTCGAGCCATTTTCAGCCACTTTGTTTTGCGAAGCCTACCATATGCAGTGATTTACTGAGACTAAAACCACAATATATGGTATTAAACAAGTTAGCGGAAACTAAAGTTAGAATAGTAGTAGTTATATTGAGCAAACATAAGGAGGTTCAACTATGTGGACCATTCTTCCCATCGTCGTGATGGTCGTTTTGCTTATCATCAGTTTCGCGCTTGTGTTCGGCATTGCCCTCGGCGTGGGCTGGATACTCACTCTTTTCTTGCCTTTCTCCCTGTTCGAGGCAACTCTCCTGGGTATGATTGCTGCTATGGTCACCTGGAACGTCTGGCGCAACATTTTCAGCCCAATCGAACCCTTCGGTTCCAATGACTATAATGACTATGAAGAAGAACCAGAATTGGAGGATTTTGATGAAATCCCTCCATCTCGCTTCTACAAAACGGATGCCGATAGAACCTGGGAGAACTGGTTTCGGTACATGATAGCCAACACTACCTACGACGACTTTCTCGACTCAGGGGGGTTTGCCCAGATGAATGATAGGCAACTACAAGAGCTATCCATTCGCCTGGCGGATGCAGCGATAGCAGCACTGAAGGCCAAATCGCCTCGCACCAAACGGCCGCGGGTGAGTAAGGAGATGCTGAAACACGAGATGACCAAGATGGGGCAGAAGCCATACGATGACGACATCTTGGACACAGCGATCAGTGCAATCAGCGACGAGTTGGATTCCCTCCAGGAGGAGTTGAGGGATGTGATCAGGGGGAAGTTGTGGAATGAACCTGTGGATGTGTTCTAGAACCTCCGAGTTTCTCGACTCGCTTTTCCGGGAAGAGTTCGACGATCAGACCAGGTATGATCCACAAGTGGTCAAACTGGTCGAAGAACACCTGGGACAGAGATCGCTTCACTCAAAAGCAGGATTCCAACTGGCCGAGGCGCTGGTCCAACTGGCGAAGGCGCGCGCCATGGAGGGCAATCAATGAGTTGGATCGTTGCGCAACTCAGCATACAAGGGATCAAAGGTATTCTGGATCAAGCCGGCGATTTCGAGCTGGCCCAGGAGCGATCTCCCAGATCAGTCGCCATCTATGACCCAAATGCCTGCGGCAAAAGCGGTTACGCAGATGCAGTCGAATATCTCTTCTCATCAGAAAGTAGCGAAGGTAGCAAAGAAGATAGCAGCCTGGCTGACGAAAGAGGTCTAAAGCCCAGAGTCTCCGTGACGCTCGTCAATTCGGAGTCAGGGGAATCGGTGCAGGTTAGCCGTCTGGTCAAGTCAGGCCAGGTTAATGATGCGCCATCGGAACTTTGCCCCATTGTTCGCGCCGCCCCCGCCCACCGCATCCTGCGCCAGCATGATCTCAGACGCTTTGTGGTTAATATGGCCCCTGGCGAACCCCAGGGCCAAGACGCAGCCGAGCTGCTTTCCAGGTGGTTCGGCCTGACACACCTGGAGCAGGTGCTCAAGCACCTGGAAGCAACCTCGAGCAAATTGGCAAATCGTGACCTCAGTTGGGAAATTGTGGGGCGAGTGCAAGACATCGCCAGGCATACCAACAACTCCGTCACCGAGTACGATGAACGGGCGGTATTGGACTGGTGCGAGGCGGAGACCGAGCGGAATCTGGGCAAACGCCTGGCCATAGATTCAGTGGAGGGAATGAAAAAGGCCCTTCGAACATTGAAACGGCTTCAGGGGCGGATCATTGTAACGTCATCTGCCACCGCCGGATCTTACCAGGCCAAGCTCGCTTTAGAGCAGTTGGCGACCGGCCTGATTTCCCAAGATGGTGGTCAACTTCAAGTCTGCCATACAGCTTTGACCGATGCAGTGGAGGCGGAACAACAGACAGAGCGACTTCTGACCAGGGCCAAGAACAGCGTCTTTCAAGAGGTGTGGAGCGCAGCTCAAGGGATTTTAGAATCACAGATCACGGGCGACTGTCCTGTGTGTCGCACCCCCTGGCGAAAGACCCGCGCCGGTTCTCAGGAAGCCGCGTTGATCACTATCACCAGAAGCCGCGACGAACTCGCCGAGCTCGCCACAGCTCGAGACGAGCAACAGAAGGCCACCCGTAGGCTCAAGAAGGCCATCAGAAATTTAGAGAAGCGACTGGCACAAATCCCAACAGAGGCCAAGAAACTATCGCTATCAGAGATTGAAGCCCAGGCCACAGAACTGGTGAAGGCCGCCAGAACACTGGCCCTGGCCGACCGCTTCCCGTCCCAGGTGCAGGACGAATGTGAAGCGTTGTTGGGTCGCTGCCACGAGCTTGTTGCCCAAAGAATGCAGCCTGCACTTCAGGGTCTCCCGTTCATGACGGCGCCGGTTACGCCCACCCAGGTCAAAGCAGCGGTTGAGCATTTTCAGGCCTTGTGGGATGCCTTGATCCGCCTCAAAGAACTACACCGCGAGCAAGAAGAATATCAAAAGGTCAAACGCAGCTTCGACGCCCTGGCAGAGGTTATGCAAGAGCGCGCCGCAGCACTGGTGAATGACGTGGCGGCGACTCTTAGAGACGATGTGCAATCCATCTACCAAACCATTCATCCGACAGACACTGCGCCGAACATCCAAATCGTTCCAGACACCGAGTCGAGGACGCTGAGGATGCAGTTGACCCCACCTGCTGGTGATCTCAGCGAGTCCCAAATGAACACTCTTGGCCTGGCATTGTTCATCAGCTCTGTCGGCCTGTTCAACCGCCAGTTCCCGTTTCTACTCCTGGATGACGTTTTTTGCTCCTACGATGCCGACCATAGCGACCGCATCGTTGACCTGGTCGCCGAGCGGCTGGACGGGTTTCAAGTGTTTCTGACCACTCACGATTGGCCCTTCTACTCGATGCTGAAAGACCGCCTCCATGACAAGAGCTGGTTGTTCGAACACATAGAAGAAGGGTAGCGTCTCTCCCCGGCTTGGCGAGACCCTTCGGTGTAAAACGAGCCCGCGGCCCTACTTTCGGGGTTGCGGGCTTTGTTGGTTTGCGTAAGTGTCGGCGTTGGGTTATAATAGGGGTGACCGGCATCAGCCGGTTGCAGTCTCGGGGAATATGTAGTATAATAAGCTCTAGAAAGATGTGGAGGTTAATATGGCTTTTGCGGAGCGTGTGGAAATCATCAAACAGATCCAGGAACTGCGGAAGTCCAAGGTCGTGACCTACTTTACCAGCGACCGGAGGACCTTCCCCTCAGGTTTCTCACTTCCTGCACTGAAGACCTTACTGGCAACAGAGGCGCAGATACTTCTCTACGACCAACTCCGCTCCCTGGGCAAGACGGATAATCTGGACCTATTCCTGTATACCCGGGGGGGGCAAGTAGACTCTGTCTGGCCGCTGGTCAGTATATTCCACGAATACGCACTCAAGCAATTCGCTGTGCTTGTGCCATTCCGCGCCCATAGTGCGGGAACACTCGTCTGCTTGGGCGCCGACAAGATTATCATGGGGGAAGCCGCTGAACTTAGTCCTGTTGATCCCACTACGGGGAACCAATTCAATCCTGTAGATGAGGTTGACAAGCGCACCAGAAGAGGCATCAGCGTGGAAGATGTGACCTCTTACATAGAGTTGGCGAAAGATCCTGTCAAGGTGGGTCTAGAGCATCCTGACCATATCCTGGAGGTGTTCAAAAGGTTATCCGAAGAGGTCCATCCTATTGCCTTGGGGAATGTAAACCGTGTGCACACCCAAATCCGCATCCTGGCTGGTAAACTGTTGGAGCTTCATCTGCAAGGGGATGAGGAAAAGGCCCGAATTGAGCAGATCGTTGATCAGTTGACGAAGAGTTTATACTCTCACACACACGCTCTCAATAGAAAAGAGGCAAAGGAAATACTGGGTGAAGACTTGGTCGTGGAAGCAACGGAAGAGGAGCAAAAGCTCCTGTGGCAACTCTACGAGGAATACGCCCAAGCCCTGCAACTGCGAGAGACCTTCTGTGCGGATAGTCTCGTTGTATCCAATCAGCCACAACAGGAGCTCACTATAAACGGTGGGTTCATCGAAACTGAAAAACAATCTCTCGTCTTCCGTTCCCGATGCCGTATCAGTCTATCTTCAAACATACCTCAGGGGGTTCAAATCCAAATCCCACCAGGCCAGCCCATGCCGCTAATCCCCGGGCTCCCGGTCAATATTGACGTGAAGGTATTATCCATCGGCTGGGAGGCGGCTGACGCACCCGAGAAAGGAGAGTGAAAAATGATGAGGTTGATTGACACGAGTGATGCCCAATCTGAGTATCTCATCCTACAATTCAGCTATACAACCGCTGACATTGAGGAGAGCAGGTTTTCTGGCGAAACGCCTAATCCTCTTTACTTTGTTATGCCTCAACCGATTATGGAAGTATCCCCCATGGTTCTCACGGTGATTGATGGGGAGATACGCGTGGTCAAGGATGAGTCTCCCCCTGGCGCCCAATTGCCGAATCCTGCCTCGGATCTGTTCAGGCTTGCCAATGCGCCCACGTTGACGGATTCGCCAGCCTGATCTGCTCTCAATTGAGGAGGTTGACGTGCTCACTATACTGCCCGTTCCACACAGCATCTACGAACGGGCAGTTTTATTTGATACGTGCGCCCTGGAGGCGATTGCTGATCCGAGAGACAAATATCACGAAGCCGCTTCTCAATACCTTACAGAGTTGAGGCGGCTCGCTTATCCTTTCTACGTGACCACACTGACAATAGCTGAGACCCACCGCCGCCTGCTCTACAAGCCTCGCCTGGGCATCTTGCCGGCACTGCGTTTCTTGGAGAGCGTGTATGACGGTTCTGCCAACATCGTTCGCCCACTTGAGGAAGACGAACAGCAGGCGATGGAGTATATCGAGCGCTTCGACGATCAGGAACTCACCTTCACTGATACAGTTAGCATGGCTGTTATGAATAGGCTGGGATTGCGAAAGGTTTTCTCATTCGACTGGCACTTCACATTACTCGGCTTTCAAGTCGTCCCCACATAATGGCGCTAATACCCTGAGCAAGAAGGTTAGCGCCTCTCCCCAGCCTAACGAGTTCCCTTCGCGGCAAGACAGGCCCGCGGCCCCGCGCCCTCCGCCCACCACGCTGGTCAGAGCGGAGGAAGCAGGGTTGCGGGCTTTGTTCGTTTGCGTAAGTGCTAACGTTGGGTTATAATAGGGGCGGCCGGCACCCACGACAGCTCCGGCGTGTGTACTACACCAGGCTCCATGGAGGGACTTGGGCAACCGGCGTTCCTACTCTAACAGCACCTCTTGATAACTTGAAGAAGGAAGGACTATATGACCATCACAAAAGATGGCATTCAGCAACTCATAGAAAGCGATGAATTGATCAAGGCCGAAGAGCAAAGCAGGCTACTCGTGAATGAGTATCCAGACGATGCTGGCGCCAAAGTGGTTCTAGGGCGTGTTTTGGCGATGCAAGGCAAGTACGAAGAGGCTATTGCACCATTTCAGGAAGCCCTGCAACAAGATAGTCAGAATTTTGAAGCCTCGTTCTTTCTGGCCATCGCGCATGAGGATCTAGAACAATACGACGAAGCACTCAAAGCCTATCGGGAAGCATTGGCAACTGGCGAATACAGCTCCCTTATTCACTACCGCATGGGACGACTATATGCCGACCACAGATATGAGAAACGAAGCAACGAACAAGCCCGAATGCATTTGCGGTGGGCGACTGAAGGCGAGAGACCCATTGAGGAAGCATTCCTTGAGCTTGCTAGAATAGAGCCACCCAAACGGGCAGTCTATGTTCTACAAAACGGCTTAAGACTGTTTCCTAAAAGCCATAAACTGCATGAGCGACTCGCAAGTCGGCATTTCCAGCTGGAAGATTTCGCCAGTTGCATTGAAACTGTAGAATCAGCCTCAGAAATGGGAGTTGATACTGAGAATCTGCGTTTCTTATCAGCTAAGGCACACTTTCGGGTAGGTAGATTCGATAAGGCGAGAGAAGTCCTCGCTCAGATTAGTATAGGAGACGACGAGAAACAACGCCATGCTCTCGAGTGTTTCAAGTCAGCGGTTTTGATAGAAGAAGGAAAACACGATGAAGCAATGAAGACACTGCAGAGTCTAATCGTGGAAGATTTCACGAATAGGCTAGACTTTGCCGCCCATTTCCTCCTCATGTGCGCTTATTTGAGACAAGGGCACGTCGAAGAAGCTGAATCGGTTTTCAAAGAAATCCCAGACAGCAAAGAATACTGGGATATGAGTGTATATGCCGACCCTGTCGCATATACCCTTCGTCAGTACTTGGCTGAAGCCCTGGATGGACTAGTCTCGAATAGCACAGACGAGGCCACGGTTGCAAAGGCTCGGGGGACCCGCGCAGTGGAGCGCTTCCAACGAATCCGAGAGCGGCAGGAGGAAGCTTTCTGGCAAGCGCTCAAGGAAGAGCTATCATATGCATTGAGAATTTCACCTAATAATGCTGAATACAACAGACATCTGGGATATGTACTCGAGGAACTCCACGACTGGGTGGGTGCAACTCGGCACTACATCCTCGCGCAGTTGAACGCAGACAAAGAACTGTACCTTCAGTTGGATACTCTTGACAAGATCTATCGTAGCAAAACAAGATTCAAGAAACTGGTTGGCGAAGTAGACAAGATTCTCGCAAGCCGCCGCCACTTCTGGAGAGAGCGATTTGCCCGCTCTTTCCTTGGGGAACTTATCCAGTTCCTGCATTCGAAAGCGGAATTCGAGAAGGTAATACATTTCGGACAGCAGTTTGAATACTCTACACTGTTGGAGGCAGAAGTCTTGTTTGAGATGGCTTATGCCTACGTCAGCAATTCCCGCTAGTGCCGCAAGCGTGCGTAGTAGGCAAAGAAGCAAAGGTCG
>JACKQG010003609.1_pt1 | contig 18769 bp, 12 predicted proteins | sample 8237621 | NCBI WGS metagenome assembly JACKQG01 (sample SAMN15677084, study PRJNA649215) | marine metagenome | biome: marine; feature: Black Sea; material: saline water; isolation source: suspended particulate matter (SPM) from the Black Sea western gyre | collected 2013-06-09/2013-06-10 | depth... | reverse complement strand
CTGGGTTAGAAAAAACTTTTGCACAAAAAACAAAGATTTCACTGGTAATACTATATCGTCGTATAAAATTTTCTACTGTAAAATCTACTATTTCTCTCACTTCAAGTGTAATATAGCTTTTGAAGTAGATTTTGCCAGTTACTTCAGCCCAGAACTTATCCTTCTGTTTTACAACGAGATCACTTTTTTCTATTAGCGAGTATTGGTTAACAATATCGTAAATAAACAGTTCATATTTCTTCAGCGACCACTCCATCAGCACTTAATTCCTTTAAACTTTCACGAAAAGGATTTTGAGTTATTACACAATTTTTATACAGTCGTTCCCGGTCTAACTTTATTTCATATATTCCTGCCCAAGCCTGAAAATCAAAATTTGTTTTATCCTCTATCAAACCCTCTTTGTAAAGTTCGTAAAAATATTCGGATCTCATGTGATATTTTTTTTCATACGGCTGGATTTCTCTTTCGGCTGCGTGCAAATCCTCAAGTATGTCTTCTACTGAAAGTCTCATTTTTAAACCTTCTTATCTGTTACTAATTAATTTGTGTTACAATAATAACAATAATTGAAACTTAAATCAAGTAAAATTTATATCAAAATGTAATAATTCGATTACAGGTGGAAATAAGATGTCGCCCACCTCAAATTGTGGAAAAATATGATATTGATAACTGCATTAAATAGATTATGCAATTTCCTGAATGATGGTTTCCAAAGGTGGACGACATCTTAGAAATCCACCTATAAGTGAGGTCTTATCTCAAAATAACAAACTTCCCTTTTTGATTTCTATCACCCGGTATTTCCACCACGTAAGTATAAAGCCCGTAACTCACCTTCAAATTACTGAAATTCAACAAATCCCAGAATTCATAATCTGTGTTAATATCATTATGAAAAAGCGTCCTCACCTGGTCGCCAGCCATGGAAAAAATGTGAATCGTACATTCTGCTGGCAAGTTGATAAATTGTATTTTCGATTCATTTGAACTTAATTCCCACCCGGCATGAACGATGTAGGGATTGGGAACCACTTTGACTTTATTAGATTCTTTTAAAACCAGCTTTTCTTTGGTTAAGGCTTTGGTGGAAATTTGAAATTGATCACCGGTAATAAAAGGACGTTTTAGAAAAATGCGTAATGCATCACCTGGTTCCGGCGCTACATTTTTCTCTCCCTGGTAGGTAAAATAGGATCGTTCAGTAATTGTAACTCTTAAGGTAAATTCACGGACGCCATCAAAATGATCCCAAATGTAAATCATGTCGCCGCTGGTCCAGGTGTTTTTCAGGGAATCTGTGGTGTCGGTGCTGGCGTTATAATAAATATCCCAATAAGATTTTTTATTTAAAACAGTATTCCATATTTCAAACGGCGCTGTTTTTTTCATGTAATAACTGGTATCCATTTTTTCCGTGAAACGTATTTCGTATTCAAACGGAAAAGGATCCCAATTTAATTTACCACCGAGTATAGACCAGGTGCATGGAGAAGGTTCTCCGGTTTCGTACTTGAACCAAAATGTGCTGTCATTAAGCACTTCCAAATCGTCAAATCTTTGAACCGAAATTTGTAGTCCATCAAAGATTTTACCTTCTTCACCGTTTGTGTTACTTTGTTTGTTTAAAATCATTTCCCCTGTTGTTTTATCAATAAGACTGTAGGCAGCATAACCGTAGCTTGTGTCTTCAAAAGTCATCGTGTAATCATGACCGGTCACAGTATAAGGATCAACAATCTGAACCTCAATCGGACCGTTACCGGAACTTTCACTTAATCTTTCAACAGCCAAAGTTGGCAGCGAATAATTACTTGCTTGCACACCGGGCGTGACTTTGACTAAATTGGGTGAAACACCGGGACTAACGCCTTTAGGACACTCCCGCATTTGAGACACAGGGTAAATCAACGGATTTAAATTTTTGTCTGCGACAATGCCGCGGTTATAAGAACATACACTATACCAGTAAGTAACACCGTTGGTCACACTCGTATCTGTCCATGAATGAAAGAGTCCGGAGTCATCGCCTAATTTTTGAAACGGATAAATATTTTCATATCCATTAATACCATTGATCAGGTCACAACTTTTTTGGGGAATAAAATTGATCAGCTTGCCATCATGATCAAGGATCCGTTCACCCCAGTCATTATGAGTCGGATCCGATGTTGTGCGGTAAATTTTATAACCTTCAAAATTTTGGTAACCTGTTAAAAAATCCCTGGCTGTTTCTGCGGAACTGTCCCAATAAAGTGTAATTTTTCCGTTTTGAGGTACAGCGGTAACTATTGGCGGCGGCGGTCCTTCAGACCTGCGATAATTATTATCAACCATATTCCTCGCTATTTTTGCTGTTGCCAGCATGTTATCATAATCATCAGCCGCCAAAATACCAAAGACAAAATTGAGTGTATCTCCGCTTTCCCAATTTATGGGTCCACAAGACATTAAATTATGAATGTACCAGACGACGCCTCGGCTGGAACTCCAGCGATTGTAAATTTGCACGCGGTCCGGGTAATCAAAATCCGGATCAAGATTTCCTTCTTCATCTTTGAAAAAGCAAGTTTCATCAACTAATCCGCCCAGCCCGGATGAATCGTTTGAAAGAATCTTATATGACAATTTCTCTCTTTCATAATAATAAGAGAAGTTATTGGGATGAAAAAAATGCCAACCGGTCAAACCCAATTGTTCGCCTTCAGGTTCATCAATTTCGAAATCACCATCATTGTCGAACCCGTCATTATTTTCAGCTAATGGTGTTTTTAAAAACTGTACAGCAAAATATGTTGAATCAACGTTATCGGCAATGTTTCGGTTGTAGCTGTAACTTAAATCATAAGGAAAAGTGACTTCATTTTCTGTTGTCCCGGAATCATCAATATTTTTGATATAATTTGTTTTTAATCCCGGGTAATCCGGCCAGGAATCCAACGAATACCAGGGCGTGTCCGATTCATAGTAGATGCCCAAATAAGCTCCGGTGTAGTCCCATTCACTGGTATTTATTATCTTTAAATTATAGATGATGATGTCGGATAAAAGCGCTTCCTGGAACCCGATTACTTCAGCCAACACTTCCGCCCCGATGGAATAACCCTGCTCCTGTCCGTATTTCCAACCGTACCTATTTATAAACTCCTGGCTTGGATAAAAGGTGTCAGCGTAAGTTCTATCATCAAATGTAATGTAACAAACCTGGTCACCTAAAAAGACATTTTTCAACAACTCCCCGGTTAGATTATCTTTTTTCCAACTGCCGGGCCATTTCCTGAATCCGGTGAGTGCATCTCTGGGCCAGGTTTTTTCATATTCATTTGTGGGCGCATGAATGAAATCAAATAACGGGGATTGACGATAGATTTCGCTGTAAAGCAAGTCATCTGTATAAAGCAAACCCTTTGTTGCATTTATTGTTGACCAGTCCGTTTCTGTTACACTAAAATCAAATCTATTGTACCAGCGATTGTAATTGTACGGCTCATAAACCGAACCTGAAACTGTTGCTCCTAATGAAACATATCTTTGAGAATCAGGGTGCCAGACTTTAGGCGCCCATGGACCATCCGGAATGCCTATCCATAAATCCAGTTTACCGAGATAACCATATTGCCCGCGCTGCGCACTTGGTAAGTCGGGCAGAAATTCTCCTGGTGCGCAAAACCTTCCATTATTGAGAAAGCCAATTTTTAAATTTGATTTATTGATCACACCGCCGATCAATTCCCCTTGCAATCGTTGTTTGCTTAATGTTACCCCGGTTGATTTTTCCTTTTTTAAATTTTGAGCCCAGGCATAAATAGGAAATAAATATATGTTGAAGGCTAAAAAAATGAATAATAATTTTATCTTTTTCATAAGTTGTATTTGTTTTGTTAAATGAAGTACTAATAAAAACCAGCAATTATTGTACAACTCACCCCCTGTTTCCCCCTTTCTTGTCAAGAGAGGAGGACTAAGGGGTGAGTTCGAGTTATTTAGATTCTAACATATCATTTATCTCATTTGGTTAAAAAGATTCCATAAGTTTATAGGCGATCCTTTTTAACAATTATTGGCTGGTCAGCAAAAAAATATTTTTAAAGAATATAATTGTAATGCTTTTAATAATAAAAATCAAGCTTTAAATATACTTTTCATCAAAGCATAACTTTACTAAACCTTCAAGGTTTAGTAAAGTTTTACTGGCATTAAATGAAGTATCTCTTCTATTCCATAAAATTAGTCAAGAAGTTTCAAAAAAAAATATGAAAAAAAACCATCAGCTTCATTCAAGATCACTAATGGTTCTTATTTATAAATCAATATAGTATTACCAGTTGAATCTTTGTTTTTTGTGCCTGTGCAGTTACCTTATTATTTTTAAATGAAACACAGACTGTGCAAAAGTTTTTTAAATCCGATCAATTATCAGTTACAACGAAAAGGCTGAGGCGAAGGCAAAGGCGAAGCAAGGTATTAAGGTTAAAGGATTAAGGATTTTCTTTCTTCCTTCGCCTTTGCCTCAGCCTTCGCCTGCACTTTAGTGCGCTAAGATATTAAATATTACCCGGCAGCGTCAGTTGGATTATTTCCAATATCCGGGAAAAGTATCAAATCCCCGGTTTTTAAATTTAATAATTTTTTACCAGGATTGTATTTTTGAACGAGCCAGAGAGGGACTCTATAGACTTCATCACACAAATTTAATATATTTTCGCCTTTTTGAACCGTGTGTATCTTTATATCATTAATTTTAAAATTTGTGAAAAAATCTTCTTCAATTGCCTGGTGAAATTCAACGCGTTTTTGCTTAAACTGGTTTTCGTCCACGTTACGAAATGTGATTTCTATCTCCTGATTCACATGTATCTCTTCTCCGAAATTAATACCATTGATAGTTCTGAGTTCATGTGTAGGAATTTTAAGCCAGTCTGCAAAATTTCCCAATGTCTCGTCCGCCCGGATAATTGTTTTGTTTGTGGCTTTGGATAAATTATCTGCTTCAAGTGCATTATCTGTTACATGAGGACCGGATATTTGTTCAACTGCCACAGCGTTTTTTTCTTTCGTTGTTCTGTTTTTGTTTTGTGCCAGGGTATTTTGATTCGTTTGGACTCCAGCTATTTCATTTTCCGGTTTGACCTGAATATACTGTCCGACATGAATTTGATCGGGATTATTAATTTCATTGATTGCAATTAACTCAGTAATTGTTGTTTTAAAGAAACCGGCAATTTCATAAAGATTATCACCGCTTTGCACCTGGTACCAGTTGGTTGAAATCTGTGATTGGAATTTTTTATTGACCGGAATTTGCGCATAAGCAACTGCGGGATTAAAATTTTTACGGTAAGGAATTTTTAGGGTGAATCCTTTGGGTAGTCTTCGTTTGGACAACAAGACACTCCGCCGCAACGAGGAATTATATTCTTTGATATCCTCAATCGTGACACCTAATCGCTTGGTGAGCGTGGAAATTTTTACATAATTTGGTACATTAAACGACAGGTATTTTTTGGGCTGGGCAAATACAAGTTCTCCGAAATATATTTTGTAATTTTCTTCTACCTCTACTGCTGCTAAAAATTCGGCATAAAAATTTCTTGAGGCAAATTTGAATGAACGACTTTTATAGTTATCGACAATTTTTCCCAAATCTTTGGTTTTTAACCGGGACACAGCTCGCAGCATTCCGTACACACCGTGATTATAGGCAGTGATCGCTAATGGCCAAGAGCCTAATTGTTCATAATTGTATTTGAAAAGTTTTGCTGCGGCTTCGGTTGATTTAATGGGATCAAACCGTTCGTCAACAGTGTAATTAATTTTTAAAAAGCGACGTCCGGTTCGCCTGGTAAATTGCCACATACCGGCAGCGCCATGTTTTGAATAGGCTTTATAATTAAATGAAGATTCCACATGAGGCAGCGCAATCAATTCCTGCGGCAGGTTATATTTGTTGAAAATTTGTTTTATTTGGTGAGTATATTTTCCCGACCGAATGATACCTTCCCGGAAATACTCCCTCAAACCTTGCTGTCCCCTCAGGTTTTTGGAAGCCCTGAGAAAAGTCTCTGCAGTACAATTCGGTTTGAATAAATTATAGATAAAACGGTCTTCTGCTTCTAATGAGTCAGGTTGAATTTCTTTCTTTTTGGCGAGCTTTATTAGGATTTTATGGTATTTCTTTTTTGCTTTTTCAACTTCCTGCCATTTGGCTTTTTCAGAATATTCCCCGTTTCCAAAAAATTCTTTGGCATTAAAAATTTCATAAACAATATCTAAATTCTCTGCATCATGGATTATTACCTGGTTTTTATTATACAACGTGAAGACGTTTTTCCAGAATTCGATATTAGGTTTTAAATTTTCCGGCACGGGAAAATTTTTTTTATCTGCACTTACTATCTTAATTTGTGTTAGATTGAAACAAAAAATAATTCCTGTTACAATAACGCCCCATCTCAATCGCTGTAGTCTCATCGCTGTCGTTTCTTTCTTCTGTCTGTTTCAATAATGGTTTGCGGATTATTTCAGAATTGAAGTTACTCCCGGGTTTATTAAAAAAATTATAATTGAAAGTACAATGCTATGTTTTTGTTGGAAACTAAAATGATGCTGGATACTTGATACAGGTTTCTGGATACCCCAATCCCATCCAGCTTCGAGAATCAAGTATCCTGCATCGTTTCAAAATTGAACTATTAATCAAGTAAGTAAAAAAATTCAAATTGCAGACCAATCGCATTGAATATTTGTGCAAAAACAGTGCCAGCTTCATAATTATCAAAAAGTTGAAAGAATTAAGTCAGACATCAAAAAAATCATTATCAATTTCAGTTTCGTCGTTTTCAACCGGGTTAATAAAACGTACATTCCCCGGATTATTTTCAAAAATCCGTTCGGTTATTTCAATAAGTTCTTGTTTATCTTTATCATGCAAACGTCTTACCAAAGTCCCGATATTAACAAAATCTTCACGATCATTCACCCACGAATACAACAGCGCAACAACGTGATTGCAAACGCCCTCTTTGAATCCGCAGGAACAATTTGATGAAATTTCATTTTCATCGGCAGTGATTTCAACATGAAATTCGTCAGCTAATTCCTTTATGATACCTGAAATCCGGTTATTATAAACCGTCGCCTGGATTATTTGTCCGTTGCAGTAATAATCCCAACTTGAACCATCAGTGTTTTCCTGGTCAAGAATTGCAATTTCCCGTTCATTAATGCTGTCTAATTCTTTTGAAATTAAATATTTGTTGTCTTTTATGCTCATGGTTAAAATGTACTCAATAATTTGATATTTAAGGATTTAATATAACTTAATTGTAGTAAAAAATCAAGTTGTTTTTTTGAAAATTTGGGAATACATCAGTTACAGGTGGAAATAGATGGAGTCCACCTAATATTGCAGTTAAATATCATATTTATAACTTTAAAAAATATGATTGTTATTTTGCTTTGTTATGGTTTAAAAAGGTGGGCTCCATCTTCGATCAAGGCTTAGTAAAGTTATTCCCATCGGCTATTATTTATCCAAATGGGATTGGTCAAACACCTGCTAAGTTTCCCATCAGTTTTTTCTGCAAGCAATTCTGATCGCAGATAGCCGTTTTTGGGGAAGTCAGAGGAGTTCAATTTCAGTTCGAATAAGTAAGGATCCTTCGTTTTTATAAAGGTTTGAAATTCGATTTCTTCTTTCTTTTCCAAATCGCCCAAGAATAATTTAAGAGATTTTATTTTACCAAATTCAGATGTTGATTTGCCATTCAATATTAATTGAAAATTTTTTCCACGAATTGTATCGCCGATTTTTGCTTTCTCTCCATTTTCGTTTTGTAATTGAAAATCAACTATTGGACCGTTTGTTACCAATGTGTGCCTTTTCTTTATTTCCCGGATTAGATTTGTCCCATTAAAGTGATTGTTTACAAAAACACCGGTTCTGGCATTGCCAAAAATTTGCGAAACCATTTCCCTGAATGTAAAAAATGGAAACCCGATCTGGCGAAAGCGGTTAAAATTGCCGTGCGCATCATTTCCGGCAAAGAGACTTAATTTTCTTCCCGCTAACAGGAGCTGTACCCATCTTGAGGTTCCATTGCCGATAATTTCTTCATAATCCCCGTTCCATATTTGAAAACCCTCGAGTCGCGAATTGAGATAATCCTGCCTTTGCCATTTTCCGCGGCGAATCAGCAGCTTTTGCAAAAACGGCACTTTCAGTTCCGGGTGCCCGGCAATTGCCAGCGCGTTCTTTTCTAATTGTTCCAGGATTTCATTAATTGACAAATCAGGTTTGGTTTTCAACCATTGTTCTGCTCCATCGCCTTTGCCCGGGAAAAAACGCTTGTTGTTGATAATGAGCAAATGGACATTTCTATTTTGGCTGTTCCCGGCGGATACTTCCTCCCCGGGAAGAATAACGAAATTATTCATTTTTGAATTAAGCCGTTTGACTTCTTCCCGCATTTTATACCATTTGGGAATTTCCGGATCGTTTAGAACGAAGGAATCTTCCCGGTCATCAAGATCGTAGGAATGGTCTGTAACCGCAAAAAAGTTCAATCCCATGGCTTGAGCCAATTGAGCTGTCGGCTGCAAAGGTGCGCCAAACTCAACCTGGTCTTCAGTGAAACTGCTGTGATAATGAAAATCGCCAAAATACCAATTATCAAAGCGGGGGAGAGGTTCTTCAGCAAGAAAAATATCCAATGGCAGGTGAGATGAAATGCGATAATTATCGTTGCGATAGACCCGGGTTTTGCCGTTAATTTTTATTTTAATGTGCACATCAAGCTGCACCATGCCAGACAATTTTTCCAGAGGATCAAAATACAGAATTTTGTGCCAGAATTTCCGGTCTTTTATCGTTTCATTAAAGGTGAATGTTTCACAAAAATTCTCTCCTGCGTTCGTGCTTAATAAGACAAATACAGATTCAAGAAAAACCGGGAATCGAAACGCATCTTTGATCAGCAATAAAACAGGGATTGGCTCCCCTGGTTCCAACCGGAAAGGCGCATCAGCAATTATTTCCGGTTCTTTTTTGAATAACCGACTGTACAAGCCTTTGAATTTGTAGTGGATTTCGGCATAGAGAAAAAAAGGGATAAGTAGGTCAGGGGTAAGATTGATCATTTCACTGAAATTTTATGTTACTTAAATGAAAAAAATGTTCTTGCGCAATAAGAAATAAATTGTCATTCTGAGCTCCGCATTTTTGCGGAACTCAGAATGACCTCTTTAGTTATTTCGGTTTGCCAGGGATAGTGTAATATATACTTTTTTTCAAAAGAATAGTTTCAGCGATAGCTATTTTCTTATTTGACCAGCAAGAATTTCTGTGTAAAAATATTTTTACATGTTTTTAGACTACAAAAATACAAACCACTGGCAATAACTTGCCCGGCACTGTTTTTACCATCCCAGGTAAAAATATGTGATCCTTCCGGCAATGATTTATTCACTAAATTCTTAATGAGCTGGCCCATTGAATTGTAAATGCTTATATTAACAACTCTCGTTTCAGAATTTAGGAATTTGATTTGTGTTTCCAAATTGAAGGGATTGGGATAGATGGAGAATGTCGGCTCTGCTTCAGGATTTACTGTTGGAGTTTGTGGCTGGTCCTGCAGTTTTAATTTGACATATTCGCTCATTTGATGATCCGGGTATGTTTCTAAAAATAATTCATATATTTTCTTTTCCGCATCTTCATCTTTAGTTACGAAATGATGAATGTCGGCAATACCCAACAGCACTCGCCTGCCACATTCCAGCCCTGCATACTTCTCGCTAAATTCAAATGATTTGTTTATCGCATCATCTACATTTCCCAGACGAACTTCGTTGTTAATTTCATACTCCATGGCTTTTAATTTTAACGGATGATTTTCTGATAGTTTCCGCTGTATGCCGGCTAAATCACTCTGATTCTCAATAGAATAATTATTATTGCCCTGTTCCAAATCCCGCTCATTACGGTAGCTGACTAATTTATGCAGTGCAAATACAGCTGCAGGATCATCAGGATAATTGCTGATGATTGATTTGAGAATATTCGTACCTTCATCAAATTTACCTTCTGCGATCAAGTTTTCCGCCTGGTTGAGCAGACTACCAAGGTCGCCAATTCCATTGTTTAAAGAAGTTGAATTAGTTACAAGAGTTGGTTTTGCCAAACTTGGTGGCCAACCATCTCCGGATACGTTATAAGGCGTTGGATCATAAATAGATTGAGCGTTACCATAATAATTATCATCCAAATCTAAAGTTCCTGCATCAGCAAAATAGGCATTGATGTCATAGCCGCTGTCTTTGTAAAAGGTTACAATATGACAATCCTCGACACAACCATCCGCTGTCCCATCCAGTGCAATCCCATTTCCAGGTTTTATCCAGCAACCGTTTAAATAAGTTGATGAACCTGGATTGATGAGAAAAACACTGGTGTTTGTACTGGTACTTACGGGAAAAATGCTGCCGCCTGTCAACAGCAATGTGGAACTACTGCACCAAATGCCCCATAAGCCTGTGTGAGCACCTTTCTGGATGATACAACTTTGCATGGTGGCTGTGCTATTATAGATTCCAAGTGCAGTGCCAGTTGATGATCCTGGTTCCAGGTATAGGTATTTGAGAGTAGCGGATGCGCCTGATATTTCTGTATAGCCGTGGATTATTGGGGAGCCGTAGCCATAGATCGTAATGTTATCATCAATAGTAACATTTTCATTGACATCATCTAGAAGGTAAGCCCATTCATTAGTTACTATATCATAACCGACCGCATTTGATAGGGAAGAAATAAGATTTGGGACAACTTTTGCCAAGCATTGGTCACCGGTAACAGATCCAGTATGATAATAATTATTATCAATGTAACATTCACCAAATGCGATTTTAAAATAACCATCATCACCCCAGTCTTCTCCCCAACTATTTTTACACAGCCAGTAATCTGCTCCATAATCAACAATGACAACTGCATGTTCTCCTTCATAAGCTCCAGTAGTATATTCATAAATACCATCATCATAAGAATAGAAGTCTTCATAAACTGACATTTGTGCGAGAACTGGGCTGGAATTCAAGGAATTCTTAATAGCATTGATTGAACCTGAATGACCGCTGTAATTGTTTATTGTCCAGTAGGCATGATCATAGTTTGGAAAAGAATTTATACCTTGTTCAGAACGTACTTTTGAATTTTGTATGAAGCTCATTCCACAATAAGTATATCCGTCATCACAGTCTCCACAACCTCCTGCGTTATTAGTAATGTGCATTTCATCTTGATCAATGCCAATATTTTGTCCAATATATTCATGAATCAAACCTTCTGCAACTCCAGTCGCAGCATGTGCCCAACAATTTCCACATTCCTGATTTTCCACATCACTCATCCATGTTTCCCAGTTTGTGCTCATAGTTTTTTTTAATATGTTATTTACTTCATTCTTTTTATACTCAAAATATAGGCTATCTCCAACAGCTTGCATTGCGTCAGGATTTTTAAATTCATCCGAAAGTATTCCACAAAGTTTACGTTTTTCTTCAGGTGAAAGAGCTGATTTGGAAGTAATACCAGCTATCCAATTATATCCTTTCTCCTTTATTTTTTTATTAATTTCGCTTATCATTTTATTTACTTCTTCTTGGGAAAGTCTTTCTTGTAATAAACAATTGTTCGATAATCCAAAAATTATAAAGACAAGAATCAAAAAAGAGCATTTTTTTACCATGGTAACTTCCTCCAGTTTTATTAGTTGTCAGTTCTTTTAATTAAAATTTATGGTTGTTTAACAATATCCACATCACCTCCTTGTTAATTTGTTGGTAATAAATAATTAATATGGTAATATTGGATTCCAAAAACAATCATGTCCTTCATCAATAAATGTATTCTTTTTTGTTTTAATATTCACAATATATAAATACGATTTCCAATTCACCCACTCGCCTGCCTGGTTTATGTTCTTAGTATAAACCAGATATTCATCATTTGGCGAAAATAACGTGGGATAGAAACCAATCCATTCATTGTCATTTGTGATATTGACTAATTCTTTCTCTTTACCTTGTTCCAATATAACGATTTTTGAATTATCTACCTCCCAATTAACCTCTACAAAAGCAATTTGTGAAAAGTCATTGGAAAATTTTGGTCTTAAGTAACTATATCCTGAATCAGCAACCGAAAGTGTGTCCAACATTTGTGAATGTATTTTGTATATTGCAATGATGTTTGTAATTCTGGGAGTGCTATCTAATAATAGTAGAATTTCTTCACTATCAGGATTAAAATCATAAATATTGGCGTATTCTTCCCCAAAATTTATTAGATCGATAATTAATTCTGATGATGTTTTCTCAATATTCGTTTTATAAATGATTTTTTTGGTTTGATTTTCATCTTCTCCAGCCTTATAAATGAAGCTATAACTATCAGAATAAAAATAGATGTCAGTTTTCAAATCTAATAGTTTTTTTGCATTTGATCCGTCTTTATCCATTATATAGGTACAATATTGTTCGCCAAGTTCATGATAAGAGAATATTATCTTTTCACCATCCGGAGTCCAACGCGGATTTGAAGCGCTAACATTACCAGGTAAATCAATAGTAAGGTTCGTTAAGGTACTTTTAGATAGGTTGTATAAATAAATATCATTGCCTCCATAAGGATTATCATATCTGAAAATAATGGATTTGCCATCTGGCGACCATGCAGGTGAATAGTTTCCATCCGGATTATTGGATATGTTTTTTATTGCATTTCCAGCAGAACTATTTAATACGATTTCCCAATGGAAATCAATTAATTTTCGATAACATAAGTCATTACCGGAGCTATTTTTATACGGATCTAATGGATTTGAACATTGTGGAAATAATAAAAATAAAGCTAACATAAATAAAATTATAGATAAATTACGCACTTTTTCCCTTTCATAAAACATCTGTTCTCTATATCTTGCCATACGTTAGTGGTTATATTTGCAGTAAATCTATTTGATTAAAAATAAAAAACAATGAATTATTGTTTTTTAATCTGAACATTATAAAATTTAATTATCAGGTAAAATAAGTCAAAGAAGATTTCGTAATTAATCAGAATAAAAAGTGAAACCAAATTGAGAAAACCGTTGTAGTATTTCGTAACTATCATGTTGTAAATTAGAAAGATGGAAGATCAGAACGAGAAGAAGATTGATTTTAGAATTTTAGTCATAGTTATTAATTACGAAATAAACGTAGTTTTAATATGGCATAATTTGTTTATAATGTCAAGCAGTATTTTATATATTTATTTTTTTTTTACGATCATGGAGATGAGTTGTATTTATGTAATAATTTGATTTAATATTTTTATAACTAGACATTAGGGATGAAACTGCTAATTGACCGGAAAAATGATAGTCTGGCATACAATTATAATATGAACAGGTAGAAAAAAAAATCAAAAAAATGTCTTGCTTTGTTCTATAATTCTTTTATCTTAAATAACTGTTGCTATCGGATCAAACTAATTCAAATAATACACAAATCCAATTTCCTTAAAAAAATGAAAATGAAAAAACCAATTATTGGTATCACAATGGGCGATCCGGCAGGTATCGGTCCTGAAGTCGCCGCTAAAACATTTGCCAAACAGGATACTTACAATATCAGTCGTCCCTTAATAATCGGTGATGCATCAATAATGAGCGCAGCAACAAAGATAGCAAAGGTTGATCTCCACATAAATCCGATTAATAAAATTTCAGAAGCACACTTCTCTCCCGGCACAATTGATGTTTTTGATTTAAAAAATGTGGATTTGAATAAAGTTGAATTCGGAAAAATATCTGTCATGGCGGGTAATGCTGCATTTGAAGCTGTGTTTAAAGTGATTGAACTTGCTTTGGAGAACAAGATCGATGCAACAGTGACCGGGCCGATAAATAAAGAATCCATCCAACTTGCAGGACACGATTTTCCGGGACACACAGAAATTTATGCTCACTATACCAATACACAAGATTTCGCTATGCTGTTAGTTTATGAAAATTTACGCGTTATTCATGTTTCCACGCACGTTTCGTTAAGGCGCTCATGTGAATTAGTGAAAAAAGATAGAATTCTTAAAGTGATCAAATTACTCAATGATGCTTGTTTAAAATTTGCAATCCAATCACCGCGAATCGGCGTTGCCGGACTTAATCCCCATGCCAGCGATGGCGGGTTGTTTGGCACGGAGGAAAGAGATGAAATTATTCCGGCAATAAAACAGGCAAACGATTCCGGTTTTAATGTTGAAGGTCCTTTTCCACCGGATGTTTTATTTCCCATGGCGCAAGGAGGCCATTTTGACGGCTGTGTGGCGATGTATCACGACCAGGGGCACATTCCGTTTAAATTGTTAGGTTTTGACTGGGACAACGAAAAACAACGAATGGGGCATGTCAGGGGAGTGAACATCACAACAGGGCTTCCCATTATCAGAACCTCGGTTGATCATGGCACAGCTTTTGAAATTGCCGGGAAAGGAATTGCCAGCCCGGAGAGTATGATTTATGCGATTGAATATGCCGTAAAGATGGCAATGGGTGAAAAATAGAAGCATTTTGTCTTTTAATCTTTTAATTTTAAATGGAGCAATTTCAATGGAAAAATTTAAACTTTTCTTTTCGTATGTAATACTTCTTCTTGTTACAGTTTTAACCATTCAAACTGGTCAAACACAAAACAAATACAATCAACAAGCCGGTACATTAAACTGGTATAAAGGAAACACACACACGCATACTCTGAATAGCGATGGAGATAGCTTTCCCGATGATGTTGTTAAATGGTATCGGCTGCATGGTTATAATTTTTTAGTAATTACAGATCATAACTTTCTCACAGAAGTTGATGAACTGAACAAAATATATGGAGCTGATGAACAGTATCTCATCATACAAGGAGATGAAGTCAGTGATGAATTTAACAAGCGACCCATTCATTTAAATGCAATAAATCCAAAATACAATATTTTGCCGCAGGGAGGAAAGAATACCCTTGAAACGTTGCAGAATAACATAAATGCGATCCGGAAAGCATCTGGCTTGGTTCATATCAATCATCCCAATTTTGGCTGGGCAATTTCTGCCGATACTTTGAAACTGGTCAAGAACTGCAACCTGTTTGAAATTTACAGCGGTCATCCTATCATAAATAATTATGGCGGCGGCGGCAAACCGAGTGTTGAGCAAATCTGGGATGAAGTTCTGGCAAGCGGCAAACTCATGTATGGTGTAGCGGTCGATGATATGCACGAATTAAAAGAACCCTGGGAGCCAAAAGCAGCAAAACCGGGACAGGGATGGGTGATGGTTAGAGCAAAACAACTGACTGTCGAGGCAATTCTCAAATCGCTGAAAAAGGGAAATTTTTATTCTTCCACCGGCATCGAATTATTAGATTACGAGGCGAACAAGAAGAATATTAAAATCACCTACAAAGAAGAAGGACATGCTAAATATACCGTTTTGTTTATCGGCAAAGGCGGCAAGGTGTTGACAGAAGAATATTCAAATCCGGCTATTTATAATTTTCAGGGTAATGAAAAATATGTCAGAGCCAAAATTTTTGATTCCAACGGGAATATGGCATGGACGCAACCGGTTTTTGGTGAGTAGTGATTGGTGAGTGGTTAGTTGTGAGTGGTTAATAGTTAGTGGTAAAAGGTGATCATGGAAAACAAACATGTGTCTCTTAATTACTCACCAATCACCAAATCAAGGAGCTGAGTCATGGAACAAACAAATAGACGAAAATTTTTAAAACAAGTCGGAATGGGCGCTGCGGCTGTCAGTTTTCCGCTCAAGCTGTTTAGCTGCCAGAAAAAAGATGAAACAAAACCAAACATAATTTATATCCTTGCTGATGACCTGGGGTACGGTGATCTGGGCTGCTATGGTCAGAAAGAAATTCAAACTCCACATCTCGATAAAATGGCTGAAGAAGGGATGCTTTTTACTGATCATTATGCCGGCAGTACTGTTTGTGCGCCATCGCGGTGTTGCCTGATGACCGGATTACACACAGGGCACGCTCTGGTCCGGGGAAATGCCAGACAATCGCTTCGACCGGATGATTTGACCGTGGCTGAAATACTGAAAGAACAGGGATATGCCACCGGGCTTATTGGTAAATGGGGACTTGGTGAAGCCGGTTCAACGGGCGCACCTAACCGCAAAGGATTTGATTATTTCTTTGGTTATTTGAACCAGGCACGGGCCCATAATTATTATCCTGATTATCTCTGGAAAAATGAAGAGAAATATCAGTTAAAAAATGAAGTCATTTATAAGGAAAGAAAAGACGGTAAGAAAACCCACAGTGCAGCCACAAAACGTGTAAACTATTCACATGATTTGTTCACTGATGAAGCGATTAATTTTGTTGAACAAAAAAAAAATCAGCCATTCTTTTTGTACCTGGCATTTACGATTCCCCATGCTAATAATGAGGCGCATCTTGTTAATCGACACGGTATGGAAGTACCAGATTATGGCATCTACAAGGATAAAGAATGGCCCGAACCGCAAAAGGGTCACGCAGCGATGATATCACGGATGGATCATCACATTGGAAAATTGATGGCGAAATTGAAGTCATTAGGGATAAACAAAAACACAATTGTGATGTTCACCAGCGATAACGGGCCGCATAGAGAAGGGGGGAACGATCCCCATTTCAATAATAGTAACGGCGCGTTAAAAGGAATTAAACGGAATCTTTATGATGGCGGTATCCGCGTGCCCATGATTGCATACTGGGAAGGAAAAATCAAACGCGGTAGTAAAACCGATCTTATTTCCGCCTTTTGGGATGTGTTACCCACCTGCACTGAAATTGCCGGGGCACCAGTACCTGGAAATGTCGATGGTTTATCAATGCTGCCGACAATGTTGGGACAACCTGAAAAACAGAAGAAACATGATTATTTGTATTGGGAATTCCATTGGGGCAGACCAACAAAACAAGCAGTTCGCATGGATCAGTGGAAGGCGGTCCGAAAATCTCCGATAGGTAAATTTGAATTGTATAATATAAAAAATGATATTGGCGAGGAAAATGATATCGCCAGTTTACATCCTGAAGTTGTATCAAAAATAGAAAAGTATGTTCAATCAGTACGAACCGAATCGGATTTTTGGAAATTGATTGGTGAGTAGTTAGTCGTGAGTGGTTAGTTGTCAGATCTGATCATGGAGAACAAACTTTTTTCTTTACTCACCACTAACCATTCACTACTCACCAAAACAGGAGTAACAACATGAAAGTGAATTGGGGTTTAATTGGCTGCGGCGATATTTCAAAAAGGAGGGTAGCGCCTGCATTGCGTGATTTGGATAACTGTAACCTGGTATCAGTAAACAGATCACAATTTGAGTTAGCCGAGGATTTTGCCAAAGAGTTCGGCGCAAAAAAATGGTACAAAACATGGCAGGAACTCATCAAAGATGAAAAGATAAATGCGGTCTATATCTCGACACCGGTTTATCTTCACGCTGAAATGACCATTGCCGCAGCAGAAGCAGGCAAACATGTGTTGTGCGAAAAACCAATGGCGATGAATGTAAATGAATGCGACCGCATGATCAGTGCATGCAAAACCAATAATGTTAAGTTGGGAATTGCTTATTATCGGAATTTTTATCCGGCTGTTCGTCGTGTAAAAGAAATAATTTCTTCGGGTGAGCTTGGGGAAATATCCTGCGCGCAAATAAATATTTTTGGCTATTTTGACAGAAAACCGGGTGAGCCGAGATCCTGGCTGTTGGAAAAAAAGAAGTCCGGCGGCGGACCAATGTATGATATCGGCTGCCATCGCCTCGAGGTGTTTCTTAATATTTTTGGTCCTGTTAAGGATGTTAAAGGGCAGGTCAGCAATGTGCTTTTTCAAAGAAACGTGGAAGATACCGGCACTGCGTTGTTATTGTTTGATTCAAATGTACACGGCGTTTTAAGTGTGGGACATGCTGCTAAAGAATCGCAGGATACCTTGGATATTTTCGGAAGTGAAGGGTCCATTCGCATCGCCGTACTGAACCAGGGGGATATGATTATAAAATCATCAAAAGGAGAACGAAAAGAATCTTTTCCACCGCATGAAAATTTTCATTTACCGCTGATTGATGATTTCGCGAATTCGATTTTGGAGGATCGTGAGCCTGTTGTTGATGGCTTGATTGGCAGGGAAGTGAATCGTTTGTTGATGGCAATTTGTTCCAATCCGCCGCGGCGGAAAACAACCCAATAGATTTTAAATAAAAACAAAAATCAAAGGAGCATAAATGTATCGAAAAATATTCATATTATCAATCAGCTTATTAATGTTGTCCTTTATGTTTTGTGCAAAAGAAAAGGGAGAAAATATGAATTTTACTGGCGCAAAAGGAGAAGTAAAAATTTTGACAATCGATCCCGGACATTTCCACGCAGCATTAGTGCAAAAAACGATGTACGACCAGGTTTCTCCGCAGGTATTTGTTTATGCGCCGCATGGTTCTGATGCTCAAGATCACATAAGTCGTATTGAAGGTTTTAATTACCGGGAACAAAATCCGACAAGCTGGAAAACAAAAATCTACACGGGTGAAGATTTTCTGGAAAAAATGGTGGCAGAGAAACCGGGAAATCTTATGATCACTTCAGGCAACAATCAAAAGAAAACCGAATACATCAAAGCTGCTGTTGACGCTGGATTAAATGTTCTGGCGGATAAACCTAT
>JACKQG010003608.1_pt1 | contig 18770 bp, 5 predicted proteins | sample 8237621 | NCBI WGS metagenome assembly JACKQG01 (sample SAMN15677084, study PRJNA649215) | marine metagenome | biome: marine; feature: Black Sea; material: saline water; isolation source: suspended particulate matter (SPM) from the Black Sea western gyre | collected 2013-06-09/2013-06-10 | depth... | reverse complement strand
ACCACGGAGAAGACACGGGGGCCTTTGAAAGGAAGAGAGAAACGGAGCGTGCGGTCCTCGACGTCCCAGACTTTGACGTGTCTTATCCCTCCGGAGATCAGCGACTTGCCATCGGGAGAGAACGCCATGCATCGCACGAAAGCGCGAGGGTGACCATCCAGGTCATCCTGCAGCCAGTCTTTCGAGGCCAAACTCCAGAAACGAATTCTGGGGTCATTTTCTTCTCCGCCGCCAACGGCAATCAAACGCCTCTCACCCGACCACGCGATGGCGTACATGGGCGAATCAGTGGGGACGGCCATTTCTGCGGCAGAAAGGTCGTCCGTTTTCCACACGCCGAGGGCATGCTGATCAGTGCGAGTACCAGTTGTCGGATAGAATACGGAGACTCTTCCGTATGCGGCGAATGAGCCTTCTTCTTCCATCGACACGATGGCCGTCGCTGGGCCGCTCGCGTCGAATGGCCTCGTCCTCTCCCCCGATTCAATATCGATAAGCTCGATGCGACCTTCAAACGTCTCTCGTGTTTCGCTTGCTGCCGCCAATCTCCCGTTGTCGATATACGTGAGGTCGACAATCGTCGGCCCCCGGAGGTCCTCAAAGCCCGCGAAATCGGATATGTACGGTATCGTGTGCAGCAATGTTCCCGTCGCCACATCCCAGACTTTGACAATTGAACGATCGGTCGCCGATGCGAGTCTGTGCCCGTCCGGAGAGAACGCGAGCACACCATAAGCGTCCCGATCGCCGCGGCGTTCATCCTCCGTAATGGTGTGGATGCGAGAATCGCCAGCATCTTTTCGAGCTTCGGACAGAGCCAAAGGGATGAGCCTGACCCCGTCAAGCTCTGCTGCTGCGACGGTTTTGCCGTCGGGCGAAATATCGACATCTTTCGTCCCGGACCACTTGCGATAGGTAGAGATCAACTCACCCGACGCCGTGTTCCTGACGTGGATGCCCTCGTAGGAACCTGCGAAAAGCTTCGTCCCGTCTTCCGTAAAGACAAGCGAAGTTACGGTGCGTTCACATGGCTGCGACCAGACCAGCCGCCCTTCGGGTAGACTCCACAAACCGACAACGCTATATGACGTGCCGACTCCCCCGGCGATGGCGAGTTTCGCGCTCACTGGTGAAAAAGCGATCGCCGAAACATGCGTCATAGGATCAGGCTCGATCTTGCGTACCGGCGTATCTGAATCCAACTCCCATATGTAGAGTTGACACGAATAAGTGATTTTCCGATCTTGCCCTCGCTCGTCCTGCCCACTTTCGATCGGAGCGCGTTCTATTCTAAGCTCGGTTCCTGCAGCCGCAAGCAATTGGCTATCCTTAGAAAAGGAGATTCCCGCTCGTCCGTTGAAGTCTCGTATTTCGTATTCTTGAAGCAGATCGCCACTTTCAAGACTCCAGACTCGCACATTGCGTTCTCGCACATTGCGCTGTTGTCCCAGGGCGACGAACTTTCCACACGAAGAGATCGCCCCACCTACCCCGCGGAAATCCCCCTCGATCCCGATCTCCATTTTCTCGGATTTGTTGATATCCCAAAGATCCGATTGTTGCCTGCTAACTGTCAGGAAGTACGGACCGCTCGGGTGGGAACAGATCGACCGAAGAGAATCCGCGTCCGTCGTCAGCGACCACTTCAAGTTCCCGCTGGAAACATCCCAGACATTCACTCGCCCATTCAATTCGCCCGCTATCAGCGCGCTTCCGTCATGGGAAAAAGCAACGGAGCATGCGTGTTTCGCGTCCAGGAGCGTTCCCGCGTCGCCGCATTGGTGATGCAGATAGCCCCATGTGAAGTCCCGCAACGCCTCAGGAAACAAGTCCTTGTCGACAAGCATCTCACGTGCTTTCTGTGGATCCTCTGCCCATATTCCTGGTATTCGATTGAGCTCTGCGTTGTAGCGTCCAAGATCGGCGATCAACTGCCGGAATTCCTCCGATTCCTTGTCCATTTTGCTTACAGCTCGTTTGCTCCCTTTGACGATATCCTGTGCGTCTTTCCCGGTTCGAACCATGAATGCGAGAGCGCCGATTGAAATCCCACCAGCAAGCAGCGTTGTCACGATCAACGCGATCAGAAGAAAGCGTCTGCGTCGTTGCGACTCGCGGCGTTTACCCTTTGCGTCGAGGCTCGCCGAGATCAACCTTCCCTCTGCCTGTGTCCAGTTGCGAACGGCGGACCACCCTGCCCTCACCAGCGAAAGATCATCTTCGTCCAAAGGCGTTCCAGCCTTGTCGCCTTCCCAGTCTCTGGCTCGGCTGCGGAGTATGCGGTAGGACCGCTGAGCCGGACAGTCCGACTCGTCGAAACGTTTTCGGACTAAGAGACCCAGGGTGTCGTGGGCCAGACGTGTCATCCTCTTTCCACCGTCTGTGGAAGTCTCGACCAGCAAGTAGTTGTCCATGCACTCTCGGACGAGCCGATCGACGGCGCTCCGTCGCTCGCCGTACGCGATCTGCTCGAGAGCCTGCGTCTTGTCCTTCGGTCGTCCGTAAGCGTTATCCAATTCGCCTTCGGTCCGTTGCTCGGCCGTTCCTAGTTCTGTGGTATGGTACGCGAGCACGTCGTACGCCAATCCAGAATCCACGACGGACGGATCGGATTTCCGAATCAGCATCAATTGTCGATCAAGGAAATCTCCCAAGTGGAGGCCGCGCGTTTTGAGTTGATTGTACAAGCCCATTGTGAATCTGCGTGGATTGCCGTCATCGTTGGAGGTCGCAGCCCACATGGTGGACAAGAGAACCTGCAAAGTTGGCGACACAGCGGAATCTCGATCGGCCAGCAGATCTGTGGCGATTGTCTCGGGCAGCTTCTCATCGACTTCGAGCCCAAAATGGTCGACGACCTCGGCAGACAAACGAACCGCCTCGATTGCACCGCGTCTGCTGAGCCGATCGAGAAAGACACGTTCCCGAGCCAGACGATGCAGATTCAATGCCGTTTCCAGCTCAGGCAGCCATTCCTTTCGGAAGCTGAGAATGAGCTTGCCGGCGGGGTGGTTTTCGCGGCGAAGAAAGATACGACGTAGTGTGCGAAGGAACTCGTCCAGCTCATTTGGCAGCAATTGGTTTGGCCGTGTGAAGACTTCTTCCACCTGGTCGAGAATGACAATCAGCGGCTTTCCAAGCTTTTTTTCCTTATGTTGCCACGCCTCTCCAAGAGAATCTCCGTGTGCTTCCGGGAGGAAGGCGAGCTGCAACGTGTCGACCAAACCGCCTTCACGGCTACGGCGCAGGTAGCGGACTTCATAGTCGGACTCTAACCGCGGAACCAAGCCAGCATCCAATAGCGACGATTTTCCCACGCCAGACTGCCCGTACAGGAGAATAATCGACATGTCTCTCTCGCCGCCAATCACCTTGTGATAGAGATCGCGAATCTCGTAACCACGACCGAAAAACACTCTGGCCTCATTCCGCGTGAATCGTTTCAAGAACTGAAATGGAGTGCTGGGGAATTGAATCTCGGGTAGATCGGGCAGGCCGAAAAGTGGGTTGTCCGCTGCATCGGGCAGATTCCAATTCTTCACAGCTTCAGCGCCGTCACGGCAGGCCATGATCCACGGCCAACGATCTGCTACCATCAGCGAGTTGGGCCTGTGGCCTCCGAAATACAGCGCTCGCGGATCAGTGCCCTTCGCCGACTTGATAGCGGCAGCCGCTTCTTTATAGGCGGTGGCTACGGTGGCCCCACTCGCCAGGCCCTGATAGAAGCGGCCACCGAATTCAGTTGCCACTTCGTCATCAACAGCCTGCGTGGTGGCGATCACGGACGAGACATTGGCTCGTAGCAACTCGTCGACCTGCTGTTCGGTTGAGCATCCGTTGAGGAAGACCAGTTGCAGACCTGACTGGTTTCCCAGGAACTCAGCCAACCCTCGTCCATCAGCCGCCGCGAGGTGCCCCTCTCCCGATTCCAACAGTAACCGAAAGCCATCGGCATGGCCCCCGTAATGAAAGACTGCGATCCGATTTCGGTATTGCTGAAAGGCATCGAGAATGCTGGTGATCGTGGCGTTTTCCTGCATCACCAGCTCACACAGCTCGTCGACCTGCCCCAAGGAGCTTCGGATTCTCTTGGCCTCGGCGCCGAGATTTCGGAGGTATCGTGCACCTCCGGCCGCATCGTTTGCAAACGCCAAGAAAATGGCTGGTTTGCTGGTCATGTCCGACATGGCCCACCTCCCATTTCTTGAGGAGTCACCATTTCACAGCCGCCATTGCGCTCAGTCCAGCGTCGGAAGCGAAATAGTTCAGGTGATGACAGATTACGTCCCGCTTTTCGGGACTTGGGGTTCGGTCGGCAGGGACTGCGCGGATGCTTTCGTCGCTGACCGCGATGTCGTGGCCGGCGTCCTGATAGAGCGTATCGAATAGGACTCCGCCGCCGAGCTTTGCGATCAATTGCGGGATCAGTCTGTCCGACTCCTCTTGATAATCGCGAATGTCGCCGGCCACGATCGTGTACGGAACGCCGGGATCGTCACTGGCATTCAGCGACTTGATGAAATCCGAAGCAGGATTCATCTGCTCCAGCGTTGGCGTGACCTTCTTGGATCGGACTAGCACCGAGAGCAGCGCCCCGCCGAATGGGGCGAACGCTGGAAATGCGTTGATGGCAAGCGTGGTTAACAGACTCGACAGTTTCCGCGCTCCGCCGACCTTGCCAAAAGGAGACCCGCGGTTCGGCGTGCCGAACATCACCAAATGGTCGACGGCCTTGTTGCCGCCTTCCTGTTCGATGAACCAACGTGAGACCAATCCGCCCATCGAGTGAACCAGCAGCGTCAGTCGCTTGTCGTCGCTATCGTGCAGGCCCATTTCCTTAAGCTGTTGCTTCAGCATTACTGCGGTCTCGGAGATCGGCGTGCTAAGGTTTTCGTAATCGTAGTTCAACACCAAGTCGAATCTCTGATCGACACTCTTTCCGTCCGCGTCCTTGGCATTTCGCAGCCCCTCGGCAATTCCCCGAGTGTCGCCGATGATCCCGTGAATCAGCAGCAAGACATTCTCCGCGGCCGCGACCTTCTCGGCCACGCCGCTCCTGCGCCGCTCGGCCGAACCATCGTCTTTGTATTCAACCCAGCACAGCCGGTTGACATTTTCGCGCCGAAGGTAGGTTTTGAAGAAGTAGAGCTTTAACGCCTTGCCCACGCTGCGGCGGTTGTCCGGGATCCCGGGGATGTGGTCGATGCTGATGTGCGTCCGGCCTTCGTCATCCCGCGAGGGGTCGCCGGTCAGCAGGATGTGCTCGCCATCGAACGCCAGCGGCAGGATGAACTCGTCGTCCGCTAGTTCGACGTCCAATTCGATCACCAGCGGGTCTTCTGCGAGGACCTCGGGATTCTGGATGTCGGTCAACTCCAGAATGCTCTCGCTGTCGCCGCGTGTGGCGGAGAAGTCCACCATCTCCATCCCTTGGCGTTCCAGGACTCGGTAGATGTCCGACCCCGTCCCCACGCCGCGCGTCGCGGTCTTGGCGGCGCAGAGGCTGATGTTGGCTTGCAGCGACGGGTGCCCTTTGATGGTGATCTGCCGATTGGCCAGCGTCGTATCGTTGGCAGAAACGCGGTCGAGTTGCCGGACAAGTTTGATATGCAGATCTTTGGTAAACCATTCATTCTCGTGGACGAGCTTCTTGCGCGGTTTGCCAAAACCGAGGCCCTTAGGTGTTCCCCGATCGTTTGATTGGAACGAGACAATCTTGCCGAGTTCGAGTTGCTCTTGCGCTAACAGGAAATCATCCACTTTCTCGGTGCTGACAATGAGTTTGAATTGGTGATTCGCTACGTCACCTTCGTCATCTTCGAGTTTCAAGTGGAACTCGGCATTTCCATCTAACGTGACGGTGAACCACGAATCGGTAGGCTCCACTCGTTCATTGTATAAGGGTTGGATTCCGTATTGGTCCGACAAATGCACGAGCAGCAAGTGCAGAGGCTGAGCCATCCGGTTGATAGCCTTCAGCTTTCCGAATACGGGCTTGCATTCCCCATTCTCCAAGGTCATGTCGAGTGTGATTTCGCTGCTGCGGTATTCATGTTCGCGCTCGTCTCCGATCGACTCGAAGTATTTGAACTCGATATCGTCCGGGTCCATCTTGGTGGCGTGATTCTGCAGTCTCACAGCTCGCTCCCAAGCAGCGACCCGCTTCAGAATCCCGAACATGTGGTCAGCGGCCTTTTGCGATTGACCCTTCGCCCCTTGGATCAACTTGCCCGTCTCGCGCAATCTCAGCAAGTAGCAGCCATTCTCGGCGGTCAGCGTATAGCGTGCTCCGTCTTCCGCGTCGGTAAGCAGAGAAATGCCGAACGAACGATCTTCCGATGCTGCCAGGAACTTCTGAAAGGACTCCGTCCGCTCGGCGTCACCTTCCAGGTACACAGCCAAGGGCGGCACGGGCAGGCTGGTGATCTCGGCCTGATAACGCGTGGACGTGTCGGCGTCGATGTCCAGCAGCTCTAATTCGCTTTTCTGAGGCCCTACCTGAATCGTCGTGGCATGTCCAGCCAAATGGGACCGATTCGATTCCGGGTAGAGGGCCAGTTCGACCTTCTTATCTGGATCGCTGGGCAGGCCGTGTAGCGCGCCGCAATCGACCTGCCAGGCGCCTGTTTCGAAGTAGACGCTGTAAGGGCGCACGGTCTGGGAAGCCCGATGGCCGAGGAATCCGCTGTAGGCACTGAAACTTCTGTAGGTCTCGAACTGCGGGTCCTGGTTATCGGCTCGCTTGCGCACCGCGGCGCGGCAGCGCACAAACAGGTCGGCGTAGGAAATGTCGGTTCCTGATTTGCCCAACACCTCCAGCAGCGTGCTGGTGAACACTCCACTGTGATCCCTGGCTTCCCAAGCTTTCTGCACGCGCTGGCAGGCGGCGAGCAGGATATGGCGGCTGGCCGGGATCTCTAGTGACGCTCCGCGCTGGCGTAGCTCGGCGTAGTAGCCATCCAGGTAGCTCTCCAGCGGTCTCTCGTCGAGCACTTCGTGGGTCTGCCTCGCTTTGAGCTGCGTAAAATCGTCGGCACCACGCGTGGCGGAACCGGAATGGCAGCAATCGAGGATGACGGCGATGTGCGGATCGTTTTTGGCCACCTCGGCGAGCAAAACGGCCAGTTCCTTATCGGCCAAATCAAAACCGCCCGGCTTGCGGCTATCGTAACACACGAGCCCCTCGTCCTTGCCATCGGGAAAGAACTCCTCGAACGGCTTCGCCGATTTCCAGCGGGCACCATGGCCGCAATACTGGAAGACGACCACATCATCCGCCTTGGCCTTGCACAAGTGTGTGCGGAATTGCTCGATGACGTTTGGGCGCGTGGCGTCCGCGTTCTTGAGGACTTCGATATGAAGTACGCTCCGGCCAAATCTATCCGTCAAGTAGCCGTGGAAACGATCGACGTCGTTCAGGCAGCCGTTCAGCTTCCCCACGTCCGGCGAATAGTCGTTGATGCCAACCAGCAGAGCATAGATGTCCCTCGACATGCGAACCCTCCCGCTTCGTTCAGTGGATGCGCAACTGTGTATTTTCCATTGTGTGCAAAACGCGCCGATTGTATCCCGCACTCTCCATCGGATCGTTTGCGAACCTTCGGCAGCGTTGAGCGTTTTCGTTCTTATTGGCATCCGACAAAGTCGAACGTGGATTCTGACAATGACCGGAAAAGCGGTTTCCTACCCAGCCAGGAAGACGAGGCGACTTCTCAATCGCCGCTCCGTTTGTCTTTCGGTCGCGCATTGCCCTTTGAAAAACCGTTCGGATTCCGGCACATCTCACACACTGCAGTCCCGCCATTTTAGCGGGTGGCGAATCGAGATGCAAACTCAGGTGCTAGACCGCAACGCTCGGCTTCTGTGCCCGAGAACCGGCCCATCGGCTGTCAGTGGCCTAACTCCTTGCCAAGAATCCTCAGATTGCCATATCAAGAATCAAATGCCGAAGACACGTCACCATCTCACCCGCGCCGGGAAACGTTCGACTGTTCTTGGGCGGTCCGCCAGACCAGCGCCGAGCGTGAGAAGCCATGGCCGAGCTTCGACGAAACGATGCCGACTTCGTCGACCGCATGCCGCCAGTGCGCAAAGGCGTATGGAGCCTGCAACCTGTAGAGTCGCCAGGACTTCCCGCAGGCTGTATGCCTTTCCCACCGCCCAGCATCACTCTGGTGGCTCTTCGGCGCCAGGAGGATCTTCACTTGCGGGTTCTTGTGGATTCCTGTTCGTCCGTTTACTTTGCCGGTCAATACTGGTAATCGCATGCGTTGCTGACGTGGCCAGGTTCTTGGAAGCTCCCTTCTGGATCTGCCGCAGGGTGGGAAGAGCCGATCGGGCCTCCGGGCCAAACCGCGCGAGCGCCCCCATACATTCCTTCTTGAGATCTTCGTTCTTGGTAGTCTGGAGCACGCCGAGTATCGCTTCGATGATCTGCTTGCGATCATCGGTTTTGCCGGCCAAGTGATCGTGGGCAATTTTCCCCAGGGCGCGACAGGCATAGGCTGACGTATATTGTCCGTCTTGATTGAGGATGTCGATCAACAAGGACGGAACTTCACGGGAACTTGGATAACACGTGGTCAAGGAGTCGGTCAGCCTGCTGGCAAGACCCCAGTCCGATATGGGGTGCTTCAATTCGGCGGCTATGAGTCGGGCCAGTTCCTGCGACGCTCGACCTGTCGTATTCTTGGCGAGCGTTGAAAGCGAGTTCCGCATCTGGTTACGTACTTTCGCGTCGACTCCCTCAAGGGAATCCTTGACGACATCTGGCAATTCACTCCACTTCATCTGGCTGATCGAGTAGATAACGAACAACCGCACCCAAGTACCCTTCTGGTTGAAAACGGGACGTAGCATAGGCAGGACGTCCTCCTGCTTCCACTGAACGACAATCGCTGCGGCCTTTGGGGGATAGTATTCATCGACCTCGCCACGCGCCGCGGTCAACAGCGGCCGGACCATGCTCGGCCCCCGGCGCGCCAACTCTTTGGTCGCCCGGTCAATGGCCTGTTGATCATATCTGCTCAACGTGAAAACCAGGTTTTGGACGTCCACAGGTATTTCGGCCGCACGCATCAACGTGATCGGACATCGGCGGATCTGATCCAGGGCATGTCCCGCCGCGGCTGTAAGTTTCTCGTCCGTCCCTTCTCGAAAACCCTGTAGCAGACCGATCGCAGGTTGGGCTTTTCCGCCGAGTTTGCCCAGTTGACGCATGGCAATGTGCTGCGCTTCTGTGTTATCCGATTTCCGCAGTACGACCATGAATCCGTTGATCAACGCCAACAGTTCCTTGCTGTCGATCGGCTGCTGGTCAGCCAGGAAGAACAACGCTTCCTGCATTCTGTAGAGAGTCATGGAGTTCTTTTCAGGCAGTGCTGCCTTGGCCAGAATTTCCGCTTTCACAGAATGATCATCGTTAACGGCAACGACCACAGTACAGGCGGCCTGCTGTACACTGGCATCCGTGTCGGTAAGCAAAGAGTAAACCTGTTTGCGTCCCGACTTGGACAGGTGTAACGAATTGTGTTCGCTGGTGGAGTGAGCCGCCGTGCCATGGCCAAACCATCGAACCGTGGCCCGGCGTGCCAACTGCTGCAATGCCTCGAGGCGAACCAGGGGGGACTCGTGTTGGAGCCATACCTCAAGATGCGGGATGATATCACCTTCGCCACTTTCCAGTGCACGTGAAATCACCTCGCGTTTCCCGGAGGATTGGGCAAAGTGGTCAGCCAGCGCCGGCATGGACTTGGTGGAAACGGCCCGGAGAATAACGGATGCGTTATTGCGAAAGTTCCACTTGAACCTACTGTCCTTACCCAGCGGATGGCCTTGTTCGCTGCATTTCTCCACCATGTCGAGAATCGGCCCGATGGCGTCGGCATTCATTTTCAACAGTTGCTGACGCGCTTCTTCTGTCTTCGAATCGCGTGAAGACTGTCCCAAGTGGAAAACGATCGCATCGGTTCCTTTGAGACTTGCCCGGAAAGCCTGCAGGTCCATTTCATTCGTCTTCCTATTCTGGGCGGCGCGTGCTGCCTTGCGAAGCTGCGTTTGCAGAGAAGGGGCAAACCGAGCGTTTTCGGCCAGCCATCTCCGGCCTTTGCTGGTGACCTTGTCACTGAGCCCCAGGTTGTACAGCCCGGGCATATTTTTCAGGTGGCGAATGCCCTTGTCCGTAACCTCTGTCTTATCGACCGTAAGCACGATGAGATCATTCAGATTCTCAAACGCGTCGCATCCTGCATCAGTGATTTTCGTATTGGCCAGGTACAGCACCTCGATCTTCGCGAGGTTGGGATGTTCCGCCAGTTCGGTCAGGCCCTGGTCCTGAAAAGGCGTATTGTTCAAGCTCAACCATCGAAGCTGCTTCAGTGGTGCCAAATGCTTCATGCCGCTGCCGGTTATCGAAGTATTGTCCAGGTAAAGGGTATGCAGTTTCGGTAAGCGGCCCAGGTATTCCAGCCCGTCATCGGTGATCTGTGTCGTTTTCAACTCGAGAAAGGAAAGATTGGGCAGATCTGTCAGATAGGACACACCCTTGTCGGTAATTCGAGTTGCATTCAATCGTAAGAAGCTGAATGTTGAAACCTTGCACAGGTGCCGGACTCCCTTGTCTGTGATAGATTTCGATTCCAGGTTCAACGAAGCGACGATAGGAAAACTCTTCAACCCGGCCAGACCCTCGTCAGTGATTTTCGAGCCATAGATGCTCAGCCCGGTGACTTTCGGAAAGCGTCCCGCGTGCGTGAAGAAACCGAGGATTTCGTCGTCGGCCCACGAGGGGCAATTGAAATTGCTCAGGTGGGTTGCCTTGCTCAGGGGCTTGAGCTGCTCGAGCGTCAGGGAATGCTGGGCGCGAAAGTACAGAACAATGATTCGTCCCTCTTTCGTATCGACAATTCCGCCGCCGCCGGGATTGCTGGTTTGATTGTTCAGGTTATAGCCGATCCCTGCCTTGCGACAGTATTGCACCACTTCCACCTCGTCCGGATGGACGTATTCGATACTGTTGCCAAAACGAAGCTCCGCAGCCGCCAATGGGCCAGAACACGCCAGCAGAACGACCGGCAGAATAAGAGACGGAAGAAGGTGACGAAAGACAAAGACGGGCTGTTGCGTTTTCATAGTCCGGCACCTTGAAACAGTGTTTGATAACACCAGTATACGAGGTTCGCTCCAAAAAGAAGACCGTTTCTTCGGAGCGACGGTACCAACCAGCGTGCGGCGCTCACATCGACCGACGGTGCGCAATCCGAATTGGGCCGAGCGTCACTCGGGGCGTTGTGCTTTGACGAGCTTCAGGCCGTGCGATGCAACGTGCTGTTGCAGGTCGGTGAAGAGTCGCTCATCGGCTTGCGCGTCGGTCAGCATGCCGGTCGGAAAGCTGAGCGTTGTACCCTTGGGGAAACGCGCCAGCAGCTTCTTGAGTTCGGCCAGGGAGTAGGCGGTGTACTGAGCTACGTACCAACAGTCGTAGGACGGATTTCCGCGATGAAACGACCGGTGGGTACTTAGGAATTCGCTTTCGGTACCTTCCTGGAATTGGATGGCCACCGGTTCGCGCCAACTGTAAAGACGGCTGTCGACCATCGTTCGGTTCGGCTTGGTCAGACAAAGCGAGCGCACGCGTTTCAGCTTGGGCAGGTCGGTGAACCAACTCCTGCCGTAGATCAACGCGTTGACGAGTTCATACTCGAAGCGGACTTGCGGATCTGTCTGCGAACCGCTGTCGACGACTTTCAGCTCGCCGACGCGGTCTTTCCACGCGGTGTGCCATCTCTCGAATTTCTGCCAGATGATTTGCTCCGCCGCGGCAGAACCGTGCTTCCGGAGCAGCCGCACGGCATCGCCCGCGAGTTCCAGGTTTTCGTCGTCCAGACGCTCGATGGCAATCCGCTCCAACTCGGCGGCCATATGTACTCGGGCCACGTCGGTTAACACGGTGCAATAGCGCCCCGTCTTTCCTCTGGCATCGAGTGCTCGCTCCACCAACTGTCCGCCCTTTTCGTGATTGTGACGCACGAGGTAGGCGAGCATCGAGACTCGCATGTCAGAGAGCCAACTCCTGCCATCGTCGCCGTACAACTTGCGGACGCGGTCGTAGATGGCTGCCGAACCGTAGCGAGCCACCAGCGCCGCGGCCAACTCGCTCTCGTACAGATCGTCCATGCTTTCTTCCAGCCGTGTGGCGAGCGAGTCGTCCAATTCGGGAATCGGCCGATCCGGCAGCAGGGTCAGCGAATCGACTGTGGCTCGCGGCCTCGTACGTCGAAGCTCGGCCAGAACCAGCGCGCGACCCTCTTCGGGCGCGAGTTCGAGGAAGCGACGAAAGGACTTGTCGAGGGGCACGGGAAAACGGGCCCCCTCTTCACGCTCGGGAGCGACGGCGATGAACCTACGCAGCGCCGGCAGGAAGTCGACTCCACCGAACTGCCTCCAGTACAAGGTCAACAGTAGCTCCTGATCGCGTTCCGGAAGCTGCTCGAACACTATTAGAACCGCCGCGCGGATATGCGCCAGTCGTTCGGGGGTCAGAAGTGCCTCGTCGCGCATGTTGCTGTAGCTCGCGAACTGGAACAGTTCGAACACCGACCGCGCCCGGACCAGCGGCTCTTTCTTCTCGGCAGCGGCCCAGGCAGCATGGAAGAATTCGACGAAGAGCCTTTGCTTCGAAGCACGATGTTCCTTCGTGAGCCGATCGAGTTCCTCACGCGAGCCCTTGCCGTCGCGAAATGCCCAGTAGTCGATGGGCACTTGGACATCGGCAGCCAGATACACCAATTGGCAGAGGAATGGGGCAGTCACTACGAAATCGGGAACGTCCAGACGTCGCTTCAATTCGTCGACCGCGGCGGCCTTGTACCGCGACTCGTGCATCCCCATGCCGATGTCATACTTCTCCCCCTCGTTGCGGCCCGGATGACGACGAGCCAGTTCGCGCGTCGCGGCCTCGGTGTCCAGATACCGCAACCGTCGCAGCGCCTCGCGGCGTAGCGCCCGGTGCTCTTTCGTCTCGTCGGCTTGGCGATCGAGAACCTCGACGGCCATGCGAAGTTGCTCGTCCTGCCACTGGCCCGTGACTGGTATGATCTCCAACTCCAGCACGTTCGAGGTCAGCCGCAGTTCGTTGTTGCCGGACGGCCAGACGTTCGGTTTCCAGACACGGGCGCTCACGCTGTAGAAGCGATACTTGCCCGGCTTGTCGAAGCGTCGCCATTCGTTCAGATAGACGCGGTAGCGGTACACGCGATCGGTTTTTGGTTCCCGCGGCGTGCCGCCAGCCCAGTGATAGAAGTTCGGTTTGTCCGAAGTCTGCTGACGAGTCCCCGTCTGAGGCGAGACGCGGAACACCTCCAGCAGCCGAGCAGTACCCGACCCGCTCGCCAATCCGTCGTTGATCAGAAACTCACTCGGTTCACCGAACGTGTGCACGAGGTCCAGAGGAATCAACTGCCCGACGCGGAATTGAGTTTGCGGATCGACCAGCTCAATCGCGAAGCTCGCCCCCTCGGGGTTCACCGCGACGGCTTCCGCCTGCGCGGCCAGAAACTCTGGTTCGGCCGCTGTGGCCAAAGCCGAGACCGACGCGGCTCCTACCAGTATCGTTACTTGTGCGACTTGGCCCCTGATCGAACTGAATGAATTCGAAGCCGTCATAGGTCACCACCTTCGGTCGACAGTTTCGGCAAGGTCAGAAGAGATGCGTGGCGTCAGTTATCGCGGTGAATTGTAGCTCTAAAACGATGGTTTGCCGATCGGGCACTTGGACTTACTGGACGTGGCCTGAATGACTTCGTATCGTGGGAGTCAAGGCCGGGTTTGAGCAAGACGAGCGTTTGTCTGCTGCGGATTCGAGTTCAGGTACGTGACGCTGGCCCGCACTCGGCCCGGTCTTCAAAAGGACTGCGCCCATGACCGCGAGCGAATCGGAAACCAAGCAAATCTACTGGCTGGAAATGCGGCCCGAAGACTTTCGGCCGAAACGGATAGAATCGGGCGAATTGGAGATCCGACAAGTCGGCATCGCTTGCCCCGAATACAACTGGTTTCTGCATCAATGCGTGGGTGTGGACTTCCGCTGGGGCGGTCGGGAAGGCTGGGGACCGGCCGAGTGGCATGCGTACGTGGACCGGCCGGAAATGGAAACCTGGGTCGCTTACGTCTCGGGTACTCCGGCCGGCTACTTCGAGCTTGAGAAACAAGCGGACCAGAGCATTCGCATTCCCTGCTTTGGTCTCCGCGGCTCGTTTCACGGGCAGGGGCTGGGCGCGCATTTGCTCAGCGAAGCCGTTCAACGTTGCTGGGATCTGGGCGCCGCGCGCGTCTGGCTGTCGACTTGCAGCCACGATCATCCACACGCGATCGAGAACTACAAGGCGCGTGGGTTTCGCCTGTCCGACGAGACCGAGGGGCCAGCGAATCTACCGCGGGAATCTGCCTTGTTCGGGAAACTGCCGTGACCTAGACCAGGAAAGATTGAGGGAATATTATGACTCGCACTCGAATAGACACTTGCGTCGGCGTCCTGCTGGCGGTTGTGACAATCCCAGTGACCGCGTCGCCCGCCGAGCCGGATGGGCGAGACGCCGCTTCGCGGGACGCCATTATTCGCGATTGGATGCACCAGGATTACATGAGCGCCCGTCTGCCGGAAGCGTTCGAGCAAGAGAAACGCAAATGGCGAGACGAGCACGTCAAAGCGCCGGAGTCCAAACTGGATCCTCCCACGCTGAAGGATCTGAAGTGTTTCATCAGTGATCGCGATTCGGTCGTGGAACAGCGGATGATCGCGCACGTGCTGGACGAGCTTGGTGAATTGGGGGACCGGATGCGAGCCGAGGCGAAGGCACTTGCCTTGGCGGATACGCCCGGACGCGATTCCTTCTGGAAACGGCTTTACGTGCGTGCCTGTGAACTCCGGCGTGCGAAGCGACTCGAGCCGCTTCTGGCGCGATGGCAGCGGTTTGTGTTCAACCGACATCGTCATGTCCCTGGTAGCTGGAAATACACCGAGGTACTGTCCTGTGCCCATCGCAATCGCCAGTATCGGCCGGAAGCGTCGTTGAGCATCATGGAAATGAACGGGACCTATGGACGCACCCGCACCCTGCTGGAAGATGCGGGCGGCATCCTGCGAAATCCCGATGTGTCTTACGACGGCGGGCGCGTCTTGTTTGCCTGGAAGAAGTCAGACCGCGAGGACGATTTTCACTTGTACGAAATGGAAGTCGCGACCAGCGAAATACGTCAACTCACCAACGGGCTGGGATTCGCCGATTACGAAGGTGTCTACTTGCCCGATGGCAACATCGTGTTCAGTTCGACGCGATGCGGTCAGACCGTCGACTGCAACTGGGTCGAGGTCAGCAACCTGTACCTGATGGACCAGGACGGCCGGTACATGCGCCGAGTCGGATTCGACCAGGTGCATACGATCTTCCCGACGGTCACGGACGATGGCCGCGTCCTCTACACGCGTTGGGAATACAGCGACCGCGGACAGATCTTCCCCCAGCCACTGTTCCAAATGCACTCCGATGGCACGAACCAACGTGAGTTTTACGGCAACAACTCGTGGTTTCCGACAAACATCATCCACGCCCGGAAGATCCCGGGATCCAGGAAGGTACTGGCTGTCATAACCGGCCATCACCGTCCCGCACATGGCAAACTGGGCTTGATCGACCCGGCGCTCGGCCGGCAGGAGGGGCGAGGTGTGCAACTGATTGCACCGGTCCGGAAGACGGAGCCGCTGCAGGTCGACAAATATGGTCTGGACGGCATTCAGTTTCAGTACCCCTATCCCATCGACGAGGAGCACTGCCTTGTGACGCTCGCGCTGCCCACACCGGAGGGCAAGCTCGGCCGCTTCGACATCTATTTCATGGACGTGGACGGCCGGCGCGAACTACTGGTTGAAGGGCAAGCGCCGGGCGAAGGCGTCGGCTGCAAGCAAATCCTCCCGCTTGCTCCTCGTGAAAGACCAACGATGCGTCCCAGCACGGTGGACTACGAGAAAACGACCGGCACGGTTTATCTGCAAGACATCTACGAAGGCGATGGATTGGCCGGCGTGCCGCGCGGCGCGATCAAACGCCTACGCGTGGTCGCTCTCCAGTACAGGGCCGCAGCGATCGGCAGTTTGCACCAAGACGGACGAGGCGGTCACTCCGAGGTCACCACACCGATTGCCGTGGGCAACGGATCTTGGGACGTGAAAGTCGTACTGGGCAGTGCGAAAGTCCATGACGACGGTTCGGCGTTCTTCGAAGTGCCCGCGCGAACGCCAGTTTACTTCCAGGCACTGGACGAAAAGAATCGAGTGGTACAAACGATGCGAAGCTGGACCACGCTCATGCCCGGCGAGGCCCAATCGTGCGTTGGCTGTCACGAGCACAAGAACAGTGCACCGCGAGCAGGGCTGGGTGCTTCGCTCGCAATCGAAGCAGGCCCTCAAACGCTTGTGCCGTTCCACGGACCATCTCGCGGATTCAGTTTTCCCAACGAGGTCCAGCCAATCTTGGACAAACATTGCATCGGCTGCCACCACGACAAGTCGGACGAAACGTTCAGCTTGACGGGCGAACTCGTCGCACTTGGCAAGACGAAACGCAAGTTCAGCCAGTCGTACTTGGCCTTGACCAACACGAAAGAGAGCTGCGGCAACTGGAACCACGCGATGGTGAACTGGATCGACTGCATGTCCGAGCCGTCATTGCTGGCCCCGTACCACCGCGGCGCAGCGACCAGCGAACTGATAACGATTCTCGAAAAAGGCCACGAAGACGTTAGGCTTTCCGGCGAAGAAATGGACAAGATCGCATGCTGGATCGACCTGTTGGTTCCTTACTGCGGCGATTACCTGGAATCCAACGCATGGTCAAAGGAAGATCTGGAGTTCTACGCCCGCGCAGTCGCGAAGCGACAACGGTGGGAAGCCGTCGAAGAGACCAATATCAAGGCGCTACAACAGAACTGACTCTGATGGTCCGCCTACTTGAATCCCTCCGGTAGCCGTGGAACGCGAGCGGCAACACGGGTGGCAAGAAACGGCGATAGCCACTGGATGACTGCAGAAACGAACAGGAGCGAACGAAATTTGTCTGCTCCGATGTGTTCCTATCCGTGGTCTTGGATGCCATCCGTGGCGAGCATTCTCCCCTCAAATTCGGATGGGCCCTGACCGTCCGATGCTAGCATTCACCATCCGCCGCGCGTAATTCCGCTGGCGTTCAGCCGATTTCCTACTGGATTGTTCTCCGCCGCAAGGGTTACATTGTACGGCAGTCTGTAATCGTTTCCCGCCTTTGTACGGATACATGGTACGCGTCATGGCCGACACTCCTTTTCGCACCAGCCCTTCCGCTATCGCTCGTTACTTCTTTCACGATTGCGAACGGTTTCTTAGGTTTCATGCCGCGGGCGCCGAACTGCAACGCAAAGAAGGCATTCCAAAACGCGAGTTCGATCACAGTCCGCTGGTCAAAGCGTTGCTCGAAAGCGGATACGCGTGGGAGCAGACCGTCCTGGAGCAACACATGGACGGGCCAGTCTTCATCGCGACGGGCGATGGGCCGTGTCATACGCGCCGCTTTGATTGGCAAGAAACACAGGAGTTGCTGCGGACCGCCAAGCCCGGTTCGTACGTCTATCAGCCCACGTTGCATCTGCCCGCCGCGTTCTATGAACGTTACGGCATCGACCCGACGCTGGTGACGATCAGTGACAATCACCCCGATCTGATCGCGATCGTAGGCGACGAGGACGGCCACCGCAGGTTCCACCTAATCGACCTGAAACGCGGTGAGTCGCTTCAGTTGACTCACCGCGTGCAGGTGCTGCTGTACGCAATGGAGCTGGATACGATTGTCCGCGACCAGCGGATCGACGACGCGCAGGTGGACCTCCAGATCGGTTCGGTCTGGCTGGGCTCGCAGCCGGAGCCGACCGCGTGTTCACTCGGCGAACTGCGGCCTCATTTGGAGAACTTTCTCCGTTACGACCTGATTCGGATTCTGCGCGGCAGCGTCGCGGACGCGCACTGGCACGTGCATTCCCGTTGCGAATGGTGCGAGTTCTTTCGCTACTGTTGGAGCGAAATGCAACGCAACGACGATCTCTCGCGCTTGAGCCAGCTTACACCGTGGGGCAAACGCTTTTTGTGGGATCGAGTCGGTGTGCGGACGACCAATGAGCTTGGTCAATTCCTCCAAGAACCAGAAGCGAATGATGTGCTGGGCCGCTGCGCATCGCTGGCCGGACGCGGCCCCCGGCTTGCCGAACAGGTCGCGGCGCTGGACGAAGGCAAACCGCATTCGCACGGTGCCGCGTCTCCGTCGCTGTCGCGCGGCGAGAATATCGGGCTCTTTCTCACGCTTCAGCAGGAGCCGCTGGGCGACTCCGTGTATCTGGCCGGCATTTACGTCACCATACGAAACGACCTGCGCCGCGCGGTTTTCTCCGACGAGGTCCGTGCCCGGTTGTTCGAGGGGCGAAAGTCCCAGCCGTTCGTTCTCGTGGCCGAGCGTCCCGCGGCGGTCGAGGACATGCGTCGGCAGTGGGTGCATCTGCTGCACGAGATCGTGGTCCAAGTACACAACTACAACGACGGGCGTGACTGGAAAGACCAACTCAGCCTGCAAGCGTACGTGCTGGCCGAGCAGGAGCGGGCGCTGCTGGTTTCCTGGCTGCTCGATTCGCTGCGCGATCCCGAGTTGGCCGAAGAGGCCATGACGCTGTTGTTCCATTTCCAGGCCCCCGAGTTG
>JACKQG010003607.1_pt1 | contig 18772 bp, 17 predicted proteins | sample 8237621 | NCBI WGS metagenome assembly JACKQG01 (sample SAMN15677084, study PRJNA649215) | marine metagenome | biome: marine; feature: Black Sea; material: saline water; isolation source: suspended particulate matter (SPM) from the Black Sea western gyre | collected 2013-06-09/2013-06-10 | depth... | reverse complement strand
CCGACGATTCAAGGGGGTATGCAATAGATTATTTGCGGTAATGATATTATATTGAGACCTTTGCAAAACGCCCCCTTTTGGCCAATCTCTGCGTCAGGCTCAAATTTCAATCCTCGAAATATTCAATATATTCCTGTGGTTGAAATTCTCGCCTTCCTTGACCTTGACCAAAATTGAACATTTTTCAAAGGTCTCATATTGAAACGTCGAGCCGCACTATTACCCAACAATATCCAGAGGAGCCTGCGGGGAGCGGAAAGGGGCAAAAAAAATGGAAAGCCGGGTTCTTCCCGTCCTGCAGGCATCAGAGACATTTCCGGTTTATCCGGGTTACAGCTTCGGCAAAATTATTAATGACAATATTTTTCTTATGCTATATAAATTAAACATATGAAACCCTAAGAGAAACTGGCGATCATGAATGGGAGATCCGGTTTTAATGAAGAATCCCAAGCCAAAAAAGGTTAGCGGGTCTTTGTCAAAGGATCCGCCACAGAGTTCCGCTGATGTAGACCGCACGGTGGCGGAAAGCATGTTAATCCACTGCGACAAGGTCTCGAGCGAGCGCTATCAGGCCTTCATAGAAAACATTCAAGAAGGGGTCTATGAGGTAGATATCCATGGCAATTTCCTCTATTTCAACAATTCACTATGCAGGGTGTTCGGGTATCCGAGGGAGGAAATACAGTTTTGTAATTTTTCTAAATTTATGACCGAAGACTATGCAAAGAAGGCGTTTGCAACCTTTAACAAGATTTATCAAACCGGGCAGGGCTTTTCCGACCTTATCTGGGAAATCAAAGACAAGGAAGGTGAAGCGAGAATTATTGAGCTTTCTGCCAATCAGATTACCGACCAGAGCGGGAAGACCATCGGCTTTCGAGGCATAGCCCGCGATATCACGGGCAAATTCAGGATTCAGAGGGCCCTTCAGGAGTCGGAGAGACGTTACCGCACACTTCTTGATTTTGTCCCGCATCCCGTCGTTGTGTTTACCTTAGATGGGCGTGTTTCCTATCTCAACCCTGCATTTACAAAAGTCTTTGGATGGACCCTTGAGGAACTGGAAGGGGAAAAAATCCCTTATATCCCTCCTGGTCTTGAGCAGGAAACGAGTGAAAATATCAGAAAGCTGTTCGAGGAAAGAATCATACTGCGTCAGGAGACTCAAAGACTCACCAAAGATGGTCGAATTCTGGACGTGGCTTTCCGGGCCGCTGTATATTCAGAAACCGAGGGCGAGCCTTCCGGGGAACTGGTTCTTTTGCGGGATATTACACACGAGAAAAGGATCGAGAGGAACAACGAGGCGCTGCTGAGAACCAGTCTGGCCCTCCCTGAATATCCTGATTTGGACGATTTACTGGGATACATCAGCGCCGAGATCAAACATCTCCTGGATGCTGAAGGGGCCTTGGTAATACTCTTAGATAAGGAAAAAAATGAGCTCTTCTTCAAGTCCGCCGCCCATGACGATGTGGCGGCCGAGAAGAGGTTGAAGGAGGTCCGTTACCCTGCAACCAAAGGTATTGCAGGTAAAGTCATACGCACCGGTGAGTCGATAATTGTGGCGGACACCTCTAAAGACTCTGATTTCTACTCAGTAGTGGATGTGCAGGCTGGCTTCACGACCAGAAGTCTCCTGGACGTGCCGCTAAGAAGCGGGGAACGGATCATCGGAGTCCTGTGTGCGATGAACAAGAAACGGGGCGCCTTTGATGAGACAGATGTTGAACTGTTAAATATGATATCAGGGACGGTGGCTCTTTCCATCGAGAATGCCAGAGTCTCAAAAGAGATAAAGGAGGCATACCACGAGGTCGCGAGCCTGAACCGGGCCAAAGACAGGGTCATAAACCACCTCTCCCACGAGTTGCGAACCCCCCTTGCAGTGCTCGGCGCCTCGTTGAACATACTGGGAAAAAGGCTTGCTTCTCTCCCGTCGGATATGTATCAGCCCACCATCGATCGTGCACAGCGAAACCTTGACCGAATATTAGATATGCAGTATGAAGTCGAAGACATTATGCGAGAACAGCATTACGATGCGCATAATCTTATCTCATTATTACTGGACGAATGTTCTGATGAGCTTGAGGCCCTTGTTGCCGAGGAGGCGGGGGAAGGGCTGGTAGTCGAGAGGATCAGAAAAAAAATTGACGAAATTTTTCGTCCAAAAGAAGGTCCACCGGAAGAGATCGCGTTGCACCAGTTTGTTTCCATAGGACTTGAAAAGATCAAGCCGGGATTCTCCCATCGAAAGATTGATCTTATAACCGATCTCGAACCCGCACCACCCATTTTCATGCCGGTAGATCCCCTGAGAAAGCTGGTAATTGGCCTTGTCAAAAACGGAATAGAAAACACGCCGGATGAAGGCAAAATAGAGATTCATAGCAAGGGGAGGGGAAACGGCGTTGAACTGAGGGTCCGCGATTATGGCGTCGGAATAACCCCCGAAAATCAAAAGCGCATTTTTGAGGGTTTTTTTGTAACACAGGAGACCATGAACTACTCGACCAAGCGGGCTTTTGATTTTAACGCGGGAGGAAAAGGGGCTGATTTGTTACGAATGAAGATCTTTTCAGGGCGTTATGACTTTAAGATCGACATGGTATCCTCAAGATGCCGTTATATCCCTCTTGATAAGGATATATGCCCGGGCAATATACTGAAATGCAGGTTCTGCAAAGAGAAAGACGACTGTTACGTGTCGGGAGGGACCACATTTACTGTTTTTTTCCCTTATGCACAGAATTCTCCAAGGCGTAGGGGGAATATATCGCCCCGCGAATGTCATATCTAACAGGGGTGGCGGAGAAAAGGCAGATTGACAACAACCAGTTATTTCAATATATTTTAACCATAAACGGTTTAATCGGGGAAATCTGATGGGAAGGGTAGGGCACGGATTTTGAAAAAAGAAATTTTTATATCAAAATCGGCTATTCAAAAGCGCGTCAGGGAACTGGCGGATCAGATATCTCTTGACTATGAGGGAAAAGAACCGATCTTGATCGGCATACTCAAAGGGTCGATCTTTTTCTTTGCCGATCTGATGAGAGAGATCAAGATTCCAACTAAGATGGATTTCATGAGGGCAGCGAGCTATGGCTCTGGGACACAATCCAGCGGTTCTGTCAAACTGACCAAGGATGTGGATCTTCCTGTTCAGGGAAGGCCCGTAATCATCGTAGAAGATATTGTTGATAGCGGATTGACCCTCGCATATATCACAGAAAACCTGAAGAGCAGGGATGTCGAATCACTCCGTATTTGTGCTTTAATTGACAAACTCGAGCGAAGAGAACGAAAAGTCTCAATTGATTATTGCGGGTTTCAGGTCAAGGAAGGCTTTCTGGTTGGTTATGGCCTTGATTGTAATGAGGAATATCGTTATTTACCGGAGATCTATGTTCTAAAGAAGTAGAATACCCTGGAGGGAGCTATGGTCATCCAGTGTGAAAGTTGCCGCACAGTATTTAGTCTTGATGATGCCCTTTTGAAAGAGAGAGGGTCCAAGGTCAGGTGTTCGCTTTGCAGGAATATTTTCACGGCATACCCTCCGCCACGCTTCTTAGATGAGATGGCGGCAGAAACCCCAATCGACCGGGGAGGGGTTGAGGCTGAGACGGTCGATGAATCAATTTCCATATTTGATGAAAAAGATGAGGATTTTGAAGCAGACCTTGATGGCGTCTATGAAGAGGTCTTCAAAGAGCCTGTGGGCGCCTTAGAAGAAAAAAAGGAAGAGCCGCCCAAAAGTGTTGAGGACATCATGGAAGATGGGGTGGAGGAGAAACAAGGGGGTTCTGCCGATGGTCTTGCATGTGATTTTCTTCCGATGGAAGACGTATATGATGGGAGTGAAGAGGATGAGAGAGCTGCTGAAACCGTGAGAGAGGCCCCCGCCAGGAAAAAATCGTCTAAATGGGGGTTTTTTGTGGTGATTCTTTTAGCGCTTTTAGTTGCAGCAGCCGCCATTACGTATTGGAGGCCCGAGTTGATTCCTCCGTCGATATCGTTTCTGAAGCCTCCTGAGAAGAAAAAACCAGTTGATGCCGGTGTCCGTCTTCTTCAGTTCAAATCGGTGACCGGCTCTTTTGTTAATTATGAAAAAGCTGGACAACTCTTTGTGATTCGCGGGATGGTCAGCAGCGAATATCCAAAGCCCAGGAGCCATATTCTCATCAGAGGAAGCGTCCTTGACAACAAGGGGAAGGTGGTTGAGACCAGCCTGTCTTATGCAGGGAATACATTCACGGAAGAGGAGATCAAGGCTCTTCCGCTTGAGGATATTAAGAAAGCAATGCAGAATTGTGACGGGATGGCAAGGCAGAATTTCAATATATCGTCAGGCGTAACCATCCCCTTTATGGTCGTATTCGATAAACTGAATGATAACTTGAGTGAATTTACCGTAGAAGCGGTAAGCTCGTCGCCTGGAACTTAGGGCTCGCCCAGGGCCCTGGGATTTGGCAAAGACCTGTAAATCTCCTGGGCCCTTGTGAGAGCGGGAAGGTCGTCAATGCCCATCACTTCTTCCTCGTCTTCGGCAATGACATATCCGATGGAAAGACCGTCATCATACATGTATTCGATAAGGTCTGTGATGAAATATTCTTTGACGTCACACAATCTGCCATTGATCTCTTTACGCACCAGATGAGGCCTGGATGCAAGGATTGAAAGGTAATGGAGGAGGCCTTCTTTTTTGATAGCATAGATCCCCGAATTGCAGATTTGTAGCATCTGTTGCTTCTCTTCAGGATATGTTTTCCAGTATTTCCATTCTATGATCCTTCTCACCTGATTTCCATTCAGCTCAAGTAGACCGTATTGCTTTCGTGATTCCGGCCTGAAACCGAGGACAACCAACGAATGGTCTTTCAGACTTCTTATCAGCCCCATGTAGGTGTCACCCTTGACAAAAGGAACGTCGCCCATGGTCACAACCAGACTATCGTAGTGTTCGGTTTCCAAAAAGGAGGCAGCGGCAAGCAAGGCCCCCCCGGTACCGTTGAGTTCCGGCTGTTCCAGGTAGGAGAGACCAAGGCCAAGGGTGGCCTTTATGATATCTTCCTTCCTGTGGTTCACAATCACGGCCTTTGGACCCGGCGGAAGGTTTGTTAGGATCTCAGAAAGGATAGAATGGCGCCCCTCATAAGAAGATCTTTCGGGAATCAGGGGCAGAAGCGTTTTGTTGCCGCTGTACCCTTTCATGCGGCTGCCTCTTCCGGCAGCTAAGATCACGGATGCTGTTTTCATGTTGGCTTCCATCGGCCCGACCCCTGACCGGAGGCGTCGTCAGCCGGGTTACCGGCTGCGCTCCGGGCCTGGTAGACCTCAAGAGCGGTTCTTAACCAGCCCGGGATTTCCATCTTGGTGAAGGTATTCATGTTCAGGGGTATACAAAATTGACTGCATAGGTGGTATTCCCAAGTGGAATCCAGACCTTCACTTTAAACGAGGAGAGAGCCTCGAGCCACTCTTCCTGCACGGAATAACTGTCGATTGCCGGTTTACGGTTCCCCACAACGCGATAGGATGAGACGTACCAGATCGGGTCGTGAGGATACCAGAAACTAAATTCGTGCACTTTGCCGTCAGGGCCGACCAAGGTCGCCTTTATCCTGTCTTCCCGCAGTAAACTGACCGGTTCTCCGTCAGGATTTAAAAAAACGATGCGGAGCATTCCCTTCTGCGGGTCGTAGCTCATGTCAACATGATAATGCCTGTCGCCCTCCACCAGGGAGTAAGGACTTCCAGGAGAACGGTCTTGAATGTTTCTGCCTGCGGGAATTTCTACTATTTTGGCCGGAGCACAACCCAGCCAGACAAGTGATAAAACAAATAGCGCTACCAGGGAAAATCTCTCTAAAAAGACCATAATTATCCTCCTATATGAAATCTTCTATTGGCACAAGCCCGCAAAGCCTTCTCGGAAAGAAATGATCAGAATTCCACTGCTATCTGTCCGAAAATCATGTCCCGGCTGTCCCTCCCGTCCTTGTCGTGTCTATCGAACCTGTCGTGAAAATATCCCAACGATCCTATGACCCCGTCAAAGATGGTCTGATTAAAACCTATACCATATCGTCTTCTTGGATATCCAATATTTTCAGCCTGGTTAGAGCCGGCATATTTCAATACTATTTCCAGGTTCTTTCCCCAATTATAATTGTAACCGGCCTCCACATTCCATACCATGGGCCTGGCACCTTTTCCCTGCCACGTTGAAATCTCATCGGGACCAAAGGCTTTCAGGGCGGTCATGATTTCACCGTCCAAGAAAAAATTAGAATAACTTAAACTGAGGTAACCGTCAAATCCACCGATATAGCTCTCTATCTCCGTTATCCCCTTGGCATTTAAAACCTCGGTCAGGCCGTTGGAGTCGGCTATGTTTGAGATGTACGAGGCCCCTATTTTTCCTTGAAAGCCCGTTTTGTGTTGAAAACTGTAATTGGCATCGAATCCAAAACTCTCGATGCGGTTTTCATGGCCTTTCTTATTCATGTCTCCGTTAAAGGCGTAGCCGGAGAGCCTCAACCCCTCGTACTCGAAACCAAAGAGGGCCGCTTTTTCTCTTGACTCTCCCAGCACCAGGGTCAAAGGCTGATCAATCAGGGGGTTGTCGGGAAGATGTGTCAACAGGCCTCCGAAAGGGACGTACATGGCCCCGGCGGTAACAAAGAGAGGGAATTTCCGGGGATTTCCTATCGTCACAATCCCCACATCCAGCCTTATGCCCGATTCATCCACCCCGGCAGCAAAGGTAGGGTCTTCGTATTTCAGAATGATGCCACCATTGATCCAATCATTGAGATTTGCCTGCACTGCCAACTGTGCCGTGTTCAAGGTCACATCACTTTCTGATATACGGCCTCCTGCCTTTTTATCCGTATTTGCCCACACTCCACCCACTTCAATAAGCCCGCTGAACTGGATGTGCTCCTGAAGAAACGATAAGGGGCCACCCTCAGCCCTCATCTTTTCAATCACGCCGGGCATTTCTTCGCGTTTTACGGTCTCATTTCTGATCTCCTCGATCTTCTGATCTTTCTTGGTAAGTTCCTTTTCAAGCTCGGATATCCGTTTTCTCAATGCCTCCAATTCCTGCATAATCTCTTTGTTGGACATGCCTTCACACGTCGCAACCCCCTGAAAGAGAAAGGACGCCATGACCCACGCCATGAGCACAACCATCACCCATCTCCCCATTTTTGCTCTCTTCCTCATAAGACGATCAGCATGCCCTATCTTTCTTTCCACTCATGAAACTTCACCCATATGACCGCACCTAACTCGACCTCTTTGTCCTTGCCTTCATGCTTCAACTTGTGGTCGGCCTTGTTCAAGGCAGCAAAACCCCACCATCCAGACTTCGGTGCTGCATAGGTGAAAACACCGTTTACGTCTGCCTTGATGGTTTGTGCCACCATATAATCGGTAGGGGCCACTGCTTTTCTGTCCTGATTGTAAAATTCCACCTCCACTGTGGCGAAGGGAACCGGCTTGCCGTCCATCTTAACGATCCCTTGAAAAACGTTTCCGGCATAAAGCCCAAAAGGTCTTGAGAGGGGAACAATTTCTGTCTTGAGGCCCAGCTCCTTATCCCACCCTTCGTCATCACCAAAGGCTGTCACGACTGTTTTCGTATAGTGGACGATAAAGCAATCCTCTGCCGGTTCCCAATAGGGCTTCGGCTCCATGTAAAAAATGTATATCCCCGGTTTCCTGATCTTGTAGTCAGTGGTCCAGCCGGTATGGTCCATGACCTTGGTCATCTTTAGCGTCCCGAGCAGGTCCTGTTTTTTCCCATTCGTAACCGCCCCAAAAGCATCGGGTTTGGCCAGTTCCATTCCAACCATTTCAAAGGGATGTGAAAAGGAGAGCGTTATCCCTACATCCCTGCGATCCTCCTGCATGACCATGCTGTCGGATGGGATGACCATCCCGAAGTGGGCAGAGGCCAATTGTGACGTGCATAAGCAAATCAATCCCAAAAGGGTCCCGAGCAATAATTTCTTCATCATACGTTCCTCCTGTGTAAATTTGGTCCAAAACAAAAAGGCCACGAAGATCCAAGAGGTTTTTCAAAACCCTCCGGGGCCTTCGTGGCCTTAAGCAGCATTTCTTAATTGTGATTCAAGACCGGGCTTCTTACCCGAATGAATATTTTGTAGCAGTTACAAACGTCTGTGTCAATCATTTTCTGAACACAATTCTATTGACATCAAAATCTTAAAAGGCTAAATGTTGAGGCGTTGAGGCACGAAGCCCAGCTATTTGATAGAATTCAAGTGATTTGAAAAGGCCATGAAGGTCGAAAGATCTTAAAGGATTTTGAGACTTTGGGCCTTTTTTTGTAGAAGCGGATCATTTGAGATCTTTAAAAAATGTTCAATTTCGCTCAAGAGCAAGGCGCGCCTCACGCTGAGGGCGTGGCGGCAGCGAAAGCAGGTCAACGATGCACATTTCAGAAGGGGTATTATCCGGGCCTGTCCTCATTTCAGGAATGGTACTCGCGGCAGCAGGCACCGCAATAGGCTTAAGAAACCTGGACTATGACCGTATCCCCCGGATAGGGATCCTGTCGGCTTCATTTTTTGTTGCCTCCCTTATCCATGTCCCCATCGGTGTTGCCAGCGTTCATCTTATTCTTAACGGGATTGTCGGTCTCATTTTAGGATGGGGGGCCTTTCCGGCTATCTTAGTCGCCTTGACACTCCAGGCCGTATTGTTTCAGTTTGGAGGTATTACGGCGCTCGGGGTCAATACAGTGATTATGGCGTCTCCTGCGGTTTTTTGCTATTTTCTCTTTGGACGGTTGATGGTAAGGAAGCCCTCGGTTGCCATCCCGGCGGCCTTTGCGGCCGGCGCCCTCTCCGTTCTCCTTGCAGCTATCCTGCTGGGGCTTGCCCTGATTTTCACGGAAGAAGGGTTCATAAAGGTCTCCACGCTTGTGGTCATGGCCAATCTTCCGGTGATGGCCGTAGAAGGCGTGATTACTGCACTATGTGTGGCATTCTTAAAAAAGGTCCAGCCTGAAATGCTTTCCTGGTATTCGCAGTCAGAGGGAGGGGGACAATGAGAAAAAACGGTTTTGCTTCTCTGGTCTTTGCTCTATTCTTAACGCTTACGGCAGGTATTGCAGACGCGCACAGGGTGATTGTTTTCGCCTGGGTGGAAGGGGATACGGTTTTCACTGAAAGCAAGTTCCCCGGCGGGAGAAAGGTGGTAGACGGGAAGATTATTGTTTATGACCAGGAAGGAACCCAGCTACTGGAGGGGAAAACAGACGATCATGGCAAGTTTTCTTTTAAGGCGTCCAGGAGGACGGCCATGAAGATCGTCGTAGAGGCCGGGGCAGGACATCGCGGCGAATGGGGGCTGTCGCTCAAAGAAGTTGCTGCAGGGGGTGACGGTGAGAAAGGAACGATGGTCACGGGGAACACAGATTCAAGGAAACCTGAAAGGGAGAGGATGGGTATAGCGGGGGGCACGGAAAGCCAGGATGAGATCAGGGTGGCAGTCGAAAGGGCGTTGGAAAATAAGCTCAGGCCGGTTATGGAGATGCTTACGGAGGTGAGGGATCGCGGCCCCACATTGAGAGATGTTATCGGTGGTATCGGCTATATCATTGGCCTTGTGGGGCTTGCCGCCTATCTCAGATATCGCCGAAAACCCACCGACTCCAACCAGGAAAAGGACAACGGCTGATACGATGTTAAAGGAACCTTTTGCTACCGGAAGCTCCCAAATCCACTCCCTCGATCCGAGGTTAAAGCTCCTTTTTGCAGCGTCCTGTTCCTTCGTGGTGGCCCTTTCAAACCGGTTCCCGGCCCTGTTCGCGGCCCTTTTGTTCTCCCTCCTGCTAATTGGTCTTGCCAGGCTGAATATCCGGGAAGTGACCAAGAGAATGGCCCTTGTTAACGGGCTGGTCCTCTTTTTCTGGCTGGTCATCCCTGTTACTTACAAGGGGACCCCCCTGTTTCATCTTGGCCCGCTGCAAGGTACCATGGAAGGGGTTCTTCTTTGTACAAGGATTACCCTCAAATCCAACACGATCTTCCTTGTATTTGTTGCGCTGGTATCAACCATGCCGATCACCACACTGGGCCATGCCATGAACCGCCTGCGCCTCCCGGGAAAACTGATTCATCTACTGCTCTTGACATATCGTTACATATTTGTCATTGATCAGGAATACCAGCGCCTTATAAGGGCTGCGAAAATTAGGGGTTTTCGGCCAAGAACCACCATGAACAGTTACAGAACATATGCCTACCTCATTGGAATGCTTTTTGTACGCGCTTCAGCCCGGGCGGAACGGGTGCATCAGGCCATGGTTTGCCGCGGATTTGACGGGAGATTCTATTGTCTTCGACAATTTTCTCCTACTCGAACGGACTGGATGTGGTCCGGTCTTATGATCCTCATCATATTTTCCCTTGTGAGTCTGGAATGGGCAGCAATCAACTAATTATCAATCTGGAAAATATATCTTTCACGTACCCGAACCGCGCCCCAGTCCTGGATGAACTCACGCTTCGGTTGTCCAAAGGTGAACGTCTGGGTCTGGTGGGCCCCAACGGTAGTGGCAAGACCACCCTGTTCCATATCATCATGGGCCTGTTGAAACCCTGCTCCGGCAGGATAGAGATCTTGGGGAGACCCGTCACCAGAGAAAAGGACTTCAGAGAGGTCCGGAAAAAGATTGGCCTTCTTTTTCAGGATGCTGACGACCAGTTATTCAGCCCCACTGTCTTAGAGGATGTGGCCTTTGGCCCCCTGAATCTGGGGAAATCCCATCAGGAGGCCAGGGATATTTCGGTCTCTACGCTGAAGATGCTGGGGCTTGGCGGATTGGTAGACAGGATAACCTATAATCTGTCAGGAGGAGAAAAAAGGCTGGTTTCCTTGGCTACTGTCTTAGCCATGGAACCGGAGGCGCTTCTCCTCGATGAGCCGAGCAATGGATTGGATGACGATACGAAAGAGAAGCTTATTGATGTCCTTTCGGGTCTCGATCTTTCCTATATATTGATCACACACGAAGCTGATTTTTTAGCCAAGACCGTCGATCGTATTTGCAGGATGGGGGACGGAAAAATCCTTACTGACCATGAATCGTACCTCCACTACCATTTACATGAGCATGAACAGGGAAAATATCCGCACAAACATGAATGAGTGATGGGAAGCCCTACCAAAACTCAGAGCGTATTCCTGAAAGAAATCTCTTTCTCGCTTCATTGACATAATGGTTCATCGGAGAAGTCCCATATGACAAACTACACAATAGCAGTAATTCCCGGCGACGGAATCGGCAAGGAGGTAGTCCCGGAAGGGATCCGCGTGCTCGAAAGGGTCGGGAAACAATATGATATCTCCTACGATTGGGAAACTTTTTCCTGGAGTTGTGAGACATACCTGCGTACCGGCCGGATGATGCCGGAGGATGGGATGGAACAACTCAGACAATGTGATGCAATCTACCTTGGCGCAGTCGGGTTTCCCGGGGTGCCCGATCACATCTCACTATGGGGACTGCTGATACCGATTCGCCGGCAGATGAAGCAATACGTTAATCTGCGTCCTGTCCGCATGCTGAAGGGGATGGTATCGCCGTTACGGGGACGCGGCGTCGGGGATGTTGATTTTCTGGTTGTCCGGGAGAACAACGAGGGTGAGTATTCTGAAATCGGCGGACGTCTCTATTCAGGAACCGAGGCAGAGATGGCGGTACAGGAGACCGTATTCACGCGGAGGGGTGTGGACCGGATACTACGTTATGCCTTTGATCTGGCACGACATCGAAAAGCAAAGCACGTCACCTCGGCGACAAAGTCGAACGGTATTATTCACACTATGCCGTATTGGGATGAGAGGTTTGCGGCCATCGCTGCCGAGTATCCCGATATCAGAACCGATCAGTACCATATAGATATTCTCTGCGCCAATTTTGTCCTCCATCCTGACTGGTTTGATGTGGTGGTCGGCAGCAACCTCTTCGGCGATATCCTTTCGGATTTAGGCCCAGCGGTCGCAGGTACGATCGGTGTTGCCCCATCCGCCAACATTGATCCGACCCGCGAATTCCCTTCCATGTTCGAACCGGTACACGGGTCCGCCCCCGATATCGCAGGAAAGGGGATTGCCAATCCGATCGGACAGATCTGGTCCGGGGCCATGATGCTGGATCACTTGGGGTCCCCGGAGGCCGCCACCGCTGTGGAGCGGGCAATCGAGAGGGTGCTGGGAGACGGTTCCCTTCGCACGCCCGATATGGGTGGAAAAGCGACGACGGTTGAACTGGGACAGGCGATTGCGGAAGCCCTGTAGCTTCGTTTTTTTCTGTTGCGTGGCCCCCTGTCTGTATGACGTTCCACACATGAAAGGAGATTAAATCGATACGTTCTGGCGTGTCTGATTCTGGATTTCGCCGCTTTCAGATCTCGCTAACCTTGCCGCTGACAGCGATATCCGGAAACTGAAACAGACCCTGGTAGTCTTTGTGCAACACCTGAGGAAAGACCATATGATTGATTAGATCAGGAGGAAGTACAGACCATGCGTTCGGATATACTGAAAAAAAATATCGAAACCCTGCCGCACAGGGCGTTACTGCTATCCACAGGGCCCGCATCGGTCACATTGAAATGGAGGCCTACAACGGCGGACCGATTGGCGCCATAAGAGATGGCGATGTTATTGAGATCGATATCCCGAAAACAATACTGAACGTCAGATTAAGCGAAGCAGAAATAAGAAACAGATTGAAGAGCGTCAAAATCCCGGAAAGAGATCTCACGCCATTATTGGAACGTTACAGGGAAAAATTCAAAGGGACCAATTGTTATGGACATTAGCTGGGGGAGTGTAGATGAAGGTTCCGGGCGATAATTCAAAAACTCGAACCTGGAAAGAGAGCGTCAGGTTTCGGTTTGAGGATTGGGGATGGGTCGTCATCAACATCGGTATGGGCATCGGCGCCGGTATTGCCATACTGCCGGTAGAAGTCGGCATGAAGGGCTTCTGGGTCTTCATGCTCGCTTCCGTGATCGGATACCCCTCCATGTATCTCTTTCAGAGGGTCTTTGTAAACTCGCTCGTGGAAGCCAGGTCGTGCAACGATTACCCGGGGATTATCTCCGAATACTTAGGAAAGAACTGGGGGGCCGCTATTGGCTTTCTCTATTTCCTCATGCTGATCATCTGGTATTTTGTCTATTCGGAGACCGTTATCCGGGACAGCGCATCCTATCTGCAAACCTTTGGCTTTTCTGCCTCCAATTTATCTTCCAATCCGCTGTACATCATCGGGGTGATTTCCCTGCTGACCTTTATTGCCGCCATCGGGGAAAAGCTCCTTTTCAAGCTCTCGAGTGTGCTTGCATTGACCGTTCTGACGATCATTTTCCTCATGAGTCTCGCCATGATCCCGGATTGGAGCACAAAAAACATTGCAGCCCCGCCCGGTGTCATTACACTTTCGAAGGATGCGATTATCACGCTTCCCTTTGTTCTCACCTCCATCCTCTTTATTCAGTCCCTCAGCCCGATGGTGATTTTCTTCAGGCAGCACAGTGATTCCAAACCGGCGGCGCGTTTCCGTTCCCTGCGGGCGGTGAACCTGGCCTTTGGGATCCTTTTTGTTGTCGTCTTCTTCTATGCCAACTCCTTTAACCTGTCCATTTCCCAGAGTCAGGCGACAGAGGCGTTTAAGGAAAATGTGTCAGCGCTGGCGATCGCAGCACAAGGATCAAAGCATCTCTTTGTATCTATTTTGGCGGTGCTACTGGATATCTTTGCGGTCATATGTTGTTTCTTCTCGGTTTTCTTAGGTCTCAAGGAGGGGACCCGTGGGCTCGTTCTCAATCTCCTCAAACGCTTCCGGGCCGAAGAGCAGGTCAACAAAAGGTTGCTGGACTGGATTATCGCTGTTTTTCTCGTGCTTCTTGCAACGGGGGATACGCTTGTCGATATCAAGATCCTTTATTTTACCTGGATATGCAGTCCCATTTTCGGGATTGTGGGATGTTTTGTCCCTGCCTACCTGGTTTATAGACTCCCGCAACTCCACAAATATAAAGGTCCGCACCTCTACGTCATTATCTTCGTGGGAATCCTCCTATGTCTGTCGCCTTTTCTGGCAATATGAGACCTTTGCAAAACGCCCCCTTTTGCCAGATTTCTGCGCCTGCCCCGTAGCTCCGGTAGATGGTACTGGGGTCAGGCTCAGATTTTAATCCTCGAAATACTCAGTGTATTCCTGCGATTAAAATATTCGCCTTCCCCTCCGGGGCGTAGGCCCCTCTGGGCCGGAGGCTTGAACTCGAACAAAATTGAGCATTTTTCAAAGGTCTCAATATGAGCAAAAACTTTTGGTGAAAGGTTTCTGAAGGAATCGTCCTTCAGCCGCTAAAAACATTTGTTCAGCATGATATTCAGGATGGCCGGGTCCATTCCCCCGAGACCCGATCGCGTGAGTTTGCCGAGGTTGCGCATGGTCGCTTCCGGGGTCTGATCGATGATGCCATCAACCGGCTTTACGACGGTGCCCTGGAGGGCCATAAGGGCACTTTTCACCCCTGAGGAAGTGGCTTCGCCAACCTTCAGCGCGCAACTCGTTTTGGCCCCGTCGCATATAACCGTGGCAAAATTTTCAATATGGTTTTTTATGGCACCCCCGATTTTTTCCACCGTTCCGCCCAGCAGGTGGGTCACCCCTGCCGCAACACCGGCCCCTCCAGCGACTGCACTGCCACAAAGCGGGCCTATCCTCCCCGCGAGGGTCTTGATGTAACAGGTCACGAGATAACTCAGGGTAACCGACTTGATCAGAAGCAGACTGTCCTCGAGCGTAGCAAATCCGGTTGCCGCCACAACAGGCGTCCCTGCAGCAATGCCCTGATTGCCGCTCCCGGCCAACGTCATGGCTGGAAGCATGACCCCACCCATACGGGAATCGATCCCCGCCGCAGCAAACATCCCTCCAGCGAGAACCATATCATTTTTGAGAAGTCCCTGGCGCAGCAGACTCTGCTGGGTCTTCCCTACACCGAGACCCGGGCCATGGGAAAGGCCATACTTGACCAGACTCATATTAAGATCGATCCCCCGTTGAATATAGGTGATGTCATCTCTGTCCAGATCATCTGACAGATCCACCATCTCTCCGAGAGAGAGGGAAGTCAGCCAGGGCTCCAGTTCTTCAGCACTCAGATCTTCGCTCCCCATGCCCCTCAAGAGAGGGTGGTCCTGCTGGGGGTGACCGTCTATGCTGAGGGATTCGATGTGATCGTGCCGGCCCGTTATGACGGCCTCTGCCGTATGGCCCCCTGCCTTGATGATCGTCCTGACATAGAGACCCTCCTGCCCCTCTTTGATTCCTGCAGAAACCTTGCCATTCTTCAATAGCGATTCAGCGTTTTCCAGCCCTTGTTTGTCAACAGTTGAGAATACCTGAAGCCGGTTTTCCGGTTTCCCGGCAACCGCCCCCATGGCCGCGGCCAAAGGGATGCCGCTTCGACCCCCAGAACCGGGGATGATGACGCCCATGGCATTTTTGTAGATGTTGGGATCTGTGGCCACTTCAATCGATTCGATGCTCGTTTCTTTCAAAAGTGCGGCGGCGGCGGCCGCACTGAGTCCAACGGCAGCCGGTTCGGTACAACCCAGGCCGGGATCGGTCTCAATGTGCAAGAGGTGTTTTGCCTTGTTGTGAAGGATGTCCTTTAGGGTGAAGCCCATAATTTGTCTCCTGGTATTTTGGGGTGACTAAAATTGAAGTTGCCCGCAACAAGTTGCGGCGAATCTCCGACTGTTAAGGTAATTTTTATGCGTTCGCTGTTCAGTTCAATATGGCCGGCAAATATTCTTACCTAACTTCGGTTTTAATTGGAAGTGGTTTTTTCTGCAAAAAAAGCGATATGCTACAAATTTTTCCTCTTTTTTGCTGACAATCATTCCCAAGGAATGTGATGAGGGAAAAAAAGGAACAAAAAAAGATAGCTTTTTTTTAAAAAGATGTTATTATTCGCATCATCAAGAAGGCTCGCCTCAAATAGCGGGCCGGTTTCGTTACTAAAGGAAGTTCCATTTACCGAAGTGGCACCTTTACGTTTGGAACCATGAAAATCTATGAAAGGGGGGTGTTACTATGGCGAATGGAACAGTAAAGTGGTTCAGCGACCAAAAGGGTTTTGGCTTCATTGAACAGGATGATGGACCGGATGTGTTTGTCCACCATTCAGCGATCGATGCCACAGGCTTTAAATCCCTGAACGAGGGCGACCACGTTACCTTTGACATTGAAAAGGGTAAAAAAGGTCCTGCTGCGGCAAATGTGAAGCTCGTCTAACCGATTCTATTGCTACGTTGAAAAAGGGCATTTCCTGGGATGAGAAGGGGATGCCCTTTTGTTTTGTGCTTGACTCCGGATGACAGGGAGATCTTTTTCATAGGTCTCAGGTCTCAGTTTATTGCTGTGCGCTGTCTACTGGTGAAAATGAAATGAACCCGAAATCGTCAAGCCTCAGATATTCGTCTTTCTTTTTGGGTGTACCATCCGGGTTTCGAAAAACATAACCTGAAAGCTTGACCCCCTCCATAAACAGGTCCCACTGGTCCGTGAGGATATCACCCTCGACCCAGCTTTTCCCGGTGTCAGAACCCAGAAGGCTTCGAAGGGTGGCCTTCCCGTCCTTTGTCCGATCGACCCAGAATTGTTCTTCAGTGAATGGCTCAAATCCGATCATTGTCCGACCAAACAGCAGCATCTTTATCTCATTGCCGGTCAGCCTGTTCTGGTCAGATATCTTGAGATATCCGGAAGTCCCGCCCGGCATTCCGGCCATCACGAGACCGCTCGCCAGACGATCGGCAACTTTCGGGTTTTTTATGGGAAAACCATACATAAGGTTTCTCAGATTAGCAGGGATTGGCGAAAACGGCCAGTTCTTCAAGAAGTTCTGCAGTACGGTGCGGGCCTCCTGTTTCCGGCCGAGGTGTGCATAGGCGGCTATGAGAGGCGCTGCCAATGGACGGACTTCGGGATTATAAGTAAGGGCCCTTTCAATGAGAGTGACAGTTTCTTCTAATTGGCCCAGGCAGAAACGGGCCATTCCCTCGACAAACAAATAGACTCCGGGGAGATTGGGATCGAGACGCCTTGCCTTTTTTAGGAAACCTAAGGCTTCCGCCGGCCTGTCTGCCATAATCAAAGCGTCTGCCATCATGAGGTGTGCGCCGGGATCATTGGGATCAACGGCGATGGCACGTTCAGCTTCGGCAATGGCATCTTCATATTGGCGCTTGAATAGAAACATACTCGAAGCCACCTGGTGTGCAAGGGAAGTAGGGTTTTTCATGGCCATCTGCAGGTATTGAAGTGCTTTCGCGCGCGCCTCGATCCACGACATGCCTAAGCTCTTTAGCAACCCCATCCATGAACCGTCGGAATATGTCTGAGCCAGGGCAGCGTAAGCCTGCCAATATTCAGGGTCTAACTGGATGGCTTTCTCAAAATAGGGGATGGCCCTCGCCAGGTCTTCGGGCGTGAGCCTGAAGATATATTCACGCCCCTGTAGAAATGCATCATACGCCGCGATGTTATCCGTCTTCTTGCGGGCGACCGCCTGCTGCTCACCCAGAGTCAGTTTTATTGCCAGGGCTGCAACGATCATTTTAATGATTCTGTCCTGCAAGGAAAAAACGTCTTTGAGCTCTCCGTCATATCGCTCTGCCCAAAGATGGTGGCCGGTGGTGGCCTCAATGAGCTGGGCATTAATTCGTATCTTATTGTCGGCCTTTCGGATGCTCCCTTCCAATACGTATCGTACGCCAAGTTCCTCCCCGACCTGCTGTATCTTTACGGGCTTCCCTTTGTATGTGAACGTGGAACTCCGGGCGATGACAAAGAGATCGGAGATTTTGGAAAGATCGGTAATCAGGTCTTCTGTCATCCCGTCGGCGAAATATTCCTGTTCCGCGTCACCGCTCATGTTGACAAAAGGGAGTACAGCGATCGAAGGTTTATCCGGGAGCGGAAAGGCCATCTTCGCCACAGAGGCGACATCTTCGGGAAGGGGAGGGCGCAAGTAAAATCTCCAGAACAAAACCCCAGCAGCGCCAAGAATCAGAACGACCACCAAGGCCAGAGCTGCCCGCTTCCATCCTCTTATTCCGGACACCGTCGCTTTCCTTTCTTTGGAGGCGGCAGTCCCGGGCCCCATCCCAATCCGATATACCCGTATGGGCTCCACAATATTCTTGACCGCGTGCTCTCCCATATATTCGTTCCACAGGGTCAGCTTATTCTTGATATGCTCATACACGGTCCCTGAGATGCAAATCCCGCCTGGCTCGGCCAACCCCTCCACGCGGGCGGCAATGTTGACGCCATCGCCGTAAATTCTATCACCGTCCTGGATCACGTCCCCTAAATTTACCCCGATGCGAAATGCCATCTTGCGCTCTTCAGGCAGTTGCGCATTCCTGACCTTCAATACCTGCTGGATTTCAACTGCGCACTGCACCGCATCCACCACACTGGCAAACTCGGCTAACAGGTTGTCTCCGGGGGAATCAATCACCCGGCCCCGGTTCTGCTGGACAGTGGTGGTTATCACTTGCCGATGGGAAGTTAAGGTACGGACTGTCGCCTCCTCGTCTTCGCCCATGAGACGGCTGTAGCCCGCCACATCTCCCTCTGTGCCAATGATAGTGAGACACTTCCCCCCCAATAGTTTAGTGTAGGGCG